>TARA_R110000824_G_scaffold148242_3_pt1 | contig 97856 bp, 92 predicted proteins | sample TARA_R110000824 | Tara Oceans TARA_R110000824 (sample SAMEA4397747) | marine metagenome | biome: Polar Biome; feature: [MES] marine water layer (ENVO:01000295) within the mesopelagic zone...; material: water (ENVO:00002006), including particulate matter (ENVO:01000060) such... | reverse complement strand
AACTGCTTGAACTTTCAGAATATCCTTCTGAACTTGAACTTGATTCAGAGCTACTTGAACTTGAACTAAAGTTTAACTCAATGCCCGAAACTTGTTGCCATCTTAAATAAGTATGATGTGGGAGATGTTCTCCTGCCGTTACTACTTTAATCTCTGGAGTACCCAAAGCAATAGTGTTTAATAAAATCGCAGATTCTGAATCATCTCTGATTACTGACAAATAACTGTCATTGTTAAAAATTAATGTCGAATTGCTTTCTTTGAGGTGTATATCGCCACTTGATCTTTCGTCATAATTAGGCATTTCATATGACCATTTTAAATCATATGGGTCCAAAGAATGCTTATTGACCTCATTCGAATCTCTATCTAATGAATAAAATAATCCGTTTCTGTTTTGATGTATTTTATAAACATTAAATGGCAAACTAAAAAAGTTATTAGTTAATGTGTCGTTTCTTAATAAATCTAGTATGTAATATCCTGATGCTAACAAATAAGAGCTACTATCATAAAGGCATATGCCCGTAATTTCTCTTGAGGGGCTTTCGGTAATCAAGCTTTGTGTACGCCTCTTGCATTCCATGACATAGTAATTTAGCCCTGAAACGCATGAGAAACAAACATTTCCGTTAAATCTATTTAACTGGTACTTTATGTTCGTTGCATTACTAAAATTAAAATCAGAAGTAAATACCAGTTCCCCGCTATTGTTTTTTAACGAAATACTATCGGAGTCAATTTGCCAGTAACTTTCTCTTGGGCCATCTTCAACAACTGCTAATACATTATTGGAATGCTGATTAATAGAATTATCCAGAGGAGATATGGAATTGTTTTTTGTGTTGATTTTAAAAGTAGTATCTTCGCCAGTAGCAATAAGAATGTCTTTGCTTATGTCAAAATTGATATCTTGAATATTCGATATGTATGTAGAAGCATAAACTGATTCAACTAAGCTTGCATCTGGGCATATTCTATAAATTGAATCAGCATTTTCAATGAATATACTTCCAGTATCTGCGGCATATACTTTAAACCTTAATAGATAAGGCTGATTAAACGTTTCTCCTTCACCTCCTGAAGGAAATTGGCCCCATGTATCACCATTGTCTAGGCTATAAGAAAGCCTACCATGTTCGTCAAGATCGTCAGATTCTGTAAATGTAGTAAAACTATAAAGAACTGGATCAAATTGTGAATTTCTTCCTAACTCAATTTGGTATCCAACTGCGTTACCTTTTTGGAGGTTGCTTCCGCTGATCTCCCATTCAAAATTTTGTTCTTTATATGACATGTTAACATATTATACACTAATCTTAGTATTTCCGTTGATTAGAGGCCTTGCATCTTTAGGTTTTATTAAATAAGCTTCTCCAAACGACCAATTAACATTGCCTTTTGAATCGACCTTAACGATACGACTACTCATTGGAGCGTTTTTTCCGTCATTTTCTACTATGACATACTCATCTTGCGCTGTTATCTTCTTCTCTGAAACCACGATTTCTCCTGTTAAAATCGTAGGATATACAAACCAATTAACACTTGTAATAGTTTGAAATTGAAACGTATAAGTATCTCCGGGGCTTAATGTTCCACTTTGAAACGTTTGTCCATAATTACTTAAATCAGGATCGGCATAAAAAGTGTCATAATCTGTTGAGCCAGAATAAATTAGTATTGGAGCATTAGAGTTGTTTGTCCATGTAACAGACATGTTCTGATTTACATTCATAATTTCTTCTGAAACGTCGCCATCATTAACATTAATGCTTCTTGTTGTTTCTTTCGTTATATGAAAGTCTGATACATAATGGTTAGAATTATATTCCCAAGTTGTTTCCCCAAGTTGTTCAATAAATGCTCTTTTGTTTACGGCATCACCTAATAGTAGGTAATTGCCTATCTTTTCAGCAGACCCAAGAATTTCTTTAGCTTGTTCTTTGGTTGTTGCAAAAGAGGCTGAGTTACTTGCTAATAGTAAATTGGCATCCATATCTAATTGCACTACGCTTTGTTTTATCATATTATGTTCCTATAACTACTCGCCCATTTAAAACGTTTATGCTTTTAGGGTTAGTCAATTCGCCTTGTCCATGTTCCCAAATTTTGTTTCCCCATTTATCTACTTTAATGACTTGACTAGTATAAGAAGATTTTAATCCGTCACTTTCAAGAATATAGAATTCAGTATCGTCCGATAATCTATTTATCGACACTATAAATTTAGCAGTTGTTATGTCGGGGTAAATAAACCAAGGTTGTTCTCCTAACGACTCTAATTTAAACGACTTTCTTTCGCCAGCTAAAATTTCAATAGCAAAAACATCTCCAAATTTGTTTAAGTCTGGATCTTCATTGAAGTCATCTAATGTCGTCTCTCCCGAATATACTGAAACGGTACTTAACGTATCATTTTTCCAAACAACATTGGTTCCTTGCTTAATATTAAATATTTGGTCGTTTGATACCTCGCTAATATTTATAGTAAAATCTTCTTGAGCTATGCTGAAGTCAATAATGTTTTTGTCAGAGTTGTATTCCCAAATAATCCCATCACCGATAGCGTTTTGATCGACAATTATAGCTCTTTTATTAATGGGGTCTGCTATCAACAACTCTCCTTGCTCTGTTTTTTTGGCAGACCCTAAAAGATTTTTTGCTTGCGCTTTCGTCTCTGCAAATACAGCAGAACTGTTTTGCATCACCTTATTTCCTTCCATGTCAAATTGTTCTATAGAATTAAATCCCTGAACGATAAAAAGATCTGCAAGAACTTCTGCGCCTAAAATAACGCCATAATTAAGGAAATGTTCATAATTTTTCCACACCGCAGCTACTTGCTCTTCAGAGGCTGTTTCCGGCAAGTTTTTAGTATCTTCTAAAAACTTATCGTAAAGATCATCAAAGCGCTTATCATCTAAAGGCGCTTTGATGATTACTACTCCTCCTTCTGGTATTTCTATTTTTGATAATGATTCCACTTTATACTCCCTAACTTGACGAGCCCATCCATGCCTCAAACTTAAAACCATCCCCATTTTTCCATTTTTTTGCTGCAACTTGTCCTGTCGTTATAGCCTTTTCCGAGATATGTCGTGCTTGATTGTCTATACGCGTGTGACTCCACCCTTGTGGGAAACGAGTTTGAATCGCAAAAGATTTATTTGTTGTCAGGGCCGCATTGCCGTATCCGGGATTAGCCCAATATTTTTCTCTAAAATACGCAGTTACCTTACTTTTATGGTGGAAATCCTTTGAAACATAATCTTGTAGCACACCGTGGGTGTCGTACCTACGGTTGATGAATTGAAATAGATTCGATACGAAAATTGATCCCGAACCATGAACTGAACTTGTTGCCAACCCCGTATGCATCCTAGTTGCCACTGGGATAACAAAAGACTGCGGGCCGTCATATTCCGTTTCATATCGATACGCGGCCAAGCCTCGACTTCCTACTTCTATATCAAAATACCATTTCCCGTTACGGTTTTGCCCCCAATCCTCCATAGTAATCCCGAAAGACATATTGCCATATTCAATTTTGGGAAGACTAGGCAATTGTTTATTTCGTTGAGCATTTTGCGCCCTCCTTCGCCTTACTAAAGACCAATTATGTTCTGAAAAATTGGGTCCAAACGTATTATGTCCTCCGGGAACTCTGGGAACTCTTGCCATAATTTACCTCCTCTATAAATAAGAATCCAAACTTACATCTCTTTCTGGAATGTCAGTTGCTGCTAGAATGTTTTGTACAAAACCCGGACCAAAATCGCCATCCAACAACGGTGCTTCTAATTTGTTTTTAAAATCAATGGCATCTGTGACTTCTGTAATCTGGTGTTCGAAAAGCAACATCTGATTTTCTCCTTCATTTAATATTATGTCTAAAACGAAGCTAAAGTCATCTGATGTACCATTAACAGGGGAGTTTTCTCTAAGTTCTGCTGATAAATAAAGGGGTGATCTACCTTCTGCTCCGGTTTCCTCTGACGCCGATGAAGCAGAAGCAGATCTTTTTGGCCCGTCATTGATTTGCCATTCTTCAAAACGCGATGTTGACAATATGTTTCTATTATATGCCGTTGTAAATGCCCCAATGCCGCTATACTTCCCAAAACTTGTTTTAAGCAACAAAATTTCAAAACTTATACTATAGTACGATGTGTTGCCAATTTGTTTCCACTTAATTTTTACTGAATCGCTATTCGAAGTTAAACCCAAATCGTCATTTGGATTTCCAACTGATATAGCATGATTAGGAACTGGTGACCTCAGAGGGACCGGACCCCATTCGAAAAACTCATTACTGCTTGAGATGCCCCCGCCCGAGCTTTCTAAATCTACAACATAAGTATAATCTTCCTTTGGAATTTTAATAGTTGGTGGTGCTTTCTCAACATTTGTCCATTCTCCCAATATTGTGATATTATTAGGCCATTGGCTTCTAACTGATTGCCAAGTCCACCTGTTTTGAATTATGGACATTGTTGCTAATTGTTCTGATAAAAATGACATCTTAAATCACACTCAGTTTTGATATTAATACTGTTGGTTCGCCAGAAGGATTATGAGTACTTTGTTCATTTGGGATATACTGAACATCAATAGGGGAATAAATACTAGTATATGTCACGTTAGAAACTTCTACAGGATTATTTATTCTAACACTACCGTTTAACCCAGAAATTTCCATATGAAGTCTAACTTCCGCATTAGAATTTAATCCAACAATAAATGAGATAGATGCAGACCCATAAGGAAACTCTAGCGTATTGCCTGTTTCATCAACTGTCCAAAACTGAACGGTATGCTCACCAGAATCTAAATCATCAAAAATAATATTATCAGTCGAATAATACTCAACAGATGCTTTAGCGTCTAATTTATAGCGAATATGCTGACCTTCAGGTAAAATCGGGAAATTATCAATCTCAAATCCAATAGAAACATAATTAGAAGAATAGATCTGGTTGATTAACGGTGTAGTTATCCAAATATAAGGTTGAGTATATTCTCCACTGTGTACGATAAATAGACCACTAGCTGTAGCTTCAATATTTGTTTCTAAACTTTCTGTAACGTCTTGTAGTGTCGCAGAAATTGTATGCTCTCCACTAGATAAACCTACATAAGTAATTCTATCTGTATAAATAGTCTGGGGACTTCCATCCAGCGTAACAACTATTCCATTGCTTAACTCGAAGTTATTAACATCAAATCTAACAGTAACACTAGAGTCTACCATTTCGTTTGATCTAGGAGAATTAATAGTTATTGATGGCTGTTCTAAGTCAATAGAGTAATTAATTGCGGTTTGAGTCGCGCCAGAAATATTTAACCCCAATACATGAGAATTTTCTACATTAGACATTGCTATAGAATTAAAAACTGGGTTATCTATAGTATACTTTTGAGAACCTATTTTTAAATATAAGGCATTGATGTTCAATACGTCAACTTCGATATTAAAAACTAAATATAAAATGCCATTAACTTTGTTATAGATGGCCGAGTAAATGTCCGTGTCTACAATTTCAACATCTTCCTCTTCGATTACAGTATTAGGTTCAACAAGAAAGCTGCCTAAGAATCCCCTAATTAATCCACCATATTTGTTTATCTCAACAACCCTATCATTATCTAAATCAGAAACCCAAATGTTTCCATCATCCCCCCTTGAAATTCCACTAACAAATCCAAACCCAGAAGGTAAATTATTTAATATTTGATATGTGCTCCTAGGCAACCTAGATCCATCAATTTTATAGAACTCGTCATTATTAGAATCTAAAATCTTTACAAAACCGTCTGTTCCATAAATAGTATTTCCAACATCCTCAAACCCCTTTATCAATAATGATCCAGAAGTTGTCTCCGTATCTATATTAACTAAACTTGATGCCGTTTCCCAATCATCTTGAGTTGTGTAGTTAAAGCTATTGTCTTCACCAGTAAGATAATAGTCTAAATACATTTTTTGTAAGCATGGAGTTCTATTTAAATTCTCTGAAGGCGTAAAGTCTGATTCAATTTCAATCCAAGAATATAGGTCGTCTGTCGGCAACTCAATATCTGAACCGCTCGTACTAACATAAGATGACCATGAAGCAGCGTCTAGCCCTGACTCTGAATTAGCAACCCTTGTTCTAGTTTGAAATACTACGCCAGTTGATTGATCATCTGATGGAATATTAGCATCCCAACGTAATCTCCAAAAATTATATAGATTATCACTGCCAAACCTTAATCTTGCATATCCGTCTGTTTTATATTTTTCTCCAGAAGAAAGATACATGTTTTGAAGTTGTAAGTCAAACCCCTTAGCTGTGTCCCATCCGTCTTGAGTACTTACATAAAACCCCATTCTACTAATAGCTGCTTTTGTAAAGTTCTCTAAATTTACATTAATCTCTTGCCATCCATTCGCCAATGTTTCTACATTAACGGTAGGAGTGTTTCTGGCCAATACTTTTGTATAAGAATTTTGAGTTCCAGCATTGTCATCAACAAAGTAAAAGAACAAATCACCATGTTCAACACTTTTTGTATTTAATGAAAAAGTTATCTGTTTATAACCTGACCAATCTTGAGCAGCAAAGTCTTTAAGTAATAATAACTGAACTTCTACTGCGGTATTATCAACTGAAAGATTACCGCTATTTGGAACCGTAGACGAATCTTTAGTGAAAATTGCTGTAATGTTACTAGAATCATTAATCGTTGTTTCCCAATCAGAGACATCATCAAAATCTTCTAATGTTAAGGTTTCTCGTTCGGTCTCTAAGCAAACTTTGTCTCCAAAGATAAATACTTGATTTTCAGTGCCAGAACTTAATTCTTCAGTTGTCTCCCAAGCCCTAGTATAACTAGTTTGTCCTGTAGATGCTGCACCAGAAATTTTATGAGTTCCGCCTTGAGCATAAGTCCTAGTATCAACGTCAGCAGTTGTATTGTCCGTATCAATATAAGAATCAGGCGAAACACCCGGAATAAAAGCTACTTCATTAACTAAAAATTCATCTATTTCAGGATATACATGCTTTAGCGCTAAGATTAACTGAAGAAGGTTTGCTGTTGAAACCTCTCCCATTAATGTTTGGTTATCAAGCCCTAGCGTCTGCACAAAAGAATCTAACTGAGCATGCGTTAATTCACCCTTATCAGAAACCTTATCGATATGACTAATGTCTGGGAGGACTTTAGGGTCTAATTCTCCAGCATCAATCAATGACGCATCAATGTTCGGCAAACTTTCTTGCTTAAGGATTCCTGTAACTTCAGCAGATAGATCAATTGGAGGAGGATTATCTGTTCCGCCAATATGTCTGTGCTCTGAAACAATTTCTTGAATTAATGCTCTGAAGCCAATTTCATCTCTGTCGTCTGTATTGATATTTGTGATTTTAGAACCATCAGTATCTACATAACCAACTAGAAGGTTTTCTGACACTTCATCTAAAGACAAGAATGACCCGAAAACAACATTTTTTGTCCAATAACTATCTGGAGTTAACATTGCGTAAATATAATTTCTAGATGATGGTGTAAGGGTAACTGTTGTTGTCGCAGTAGATTCAACGGCAACAAACGTTACATGTCCAGAGCCGGGAGTAACATCTAAATCGAACCCGCTATTACTCTCTAAGCTCCATCCTTCTAATACTCCATTACCTAATATTGCGAAAAGCGCATGTAATTGAGCATCTGCGGCGGTCCACCTCTGCATTTCTTCAATAGCAGAAGTGAAGTCATCTTGCTCATACCAAGTAAATTGAAATTTGTCTGTTTTTTGCATATTATTTTTTTACCTTGTGAGTACTATTGCCCCACTTGTTAGCACCCCATAAAAAGACATCAGGGTTCCCATATGTATTGTTCCTATCAATAAAGGCTGCTACAGCATCCCTATTTATGCCAAAGGAGTCTCCAAACCCAATAGGGCGACCATATTCAGGGGCCTTATTTATAACCTTTTCAAGAGCATCACTGATTTGTCCTAGATTTTTTGCCATTTTATCCTCCTAACCATTCTGCGTCAAAAGATTCTGAATATTCATTAGCTTCTGCGTTAAATGTCTTCTTAATAGATAATGCTCTAAATTCCTGCCCATCAACTGTAATAAAATCTAAAGGATGTAGTGATAACGCTGATCCTCCAAAAGTATCAACTTCTGTTTTTAAAATTGGCTTAAATAGTCTGAAAGAAGCTTCTGCTACCCAAGCTTTGGCTTCTTCAAGTCCCCCTAAAGCTCCTTGGTCATACAAATATGTTTTTCTGTATAGTAAGGCGTCTGCTCCTGCGGGAGCCGATAGCGCATAAATAATGGGATTTCTACTCTCTCTATCATTAGTCAAAACAGAGATATTATTAAAGGTTGATTCATAATTGTATGTTACACCTCTGTTGTTTAAAATTGGATTGTTGGAGATTGGATCACTACCAAAAGAAATAACTGCGCCAGTAAATGCACTAAATAATCCTCCGGGCAATTTTTCAACAACTAATCTGCCGTCAACGTCAAAATATATAAACGCCTCAAATCTTTTCATAATATTTATCATACAATCAAAAACGCTGTCTGTCGAAGCAAAACGCATGACGGGTTTTGTAAAACCAAACATTGATGGCAAGAAATAATCAACATCACTATCCCAAGAATTAACTACTTGTTTTACTCCGGCTCTTTCTGCCAAATCTTTAATGGCGAAGAACGCTACCATGCCATCATAAAACGGACTATTAATCATTAACGTGCTTTTTAAGATTTGCATATAATCTTCACATGCTAACGTTACAGTTTCCATTCCGGGTTCGTCAACCCTATCGACAGACGTAACTACCCCAGTAAAAGATTGTGCACTTTCAATTGTTCCAAATGCCTGAGACCAACCCCAAGTTATTTTTATACCCACTTGTTTTGTTAATACATCCGTTAGCTCAGTTATTGCTCCGTTTTCGTTATATAACGTTATTGTGGCGCTTTTTTTAGCATGAAAGTAGTCTGGAGCAGTATCAGTTTGATCAATAGAGATAACTAAGTCTGTTATGTCTGTTGAGGTGCCGCCATCTTCTTCTACCTCTGGCTTATGTTGACCCTTCAACCTAAAGAAATATGGACAGCCAGCACGTTCTACCTCTACACCGCTTATTTCTAACGGATGTGGCCACATTTTTAATACAAAAAATTCCGACGCCCCTTGATAAGCCATTATGTCGGCTGTATTTTCAAGAATTACTGCGCCTCGCTGCAAGTACCCAAATCCTTCTGGAGAGGCCATAGTGCCATTAGGTGGTCCAAGAAAAACTTTGGCATCCACACCATAAATCTGCGGAACTACAGATGGCGGCGTTGGCAGTTTACTAACAGAATCGGTGTTACCGCCATCATAACCAACTCCATGCCATTCGCCACTAGGGCTACCAGAACTAGTATCTATAGTTTGTGGTAACGGTAATGCTAAAAGTCCTACAGGGGCAAAAACCATTGGACTTACATGAAACGTACTTACTCTACTGGTTCCAGAGATTCTAATGGTTCCTTTATGAATTTTGGTCTCTTTTAATTTACCGCTATCGTCACCGCCAGAATTATTAATTTTAGTATAAATGAAGTATTCTTTATTTAGAAAGATAATTAATCTCCCTCCGACAGCCATAAACCCAACCTCTATATCTTCATCTTCTTTCCAAAGTTTAGACGTTTCCATTGGAAACTCAATATCTACCCATGGATTATCCGCTGTTGAGTCAAGAACGTCATAATCTATTAATCTGGCCTTTTTGTTATAGCTCAAATACAGATCCATTTTATGGTCATTTGTACTAGAGCTTGTTCCTAAAGAGATTATATATGAAGATTCTCGCTTAGAAGACGGAGCAGATTTTGCGTTTTTAATTGTAACCCAAAAAGGAGTATTATCTTCAGTTAAAAATGCATTAGACTCTAATGCCCACCATAAATCCTCTTTATTATCTGTTTGTTGAATCGCGCTAAACTTTGGAACTAAATCGCTATCTCTAGAAATAACTGAAGGTAATTTAATGTTAATATTGTACTTGTCTACCCATTCTTTTAGAATAACGAAATCATCAGGGAAAACTTCTTGTCTTAAATCAGTTGTATAAAATCTCCCACCTTTATAATCACCTTTATAATCACCATCAGTATCAACGGCATAATCGGTAAAACCCTCATAACCACTTCCAGTATCTGGTGTTACTATTTTTTCAAACAACAAACTTTTTTCTGATGTTGGATACCATGTGATTACTGGGTCTGTTGGTGGCGGAGTTGGTTGCGAAAAAGACAGATAGTTATTGATATTCCATTTTCGTTTAGATGGGAATATCGCAGCGAAAGTATCATTCATTACATGGTCACAGAGAATAGGCTTAAAGTACGGAGATTTTATATACTCTTCCCAATTAAAGGCAGAAAAATCAAAATCAGATTTAACTGTTCTATTAATTCCGGGAGCCTCTGTTAATAAAAAGACTTGTGGAGTTGCTATGCCTAAATTTCTTCCGTCTTCGCCCATGATTTAAGTTCCTTAAAAATTATTAATAGGAATCCAGTTTTTTAGATCTATTGAGTATCGACCAATAAGGTTTTTGTTATTGTCATAATAAAAAACAAAAGGCATGCCTTCCGTATCAATATAACCAGAAAGTCTTTGAGCACCTATTGGATTAGGGTCAACAGTATATATCGGCTCATTATCTAGATCTTGTTGTATTTCTTCTATATCTGAAGCATAATCTCCTGCTGGAAGATCATATACCTCAACATTTGCTTTTGATGCTCTTAAAATTCCTAATTGTGATAAGTCTTTAAACTGAAGCCCATTATCACTAATAATAAGAAGAATTTCATCTTTCAATAATAATCCAGAAGAAGCATCTCTGGCTAAAATTATATCTGATTTGTACCAATTAGATAATGGGCCAAATGAAGACGCAAGTCTAAGGTTTCCTTCTTCCCCATAAAGCATTATCTGTGTGTTATCTACTAAAATACTAAAAGTAGGAAAAGTAATATCAGGATTACCTATAGTTATTATTTGACTATTGGTTTTAGAACTCCCCATTATTCTAAAAATATTGTCTGACCCTTTCATGTCGCTACTAGCTTTAGGGCCTGCTCCATTCCCCACGCTTGCTCCTTTTAAAGCATTTTCTTCCCACGTATATGGATCTGCTGAATCTTTAAAGTAATGTGGCCTTATTAAAAAGTCATCGTATAATTCATCTTCAATGAGTTCTTCTTTAGCTAAAACATTATTGTATATGCTAGTTGTCACGTTTATGTTAAGAGCACCTATAAATGATATGTTTTGATCATGAAGGGTTTTGTAAAATATTGTTAACTTATTAGATATCCTATCATAAAATGACCCTAAAAATTTACAGGCGTTTAAAACCATTAGTGGGCTCAAATATCTTTCTTCTTTTCCTTCTTCAATAATATAGTTATTTGATTTAAACATTGGCGCGGACCAAGTAGCGCCGTTTAATCTTCCTCCTAATAAAAATATTGATTCGCTAGTTGACCAATCAGCCGTATCATTTTCTCCGCCAGATTCTGTTACAAATTTTCTTACAAATCTAGAATATACTAATAGAACTTCATCATCCTCTAAAAGATAGGCATCATGAATAAACGTTCCTCCCAGAGTTTTGTGTTCTTCATAGTATTCTACCTTTACATCTGATAATGATCCGTTTTCAATCGAGAATGGTTCTTCAGAAACATCTGCGCCCCAATATATTTTTTCAGTTTTTTTATGTTGAACGTCAGGATGCCTTTTATACACATAAACAGGAGAAACGAAGTTTTCGTCTTGCAGGTACGTGTTGATTGGTGTCTCTCCCGGAAGAAAACCTTGATATCTCAACGCTTGAAGATCAATTTGACCTTCTCCACCAACTAAAAAGCCATGATATCCATTTCTTTGCTTAAAAAACATTGCTTCGCCCTCTTCTGTTGTGTCTGGCAAATCGCCTTGGATCGAATGCAATCTTCCTTTATCGGTTAAAACAGGAACACGACTTATCGCTCCAGAAAGCGCCTCAACGTGAGTCGGGTGTCCTATGGCGATTTCTATTTTTTTTGGATTTTCTCTAAAGGTTAGATTTCCACGACGAACATTTAACTTTAAGCTGCTTTTGTCGCCATAAACCACAAGGTCTTCATCTGATAACTCATTTTTAAATGCTGAAATGCTTATGCTTGACGCCTTTGAAGTAAACGCCATTGAAAAATCATTTGGCGATAACGATGTTGGACTAATGCCCGGTTCATCTACGCCCCAAAAAAATCCCCCACAAACGCCAACAACACTATTGTTCGAAATATTTAACCTTTCAAAACCAGCAGAATCATATTTCCAATCAAAACACAATCTTGGCCCTTGATCTACCGTTTCATAGACTGTTCCGGTCAAAAGACCCTGACTGCCTACGATTCTTTTATAGGGAGAATCGAATATGATTTTTCCTAGATCTGATAAATCTGACGCATCCCCTTTTACAGTAATATTTATATCATATTCAGCGAATTCTTCACCTGTCATTCCGGGGTCATCTGAAAAGGAAATAGAAGTTACTTCATAAGATGTTTCTTCATCGTAAAGTTTCCAGCCCTGAAATTTTGTCCAGCCTTTAGTAATACCACTAGCGCCAGAATAATCGTCTCTAAAACGTCTATAATAACTGTTTGGAACTAAATAAGGGGGATCACCCTCATTAGGGAAATTATTGTTTAATACCGTTTCGCTTTCGCCTGATGTCTTAATTGTTCCTGTAGTTACATCATTTACTGAATCGTATGACCCTGAAAAAGGGCCGCTAAAGATAGGGGTTTGCAGTCCTGCAAAATAAAATTCATTTAACATCCATGCATGTTGATTTACAATAGAAAAAACACCTTCTACATCAAATGTTGTGCCTCCTTGAATATCGTTAATAGAAATATCTATTATATTGCATTCTGGTTGCCCTAATATTTTGAAATATTCTCCATTTTGAATTGCAAACTCTCTTGCTAAAATAGGGGCATGCCAATTATGTCTGTTAGCGGCTCCCCCCTTGTCAAGTTCAATCCTATAAAAATTCATAGAAAGAGCATCTAGGCCTGCGTTAGTTGCTGAAGCTGGAGCAGCCTCCCGTTCTTCATCGTCTTCTTTTGTCACTTCTCCAGTTGCGGTATTTACCCGATATGCTTTTTCCTTAAACCTTGTTTCGCTGTCTCCCCAAATCTCAGATGTTTCACCAAATGGTCTCCAAGACCATGTGTTTTCATTAGCGTCTTTCATAGAGGCTCCTGCCCCAACAATCGCCAAATCTGAACTGCTTTTATTTATATAAAAATATTGTCCTACACTTTTTAATTTTTCATATGGACTGTTGGCCGAAGTAGCGAAAAGTTGATATCCGCTAACATCTGTTGACGAAGCATCATCTCTAGAAGTTTTTTCTGTTTCTGTTCCTATCCAAAAGCCTGCCATCATAAATGGATCTCTAATACAGATTGGATCTGAAAATTGCCATCTTGCGCCAACTGGAATAGGAAATCCGGGTGTTTGAACAATTAAGTTTCCTTCTTGAGCGCCTATAATAGTAACTACTCCACCGCCTGTTTGTCCTGAAATTCTCAATGTTCCACCAACAGGAGTTCCGTCTGGAATCTCATCCCCCAAATCAATTGATGTTCTAGTCGGATCGTTTATGTCAACAAAAAAACTTTCCACGGTTCCATGTATTAAGTATATTCTATGTAATCTGGCTCGTTCTAAGATATCTGTTGATGCATTCCAACTTAATACTCCGGGTTGAGGTCGTATAACGGCAAACTTCCAATATTGCATTTCATAAAAATCTTGCCCCAAACAATATCCCAAAATAGGGCCAAACCCATCAGGACCGCCAATACCTCTATTGATTTGAGTATCTGATTGCCCAACTCCTATAATTGGTAAAGCGCTAATAGGGTCAATAGGGATAATTAGATCGTCTTCGCCTCCAATAGATGTCCAAGGAACAGGCATGGAACAATGAATTGCAAAATTTGACGAAAGAAAAGATGTTGTGGGAACATAATCACTTGGCAAACTTGCTGATGGGAAATGAACGCCGCCTCTATTTGTGTCTAAGAAAAGCCATTCATTCCATCCAGAGATGTTGTTTAATACTGGCATTAATTAGTTTTTTCTTTTTCCTATATTTTCTAAAGACACAGCCGCATCCCCACCTGCATCTACTTTAGCAGCAAGGCCACCTTCTAGTCGAATAGTTACTTCTGCGCGATTACCACCAAATCCGCTATGAGATCCGCCACTAAATCCGCTATGAGATCCGCCACTAAATCCGCTAACTGATTTAGAAAATCTGGATTTGGGGCCTTTACCTTCTAATCTTGTGCTACCAACCTTATTTCTTGATTTCATTCCACCTAATCTTCCCTTAAGCATTTTACCTCTTTCGATAGATCCCCATGCAGGAGCGTTAGCGGCTGCTTGAGGACCAGCCGCTTGACCAGCCGCTTGACCAGCCGCACCACCAAACTGATGATCAAATAAATTAAATGGGGCTGCTGCTTCTTCTGGTGCGGGATTAACTGCGTTGGGCTTTACTGCTCCTCCCGCCCTAGCTTTTGTTTTTTCTTTTACACTTGAGTTTTTATTGGTCTGAAGTGTGATTCTTTTTGTTACCTTATCTTGTGCTTTAGCTGCTTTTTCTAAATTATCGGCAGCACCTCCAAAAGCTTTAACCATTGCAGCTTCTCTAGCAGCTTCGTTAATTCTAACGACTTCAGCGACTTCAGCTATTTCTTTAGCTATTTTTTCAGCTATTTCTTTAGCTGTTTCGCTGGCATTCGTGATTGATGGAGTTGAGGACGTTGAGCTTGCTAACAATTCACCGCTAGAACTAGCTCTAGCTTGAGGGTTTGCTCGTTGTGAATGATTTCCCGCATTTCTAATTATATTTGCGCCAAAATATGAGCCAGCATTTAACGGCTTCTTTTCTCTTGCACCATGTCTTGATGTTGAGCCTTCTCTTTGGGACTCATTAACCGCTTCCATAGGGTCAATTGAAATTTTCCCACCGCGAAGCTTAACTCCTTTTTCTGCAATATCTCGTAAAAGAACAACTTGCTCTTTAGTGTTTTCGCGGATACCTTCAGAATGTTTTCCCCAAGCAAGAGCGCCACCGACCTCAGATCCCCCTTCGCCCGAAGCCATTTCTTCATGCTTCTGCTTAGACCTTTCATTGCCATAATATCTTGTGTTTCTTTTTTCTTCTGTATCAGCAGCATCTCCGCGAGCGTCAAGAACCTTAAGCAATTGTCCTTTAGCGTTATATCTTCCTGTAATATTTGTTCCGACGCCTGCCGCTGTTGTGGATCTATCTTGCGCTCCACCGCTTCCCATAGTACTTAAGGTGTGCTCGCCAGTAATACTTTTAACGGTATCTATTAGCTGGGAGAATCCCATTTCTTGTGTCCCAATGATTTTTTCGAATTCTCCAGCGCCAGAGGACATCTCTCTAATTGAATCTAAATAACCTTCTCTCATTTCTTTAGTGAGATCATAAACTTTCTGTTGAGATTGCATGATTTTCTGTTGTGATTTTTGATGCTCTTCAGATCTTTTTACCAATTCTCCAGCAATCTGTGTGTTTTCTCCACCAACTCTATTAGCTATCTCTTGAACGCTAGCAGCATCTTTCGCGTTTACTAACCCTTCAATCGCCGCCGCTTCTTCTTCTTTGCTAAGACCTGCTGCTTTTACTTTTTCAGCAATTGCTTTTTTATGGTTTTCTGCCGAAATATTTTCTGCTTTAATCTTAGAGTATGCTAGATCCACTTGTTTCTGCATCATATCAATAGATGCGCCCATACCAAAATGAGCCGATTCCATTAATTGTCTTTCTGTTGATAAGCGAGATTCTATTATAGAATTTGTTTCTTCTTGTCTTTTGGAATAAGCGTTATCTTTTTCTACTCTTGCATCAATTAAAGAATTTCTTGTTCTTTCGTACTCTAATGCTTGACCTCTCATTTGCTCCATAGATTTTTGGCGCTTTGCAATTGCTGCGTTAGCTTCATCTTCTGCCCCTTTGTCTCCGTTTTCTTCAGCCACGTCTCTATCTTGTTGTAATTTGTCAATTTCTGTTTCAAGTTTTTGGGTTGCTTTAGGAATCGCTTTTGTTGCAACCTCAAATGGCTTAGTCATATCAATACCATCGAATGTGCCTTCTAAATCAAGACCATATTGCTCAAACAATTGTTGGGTGTTTCCAAAAAACTCTTGCATGAATTTTTGAGATCTATTCATATCTTGTTCAAGAGCACTTATCATCGGAGCATAGGCGATTTCTACTCCTTGCGCACTCATGGTTCCTAACGCATTTGCAAGGTTAAGTCTTTCTTGCTCATATTTAACAATGTTTCTTAAATAACTAACTTCTTTTTTATAGTTAAGAATTAAAGCATCTCCAGCTTCTCTAACTGCGATAACAGTTTTTAGCTTCTTCATTTCTTCTTGAGAGTTTCTTTTCGCATATTTAATTAATTTGGGATAAGCGCTTAACAATTTATCAATTTCTTTCTGGTTGCCACCCTGTAAGATTTCACGTGCTTTTTTAAGCCCTTCTGCACTTCCTACTCCGAACTGATCTTTCATATCAGTTCGTTGGTTTTTGAAATCTTCAGTGGTTTCTTTTAATTCTTTAGTCGCATTGTTCAGTTTAATGGAGATGGCCACCAAGCCTGCCATTGCTGCTACCCCCAGAACTGCCGCTCCTGCCGCAACTCCTGTCGCTGTGCTTACGCCCAGCATTGCAATTTTCATTTTATTCAATAATGCGATTGTTTTTGACATTCTTCTCGTTGACGGGCCAATTGGCCTTGATATTTGGCCACCGTGTCTCTTAAACGCCGAGGCGTTTATGTTTAATGCCGATGTTAAACTTCCTAATATTTTTTTGCTACCTTTCAATGACCCTAACCACTTAGAAAAACCCAATATATCATTAGTCATCTTAATCCCACCAATAGCCAACTTAAGTGCAATAAGAGCCGTAACCACAGGAATTATTACTGGAGCCCATGGTTTCATAGAATTGATTACATCAACTATCTTTTTGCCTATTTTGTCCGCATGCTTCGCAAGTTCTATCATAACTGGAGCTAAATGACTCGCTATTGCTAACATAAGTTGTTCCGAAGCTTGTCGCATCTCTTCCATGCTTTTCTTTAACTCTCTATTCTTTTTTTCTGCTGCGGTTGGAGGAGTCATTACTTGACTCAAATGTATAAGTTGTTTCGCGGTAAGCCCAGCTTGATCTCCTAAAATCATTATTTGTTTTTTAGCATCGTTCAACCCACTAGCGTCTATTTTTCCTGTATCAAATTCTTTAAGTGCATCAGTTGCATTTTTTGTTATTCTAGGAAATTCGTTTTGAATAGCCATAAATTCCTTAAGTGCTTCTGTGGCTAACGCGACAGTTCCACCAAATTTATGTTGTAAGGTTATAGCTAAATTTTCTATAGCTTTAGTTGTCGGAAGAATGCCCTTATGTGTACTAATTACCGCAGAGTGGAATTGCGCGAAGTCTTCTTTGCTGAATGAAGCTTCTTCTCCAACTCTTTTTTGAGCAGAAGCAAGATCACCTAATGATCTGCCATAAGCAGCTAATGTACGGCTGCTTTTGAAAATGGCATCATCATATGAAAGTTGTAGACTTATTATTTTTTCTAAACCAAATGCTGTGGCACCTAAAATAACAGTATATTTTTTAAGCGCATTAGATACTGAGCCCATTGATTTAGCATGCCTCTTGTTTGAGTTTATAGCGAGGTTGCGTTGTTTGATTATTTCTTTTGTTATTTTAGATTCTTCTTCTTGTACCGCCAGATTAGTTTCATACGCTTCTCTTAGGTTTTTTAGTTCATCTGCTTCTGCTTTAGTACCTTTCTTCGCCTCGTTGAGCTTTGCTATATACGCAGCTTTGGAAATAACAGTATTGCGTATACTTTTTTCAAGTTTTCCCATCAGGGAGGAGCTTTCATTTACGGCAGCATTAAAATCTTCTACGTTTTTTGTTTCATCGGACATGATTGTTACTTTTTATTTGGTTTTTTGATATAGAATGTATAGAAAAACTGAAGTCGCCAAAACATTTGTTGGCAACACTGTCATTCCCGGATCTACATCATGACGTACCACTTTTGCTTTCTCTAATGGTTTGTCTTCTAAAAATTGCGCAAAATTTTGCGCCTCATTATTATCTACTTGGTTTTTGGAAATGTCTTCTTTAGTCATAGACCCACAACCATAAAAAATGGAATTTCTGACTTGGTTGTAAATTTCCTCATGATTTTCTACATCTAACCTTAATGCCTTCTTTAAGGTTTCCTGCGCTAATGGTATATAAGAGCGAATATTGTATTCATTACCCACAACGCTCCCTATCTTAGTCGGATCAGCTAAGGCTCCTGTCATCAATGCCTCTCCTTTTTTAATTTCCCCTAAGCTATCATATGCGCCTTTATATTCCATTGTGAATTCTCGCATTAAATAGGCAAATAAAGATAGCCGTTTTTCTTTTAAAGTGTTTTTCTTTTTATGAGCATGAGCCGCTGACCCTTTTTTTGGGTCTTGATGATGACTGACAATGTAGGTATTAAGTTCTTTTGTAAGTAAACTTAAATCGCTATCTATTGCTGCTGTATTCTCAAGAGGAAAGTTGCCTTTGCTTGCAACATCTAAGATTTGAGAATAAGGCTCTAAAAGACTTTGATACTTGGTTTTAAATGCATTTAAAACAAGTAAGGTTGGCCAAAGTTTTACCTCTGGCTTTCCCACAGATTCTTCTACAAAATTACTAACCGACACTTCGCCATATTTGCGCTTAAGATTATCTAGGAATTTTATAGAATCTAAAGCGCTTGACTGTAAAGGAAGGTTTTTATGTCCTTTTGACAAAAAGACAGATAATAACTGACCTTCAATGCTAGCAATCTTTATAAAGCAGTCCTCTACTTCACTTCTTCTTACTTTAACATATAGCTTTCGTAAATCTTCTTGGAAATCATTTAACATTTTTTGGCCTCTAAATATTGAGTTGTTACTTAATTCTCAAATAAGCCCAAAAAACCCTATTAGATTATCCCTTTCATTCCAATTTCATTTCGAACTTCGTTTAAAATCCCTTGTACAATTTCTGGAGCTAATTCGCCAAGTCTTGAGGTATCCTGATCTAATGACCATGTTCGTAACAATAACGACAAACGAATGCTCTCTAATTTCATGACATCAGAAATCTCCATATTCTCTAAAGATCTATAGCTTGAGCTATCCATTATTAAACTTACGTCTCCTTGCGAAGGGTATTTTAAATCAATATCAATGCTTCTAACGTCTACATCTTTATCTGTAGGATCATATTTTTCATGTATTCCTTTAACAACACACTCAGGACCATCTTTATAAAACTCTACTTTAACTGAAAAAGTATCATCTTCTGTTACAAAAATGTCTGAATTACTTTCTTTCTTGTTCTCAAGTACTTCTTTTACTACCTCATTAATTATCGCCTGAGTTTCAGCTTCTGATTTTACTTCTGGCTCTTTTACTTCTGGCTTTACTTCTGATTTTACTTCTGGCTCTTTTACTTCTGTCATCACATTCTCCTTCTAGATGTTGTACTTTCAGGTTTTTTCCTATTGGCTTCTATTTCTTTTTTAGCATTACGAGCATCTTCTTTAGCTTCTTTAACTATGAACAACTCTTGTAACTTTTTGTAAGGTATTTTTTCGATATCTTGAGGCAACCAATTAAAAGCCTCAATCAAGTCGTTTTCAATTATTAAACGATTTACGGCAGGATCTCCAGACCCCTTACTCATCACGGACTGATGAACCTGCCTGCTCATTTTTTTGAGTCATCTTCATCCAATACAGAAATTTGGTCATAAATGTTTAATATTGCTTCAGCAATATCTGGGGCAAGATTTAAGATATTTTTCTCATTTACGGGCATTGTAACTAATTTGCCATCGCTGATCGACGTAGCGTCCCAACTAACGACAAGCTTAGCTAATTTGCCCTCTTTAAATGCCCTATAACTCCATTCTTGCTCACCATTAACGTCTTTTAACATGGCGTTGTCTTGAAGCTCGTTATAAAGCTTCCAGTTTAGCACTTTCATTTGAACTTTTAATGTTTTAAAATCTTCTTCTTTTAAAAGTTCAATTTTGGCAAATGTCTTATCAGGGTATTTATTTTTCTCTTTTTCGATTTTTTGAATAGCTATTTGTTGATTAGCTTGAGCTTCATGAAAGTCTAGGCGCGAAAATACGAGATATTGCCTACCTATAGACTTATACATTACTTCCACTTCTAGCAATTCGTCAGGGTTTATAAACATAATTCACTCCTTGTGTTAATACTTGCGTTATTATACAGGAGAATAATGTGATAAGAAAAAGTAAAATGAGGAATAATTCCTCATTTTACCTTTTAAAGAGTGCGTTTATTTGGATTAGGTATCCAATGTTCCGCTTTGATCTCCAACCCCTGTGAAACTAATTGTTGAGGTAATTGGGCCAACTTGTGCTGTGGCCTCTACTCTGTGGAACTGAACCAAAATATTGAAGGTTGTAATTCCGCCTCCAGAAGTTGGTAATGAAAAGGATAATGTTCCTTGACTGTCAGCTAAATAATCTGTCCAAGTATCCGCACCATGAACATTTGGCGCGTTATAAGCAGTAAGAGATCCGTTAATAGATCTTAATCCGGGAACTAATGCGAAAGGAGTTAAATCTGGTTCACCAATGGCATATACGGCTTCAATATTGTTTCCAATAGTAATATCAAAAGCGCTAAAGGCTTCATCTCCGCTCCATGTTGCGCCCTGTCCATCAACAACAGTTACGTTTAAAACGTCCCATGTTACTAATTTTTCTTCGTCAGTAAGTAAAGTGCTTGTAGATGTATCTGTAGGCAAAGTATCTCCAATGACATCAATGCTGAAGTTAGCGATATCACCTGCGGTTACAGAAACGTTAATGCTGTTAGCCAACATTCCGGGAAAAGTTCTTCCGCTAAATCCATAAGGCTTAGAAGTATCGCAGAAGTAATATAAATCTACTACTTTAGTTTCTAATTCTCCGCAAGCGCCAGCGTTAGCCCTATTAGTAGCCCAAGTCCACAATCCATCTGCGGCATCAGCAAAAGTTTCAGTTACATAACCAGAAATAGAACCATCAATAGAGATCTGGTTAAATACATAAGCATTATGGTCCCAGTGGCCCATAACCATGTCAGGTGCATTAATGTCTTGTTTTGCTGCAATATTTGCATCAGTAAAGCGAATGTTTGTTCCACCAACAGATGCAAAACCAGTATATCCGGGATTTACAATAGCCATGCTCTTTCTCCTTTTTCAACTTTTTTCAAAATTTCTATTTCTTAACCCTTTTTTATCTAGTAAAATCTATTGGGTTTTGGGCTCTCGCTCCAGAATTATATTTATCTACAATGTTTCCATTTAAGTAATTATGTATATAGTCTACTACCATAGAGTTAATGTCTGAATAATTATTAGAAGTATTAGATGCGGATTGAACTTGTCTATTTAAAGCCAAGCTATCAAGTCCTGTAGCAATCTTTACGGGAAAACTTGCGTTCTCAGTATCTTTGGCACCTGTTGTAAATTTAAAATAATAATCAGTTTCGCCAGTTACTGTTCCCAAAGAATCAGCCAATACGCCACTCGCAAGATCAACACTAATTGTCTTTGACTTAGCATTCGCATTGCTATAAATTTCTACTCTAATTGACATTTTTGCTCCTTGCCTTAAGAACTACTTGAACTACTTTCGCTGTAACCATCGCTTGAACTACTGCTACTATCGCTGCTAGAACTACTGGTTTGACCAACTTCAGCCTCATCTGAAAAATATTTAACCCATTCTCTGCAAAGCTCAGTCCAACTCGCCGCGACACCTTCTCCGGGAGGGGTATCGCTTAATGTTTCCACTTTAATTTGCCCATGAGAACTGCCATCCAATTTACTAATACTGGTAGTAATTACCATATATGCTTTACTGGTTGCATCTCCATCATTTAATAAAGAACTTTTTAGGACAAAATTGACCGTGTATTCTTTATCTTCTTCGTCATGATATATTTTAGCTGTAGCCATGTTTAAAACCTCATATTTTTTCTTGTTAAGTTATTCTATAAGCCTACGCTTACTTCCTTCTATTACGGAATTATTTTTTCGAAATTATTTATAACGTGAGATTGTTGAGGGAAATTATGCTCGTTAACTGTCTTTCCAAACCAATCTAATTCTGCAACTCTAACAATAGCACTTCCCTTTTGAACTGCCCCATAAGTTATTGCAGTAGTCCTAGAATCATATATATAGCCCCCCATTCTAAAGGCAGACGCATATTCATCTAAAATGAAACTTCTAGTCGCTGGCGTACCCATTGTTAACGTTATTTCACCGCCACCTATGCTTTTCCCTATAATTGAAAACGGTAACTGAATACCTAAATTGTCCTGAAGAAAATAACTATTAACGTCAGGAAGCTCTGAAGATAAAACAAATTTGTCTCTGTTTGTTACAGTGTCCGCTACAACAAAAGTAGACGCACCATTACTAACATCGCTTAATATAGGAGTGTTATGTTGTGCGACATCAAAATGAACCCGATCATTTAATGTCTGATATATGGCGTCTGCATATTTTACTAAAATCCTAATGCCTTCTTCAGTTTCGGGGGATTTTCCGTATATTAAAATTCTTAAGGTATACTCTTCTGATAATCCGCCCTGAATATATATCCATTCATTTGATACGCTAACTGGCTCTACTGTCACTGAGATATGTTCAAAAGGAATAACCTCTCTGTCTCCAAAGAAAACATTCCAAGAATGTAAAGGAGAATGTCCAATCGTTTTTTGTATATAAGCGCTATCTGTAGTTGACCAATTTTCAACTACTGGATCTGTTAATGTCAAAGAAGTTGTATTATTGACCTCTTTGATTCTGGCATATTCCATAACTGAATAATGAGAGTGGTTCTGATCACTGTAATGCCAATCTATAAGGATAATCTCTTGATCCTTTTTGTATTGAAAAGTATTATTTACATTAATTATAGTGTCACCTGTAACGATATTAGAAGACACATTGGTTTCTGCCGCCAAGTTCTTTTGAACAAGGTCTATAACTCCATCTACTATAGCTTCTACTGGCATATTACTTTCCTAGCATTGTTTTAGCCGCTTTTTCCATTTGGTCTTTCACTAATGTTCCTATAGGATTACTCATGGCTTCTTCGACTTCTTCTTTGTTCTTACGAACTTTTGTTACATCAACAACTGATTTCATATTAATTCCTGATGAATCTTCATTATTTTCGTCTGCAAATTTCATCTTTTCTAAATCTTCTTGCAATGATTTTATAATTAGCCTTGCTTTTACAATGTTGTTAAGTAGTGTCTCTGACATTTTTCACTTATCCTTTCTCTCTTCCAAATTGGAAGTCCATTGTAGGGCTGTCATATGCATCAAGCAATGAGCCTCTAACAAATCGTCTACCTGTTCTTTCTTGTCCTTGCAATAAAATCGTTCCAGATAAAATACTGTCTAATGAATTACCCGCTAAGGATCTTTGTTTTTCGCCATATTCTGAAATAGTAGGAGATTGTTCAGCAGCAAACAATTCGTCATAAACATATGAGGCGGCTAGTCTTGCTGTTATAAGCGGAACAGGATCTGGGAATTCAATAATGCTTATTTTTCCAGACTCAATATCATAATCTCTTTGTATTCTGTTCAAAGTAACTGTTGTGTTGTTGGGAACGGCAGTAATTGTTGCTTCTTCTAAGTTTTGAGCGCCTTGCATTCTTACTGTATCACCTACCGCCATATTGTTTGTGTCCCAAACTCTTATCTCAACGTTACTTCCTGCCGAAATGTTATTTAAGATATCTGTTTCAAACGATTTTATTTTTCTTAATGGGGAAACATAGAATGCGCGTAAACGGCCATCAACTTCTTGTTGTGCAAATCTTATGTGATGAATAAGTTGGTCTGTTGAAACTTTAGATCTATCAGATTTTTCAGGAGAACCGGGAACTGGTTTCCCTACTGTTGTGCTGCCAACGCTAATATTTGCTGGCAATAATCTTTTAATATCTGCAATACTACAATACATGTTTTTTCTCCTAAATAAAAAGGCTCTACCACTTATTTCAATGGTAGAGCCTTAAAAACCTTTAGAATTTAGTTATTTTTGAGTTTTCGCATAATCAGCTTGCGCTCTTATACATGCACCTTGAGAAACAGAATAAAACGGATTATCTGAATGCCTAATCCTATATACTTCAAATGGAAAGTCTGCTCTTTCAACGGCTTCTTCAAGTCTTTCGCAGAATCCCGGAGCCATAGATGTTCCTCCAGCAACAACAATCTCAATTTTCCCGTCCATATCGCTATTTTGATTAGAAAATTGGTTAGATATATGTTGAACCATTCTATCAATCATATCGTCATAATAAATGGATAAGGCAGCTTGAACCCTATCATCAAAGTCTACGTTCCTTAAGTCTAATTTCTTTTCTTTAGTTTTAATAACTTTACTAATTGGAGTACCAGTCATTCTAGAAACTTCGCTATCTAAATGATCCCCTGATTTTGTACAAGAGAATTCTACAACGCTTAAACCTTTATAACATAAGGCTAAGTTCCACATTCCTGCGCCACATGAACAGACGCAACCACTTAAGGCAATTTCGTCTTCTTCGTCCTTTAAGACAGGATTACAGTCATATGCAATACACATAGCTTCATTAACGGGCTTAGGGTCATATCCTAATTTCTTGAAGAAGTTATTTAATATCATCTTATGGAAGATGTTATCGATATCAGAATCTACAGGATTTGCAGGGATTGAGTATCTTAACGGTTCGTTTTCAATAATAGGGTCACCAACAACTGCTTTAATTATATAAAACAATAGCTCTGAAGATTCCTTTAATGATGGATTCATAATTCCATCTTTCATGGGTCTTACAATTTCACCTTTACCAATTGCATTAACTAGATTCAGCGCATCTTCACCAACAACAAAAAACTTATTATTAACTTTAACGTACAAGTAGTCGCTTTTGTCTAGTAAATCTACCGCTTCTTCAGAAATATCTAATGGAAACAGCATGTTCCTGTGATATCTGCTAACAAACTTGCCATCTTCTGTTTGTCTGGAAACGACAATATTGCTAGTTCCGATATCTACACCTACTCCAGACCTATATTTTGCCTGTTTTTCTTCTTTTGGGGCTTCTTTTTTCTCTACAACTTCTATTTTTTTATCTTCTGTTTTGTCAGAAGTTGTTTCTTCTAAAATGTCATCTAAACAATCGCTCATGACTATCTCCTTTTTAATCGTCTAATCCCCGAAGAAGATCAATCGTTTTATTTACTTCTTTTTGATCTTTTTCGGTAGTTTCAACGTTTCCAAGCTCTTTAAAGTTAGTTTCCTTGTCTCCACGCTGTACTATCATATTATCTGCTAACTTTTCTAAAGTCCTTGAATCATCAAACTCAAACACATTTTGGTCGTCATCAAGCATTATACCGCTTCTTGCGGAATGTTGTGTTGGTAAATTTGAAATAACTGCTTGTGCAACAGTATTGGCAAATTTCGCCAAGTCAATGTCTTGTTGGGGGGCCTGCTCGACCTTCTCAACTGTTTTTACCGTATTTACCGTATTTACTCGTTCGACAACGTTTCCTTTTCGTGATGTTCCGTTAATGTAATCAGTCATGACTAAGACCAATTGTAGGAAGCGGGGAATGCTCCTGCTTCTTCTTCCAATCTCCGAAGTCCAATATATTCTCATGTTTACAATTTGGGCAAATAAATGTCATCATTTTATCTTTAAAATTTATCTCTAAGCAAAGATCTTCTTCTCCTTGCATGAAGATATGACTGCATTTTTCGCATCTAATAGCTATTTTCATTTACTTCCTTTCACATGATATATTATACAAAAAACTGTGGGGAATTATCAATTTTTATACGATTCTGAACACTTTTCTTGAAGCGATAGTAACTTTCAGATTGAAATATTTATCAAAGATATGTTGTATTACTGAAGGATTAGCGTCGGTAGAAAAGTCCTGTATATTGAATTCTGTCGCTAGCGCTTGTTTGTGCTCTTCACTTAAATTCTGTGCAACATACTCTCCCGCTTGACCTACATTATTTCTAGTAATAGGCTGAGAGGGATTCCATGCTGCTGTTGCTTCTGGCGCAACCGCTGGCGTTAAATTTGCTGCCAAATACTCTCTAAGATATTGAGTTCTATACTTTATATGATTTGTAGGGGCTCCTGAGCCACTAACCTTGTCAACAATTTGCTCTGGGCTTAAACCGCTAGCCGCTAATTCAGAAACCCGCAAATCTAAATCTTCCTTTAGCTTTTTTCCTGTTCCAGTAATAGTGTCGGCTGTCGCATCTGATAAAGGAGCCGCAGGAGCAGGAGCCGCAGGAGCAGGAGCCGCAGGAGCAGGAGCCGCAGGAGCAGGAGCCGCAGAAATATAATCTGGCAAACTTGTGTTCAGCGCTGATACCCATTCTGGATTTGATTTTACCTGATCAATCCATGCTTGCATGTTTCGATCTAGAAGCGCAGCAAATCTATAAAACTTTATTCTTGCGCTAGCCGTAACATTATTAAGCTGTCTTTGTATTTCTAATAATTGTTCTTTCGTTAACGCATTTAAATCAAAGAAGATTGGCTCTGGGAACCCTTCCGGGCCTACTGCTGGGGGCGTTGATGGGGTTTCCGCTGGGGGCGTTGCAACAGAAGGATCGAAAGGAACCTTGCTTGTAGCGTCGGGAGATTGAATCACGGGCATTTCCGCTGGCATTTCCGCTGGGGTTTCCGCTTCTTCAATTGTTGCCCCTTCAGTTTCTTCTGGAATAGGGTCTTCCTCTATCCCAGCTATTTGATTTAACTGACTAAGTTTTTCTTGAGCAAATTGATCGAACTGTTCATTTACGGTACTTGCCATAGTTGACAAACTTTGTTCTAATTCCACAATAAGTTCACTATACTGTTGCAACAAATTGCGAGTGTTTGGATCTCCAGCAGCAGCTTTTTCAATTTTGGAAATCCATTTCTGCATGCTCTTAATATCGCTATAGAACAGGTCAGTGTTTCTATTCTTGACAAATGCGTTAATCGATGTGTTAATCTGTTTGTAAATCTGAGTTGGCCATCCAGCTTGCATTAGACCGTCCTGATTAGCTACCCACGAACCAGCTTTTTCTTTTATGTTGCGGCCCCAATCTCCAATCCCGGCTTCTTGAAAAATATTAGCGTCTTCAGAATAACCCGCTTCAATAATTCTAGATTCTATTTCTTTAACGTCTTTTGCCGTTAAATCTTCGCGTAATGCTTTACGCGCACAAAAGGTAATAAACTTCGAATCCTTAAGGTGTCCATCTTGGTCTAATATACCAGACACCTTAACTAAACTTTCCGCCATGGCAGTTTGTTTCACTTTATTTCTCCACTCTAAAGATTTGTGCCTAGGAGGAATTCCCCTTTTGGCTTCGTATCTAGCTTTATACTCTCCAGTTTGTTTTCTATGACTATCCATAAACGCCATTATTTCACCAATTTGCCTAGCGATGTTCTTTCTAGTTAGTTGGTCGCTACCTATAGAGTCTAGCTCTTCTGCACTAGGTAAATCATTAACTAAAAACTCTAAGTCTGTTCTAACATCTTCTTCGATGAAAGACATGCTTGTCATTTTTAGCCCGAGGATGATTTCCCTTAACTCGGCTGCGCTATGGTCTTTTTCTGGCATTTTTAGAATCTTGGGATGCTAGGAGCATTAACCATTGTTATTGGTTTTGAAACTGGTTTTAAGTCAATAGGATCTGGCTCATGTCCATCAACATCTTCAATTTCTATTTCAATTTCTTCATTGACTTCTATTTCTTCATCGCCATTTCTTGAACGCATTCCGCCAGAAACAACGTCTACCAAACCTTGATAGCCTTCACTTAATTTATCATTAAGTTCGTCTAATTTTTGTTTGTTTTCTGATAGATCTTGCGCTTCCGAACAAGCTTCAATCTTTTCTTGAAAATCTAAAAGCTCGCCCATTAAACGAAGTATTTCGTTAATGCCGCCGCCTTTTTTTCTTTTTTTATCACTAGCCGTAACAAGTATGTTGTCAGAACTAAAAACTTTATCTAAATTATTCATATCAATCTCCTTTAATCTTGCCACCAAGCATCTTGAATCATTTCGTCTTTATCTTGTTGTTGTTGCTCTCTTATTTTTTTCCACTTATCTTTTTCGATTTGTTCTGTTTTCGTTGCAACATCATCTTGTCTAGCAACATACCGAATTCTATCCCCCATGGTTGAGTAATCATCTCTAAAACGATTTTCTATCCACGGAAAACTTTCAAAGAAAAACATTCTTGCTTGCTTGCTAGAATAAGCCTTTACTGTCTTGCCCTCTAATCCCCTTATTTGATGATCTTGACCATCAATTTCTCTAACAAGATAGTATATAGCTTTTTCATTACCAGAAAGCTTATACCAATTATTTGATTTTTTTTCCATAAATTCCTGCTTTTAATACCAATCTATCCCTGTCTGATATCTATCAGCATTCTCTTTAAGTTCAACATAAACCTTTGGAAATTCATCCTCATCTAGCTCATCGTTAAATTGATCTGCGGTTATATCAACAACAATGTTGCCTATTTCAACCCAATGGTGAGTTGCATATTTCATTTCTTCTTTCATTTTTTCTTCATTTTCAAACATGTCAACATCCCAATCTGAATAAAATTCTTGATCAGGGTTATCTATATATACTGATCCTCTAACCTCTGTAGCACTAATATATCCCATTTTCTTTAACTTTTTTGCTAATATTATCGAAATTTCATGACATAATGAGCGCAAGTCTTCAGAATTATGTTTCTGTTCCATTTGCATCCTTACGGTTCTTGCAATTGAACGAATTTCTGCCAAATTTTGGGATATTTTATACCAACTCATATTATCTTAAGCTTTCTAAATGTTTTTCAATACTTCTGATTTCATGAGATTCTAATGAAGCTACCATTAAAGGCACATCTTTTTCATTAGCCTCTGAAAATTCTGGGAATCCGTCTAAATTAAGCGCTTTCATACCATGTAATATTTCTGATGCTGAGAAATAATGCAATAAATTCTTCCCATGAGTTTCAGACGCCACCGATGCTGCTTTAAATAATTCCATCTGAATAATTCGTTTTAACTCGCTTTTGCTCATTTTAAATTCCTTTTAAAACCAAATCGCTTAGGTATTATTGTTCTAAAAAATAAGGTGATTATCCTTAATTTTTGTATAATAAAGTTGTTAACACTATTAACTGCGCCCCCGTAAGGGCAAAACAGAGGAGTTCTGATATGATAAACGAAGAAAAATCGTGCAAAATAGGCAAACGAACCTATAAAGCATTAGTCGCACTATATAAAAATAGTAGAGATATGCAACGAGATGGAGTTAATCGCTTTAATGGGCTTAGCGATTTAGCATATGCAAAAGAATTTTGCACAATAAAAATGGCAACGTCTAGACAAGCTGGACACTCTACTGCAATCGCAAAGTTCGTGACAAAACATAACAAAAAATGGTTAATCTTAACCCCCAATATGGAAATGGCAATAAGAGCAAGACACAACTGCGTTAATCAATCTTGCAAAAAGATAATTAAAATGACTCCAACTGAGGTTCTTTTTGAAAACGAACAGAGCATAACCTTTGCTTCTGTTAGACAAATAGAGCGCTTGGACACTTACTTTGATGGGGTCATTTTAGATTGCGCGGCACTTGTTTCTCAAAAACAAATAGAAGAAATTTACACTCAAGTATTAAAATTAATGAGAGGGAAACTAGATCCAGAAAAATACTTTATTTTTGTTGAATAATCTCAACATCTGATGGAACCAAAAGAGAATGATTCTCTACGTAACCATCTACATTTAAAGATAAAGAATACATTTTTCCACCATCCTCATATTCTGTTATACGAAGTGTATTCTTTTTCTTTGAATCTTTTTTAGAAATTTTAAGTATTTGCATTTGACTTTTCCATTTTTGATTTCAAACAATCAGGACAATAACTATGAGAAGTTGTATGATGCTTATATCCAGCCTTTACGCCTTTCATATGCTTTTTACAAACATAGCAATATACGGGAATTAAATCTCCATTAATCTTTCCAATATCATTATTTAAATCTGCAATAGCTATTTTATAAACCTTCATTGTATGATAATTGCCTTTTTATTTCCTCCAGCAACAAAGTCTGGAACATCTTTTTCTGTAAAATTGATGCCTAATCTTTTAAGAACACTTCTGTAAGTCCTGTTTTTAGCATCATTATGAGATAACCCTATCATTGCTCCATAATTACCTAACCACAACTCAATTGTGTCTTTTAACCAAGTCATACCTTCTTTCATAGGAATTGTTGTTCCAACAGGAGGATTTGCTTGCTCTTGTTGTTCAATATTTGTGAAATCAGTATCAATTCTTTGCATAGCTAACTGATATTTTGGTAATCCTGATTCATCCATAAAATTAGCAATTTGACCCGTTGCCTCAAAAACATACAATTCATAATCGCCATAAAAAGCTTCATCTCTCTTGCTATAACCCATTTGCTCTAACATTTGCGTATCTTCAGAAGATAATGATGCTATTTTGTTAATTTTATCAAATGGATCTTTAGTTTCTGTAGAAAGCTTATACCAATTGTGTTTGGTTTTTGCTAGCCACATCCAATCTCTACCATAATCTTCATCCATTTCTGTAATAAATTTTCCTGCCTCTTCAGCTTCATCAGGAGTAACAACATACTTTTCATCTGGGGATGATTTCCCGGCATTAAGTAGCCTTTCGTCTTCAACTATCTTTTTAACATCTTCTAATAAAGTAGAAGGGATATATTCGCTAAAGGTACTGTTTGTGCTCTCTATATTTACAGAGTCAATGGTTGCAGGAGCGCCAAACATTAATAATAACAGGTCTGCCAATACGAATGGCCTTCTTAACGCTTCGACGTTATTATTAAACACGTAGCCCCTATAATAGTTAAGGAATTGGTCTCTATCCATATATGAAAAATCTTTTGTAATCTCTTTTTGACATCCTTGAAGAAATTGTTTATAATCGTCTCTTGTTTCAAGATTGGAAATAAATTTATCTCTTTGGGAAATAGATGTAACATTATAAGGTTCCGGCACAACAGCTTCGACGCCGCCAAACTCGATTTTTTCGCCTTGTTTACCAGCATCTTTCATCATTGTTTCAATCTCGTCTTCAGCCTTACTTCTCATGTATTTACGCATAAAGAATTCAGTAAACATATATGTGACATGACTAAGTTGCTCTTCTTTTGACATCGCATTAATACCTTCGATTGTCTGCGCATCAAATTCTGGTATATCTCTTGCAAGCGTAGCTAATGCTTCATCTTGTTTCATTCCTTGAAACTCCCAACCAAACTGTTTAATTATGTCTGTCTTCATTTGATTAAGAAGACCACTATTAATTCTGTCAGGGAAAGGATATATAGACTCAAAATAATCGCTAATGATCTTCTTCATGTATTTTAAGTTTCCATATGAAATAGCAAGTATCTCGTCAGGAGAAGTTAACCATGCAGAATGGTCATTTGCGGCATCTTTCCCAAACAACGTGATTCCAATAACTTTATCCATAATCGCATGAGCTACTTCATGCCATAACGTCCCTTCTTCAGAAATAGATAAATCATTAGAATTAGCACTTATTCCTAAAGCTTCTAACGTCTTATCAGCAGTAATAGATCCTAGTCCATTAGTAAAAATAACAACTGTTGGTTCTTTTCCAAAATCGCTATGGGCTGGAGCATAAAATCCACTAGCATTGTCTGGGGATGCAGAAATAAGTTGTTGTCCTTCATCTCCTAAATGAGTTTTATATGCGCCTGCATCAATAAAATAAATATTTACTTCTTTTAATTGTTTTAACGCCAACTCAATCCCCGGAACATGTTCCGAACGATCATGGTCATACATTTTTTTGTCTGACATATTAGATCTCAAAACATCTTCTGCATATGCAAACAAGTCTGGGAAGTCAGCGATATGGTGTTGTCTAACATTGTCCGATGCTAAAAACTGAGGAAGTTTTTCTTTGACTATGGATCTGACTTCATTTTCCTTTTGTTCTAAATATTTTTTAGCTGCGTTAACTACTTCATTAGACCCGCCTGAGCAACTTAAGTTATTAACTACTTTTTTAAGATCGCTAAGACTTTTTGTCGCTTGTTCATAAACCCTATCGCAAGGGAAAACGCCAGACAACAAATAAAACCATGTGCCTACTTCGTCTGGCTTTGCTGCTCGTATTACATTTTGTGGAGCCATATTCCATAACTGCATTGCCCCTCTAGAGTTAAAGGGCAATGTCATAGAGTAATGTTTATCAAAATCTGGTCTATTGTATTCTTCTTCGCTAACTAATTGATTACTTTGGATTAGAACAGAAAATAAGTCACTTCCTGCCTTCATAGTCATATTTTTAACTAATGTGCTTTGCAATACCGACAACCAAACATGATCATCCGCGTTTTTATCCCCAACTCTACTAAGCGCCCATTCCATAATGCTATCAACTTCTTCTTTTGGCTTTAAATTAGAGTTCCCTGCAATAGCGTCAAAATGGTTTTTGTTGTCCCATTCTGTTCCTTTTAAGTCATGTCTATAAGATATTGACTCGCCTATTTTCCCAACAGGATATGCTTTTTCATAATTAATGATAACCATTATCCCTTGAAATCCTGCATCAATAGAACTAATATCTACCCCAGTATTCTCAACGTCTTTAATAACCCCAGCGCTATTACTATATTCAGTATTTACGCCCCAGTTTAACCAAATCGGCTGATCAATCCCAACCTTTCTTATTAATGCTGAAAGCTCTACTATAAAATCATACGAAATATGAACATCGCCTAAAAACAGACACCTAATTAATCCGAATTGTTCTGAGTTAGTACAAACCAAACTAAACGGGCTATCTTCATCGATAAAGTTTTCGCCTGCTGTATAGGCTTCTGCTATATTCATTAAGTCCGTTGCTATCCCATCGTAATCGGACGAATGATTAGTGCTATTTCTAGCTTTTGTTACTATAAGTCTTCTACCTTTTTCTATAAAATCACTTTGCTCACAACAAAAAGAATAAGTGTTTAATGAAACTTGTCTTTTGTCTGGCGGTCCCATACGCATCTTGTCGTCATTAAGACTTTTTTCATATTCCGTTACCATATTATTAGTAAGTATTTCTGCGCGTTTCATATTCGTTGGAAACTCTAAATAGGCTTTTGTTAATTCCATTCCTCTTTCTTCAGAAGCATTTGTAAAAGCATTCCAGACTTGAGGATGTATTCTTTTGCAACCTTCTACATAAAACTCAGGAAAATCATGATAGCCACTAAAAATATCTCTAGCCATATCTGGGCTTAAAAACTCATCCCCCATAGTTAATAGATCTTGCAAAATGAAATCAGGAAGCGGTGATGCTAAGCTCATGTGGCTGGGAGACGGATATTTAATTTTGAATTTTTTCCAAACCTCTTCCATTTTTTCTGGAGACATGCTGTAAGCGCTAGACACGTCATACATGCCAAAATAACATTGCTTAGGGTATTTTAAAAAATATGGCAGTTTGGCGTAAGTAGAACGCATATTCAGTGTTAAACTCTTAATTTCATCCATTTGGTCTTTACTAAGTTCACTTTCTTCTGGAAACTTAGATAAGTCATGAATACTTACCCCCGTCATAAAGTCTGCTACTTCTGCTATTTTATATATCTTCATTATTTAAATTTCTATAGTAAGATCTAGCCAATTGTGAGCCAGCATCCGTCATTTGTCCCATTTTTCTATCTTTAGGGAAATTCTTTCTTAATTCTGTCAGTAAATATACGCCTATACCCATTTTTTGATAATCATCAACAACCCAAATTCCGTCCGTACCCCATTCGTCTGAAGCAAGCCCTATAGCGTTATCGCCATCAAAAGCAACAATAGACACTTCATATAGCTGTGACCCCTGCGCTAAAACTTCTTCGTCTGTCTTATAGATTAATTCGCCGTTAGGATCTCTTTTATGCTCCATCGTTTCTTCATTAAAATGAGTATACTTATTCTTTTTGCCGCTCATTCTAAACTCTATCGTTTTATCACCAAACTGTTTAGTAGCATGCAATACAGTATAATTTTCTTTTTTTAACCACGACATACCTTCGACATCCTTATAGCTTTGATAAGAATCCGAATCGATATATCCTGTTCTATGATAATCCACAAATTCATCTTCACTTAAATCTTCGATATTTTCTGCTATTTTGTAAATCTTCATCCGAACACCTTAACCTCTTTAACATCTTTAAAACGAGAGGTCAACATTCTTAATATAGCGTTAGGGACATCTCTGCTGCTAAAACGCTCAGGAGTAATTATAGTTAAAATCCCGTAATCCCTGTCATAACGCCCTTTCCACCCCTGATCTTGCTTGTCTGTTAACCAACCAGCATGAATAAAGTCTTTATCAACATCTTCAGTTCTTCTTGTTTCTATGCCTTTTTCCGTAATAGCCCACAAATCAACGCCTGAACAATTTTCGTATTGACCAGTAGATGCGCTACCATGACCAAAGTCGGTATAAACAGGGTGGTATTTTCCGGGTTCTCTTTTTTTGTTTCTAAGATCCTCTAACTCATAATCATCTTTACTAGATAATTTCTTGATAGAATTTGCTTTAGCAAGCCTTTTTCCATCTTTAGCAGACATATTGCACTCTTGATTCAAATGTTTTTTAGCCCAATTTCTAGCATGCCAAAAATTATCAAACGTATCTACAAAACTTCCATCATTACAATATAACTCATATCCATCACCTGCTAAATCCACATCAACAAATGCAGCCCTAACCGCTATTCCTGTTTTAGGACATTTCCACTCTAGGTATTTTTCTTCAAATTCTTGGGCTATTCTGTAAATTTTCATTTCTATCTCATTATTATGAATTTTTTAGCATTTGGGAACTTCTGCCTTAACATTCGTACTAAAATATTAGGAATAGATGCAACCAACTTGTCTGAAGGAGGACTAACGCTTACTATTTTTTTATTGTCATCATATCTTCCACTCCAAGATATGGGTTTGCTTTGCCATAAGTCCCATCCGTCATGACCAGCACCAATATCGTCACTTGTTTCTAATTTCCCTTCGCTCAACATCCATACGCGATCATTCTCATTGCTGTTTTTATAATTATGTCCAACGTCATAATATAACATGTCGCCGTCATTAGTTCGATTATTGATAATTCCTGAATCCCCTTGATCTATAATTTCTTGAGATATTTTATAAATTTTCATTTCTTATATTCCCTAAAAACCTTTTGAAACGCCTTGTTGAAGATCAATATTTCTTGAGTAGGACTTTCTCCTATAAATATATCATTAGGGTTATTGGTTCCTACAAAAACAACCACATCAAATTTAGCGAATTTCTGAGTAGCTATTTTAGAAACCCAATCTTCATACTCATTTGCCACTTTAGGAAAATAGGCTGTTACTGCTGATACTGCATCAATAATGGCCTCATAAGGGCTATATTCTGCCTTTTTTATTTGTTCTTGATAGACCATTTTGAAATTAAGATCTGTTGACCAATAATCTATTTTAACCTTCTTTAATGCTCTATTTAAAATGTCTCCTATTGCTGAAGCTGCTTTAGATGGGTTTATTTTCTTTATTTTAGCGTCATCAGGAACATCAACCTCATAAACATTTTTGCCAAACATATTCGCAAAGTCTGGCTTATCAGTTACATACATAGCCTCTCCCAAAGGATTGTAGTGTTGATCCCCTTTAGTTGCTTTAGAAGAATCAAATTCATTAAACTCAGGACTATCTGTTCCGTGATAAAATGTAGGTGAAGCTATTTTATAAATTTTCATCCTGTGCTCCCAATAAACTCAAATGAAGACTTAGGGATCTTATCAATAGATGGATAAGATTTGCTTCTGGCACGATGTGTCATGCAATAATATCCGTCTTCATCTTTTTTAATGCTACATTCCCAGTCATCACCAAATTTCTTTTTGGCTTCTGCCAGTTCATCTTTAGTTAAACTTTCTGATAAGTGTTTATGATCATCTACGCTTCCGGCTGTTCTTGTAGTTCTGACCTTTTCTTTAATTAACTCAACTGCTTCATTAATATCTGGATGGCTTGAGTTTCTAACCTTAATATTCCTCATTAACCAATTATAATCGTTTAGGCGCATAGATGGTATATCCATTGTTAATAGAAGTTCTTCTAAATGATCTGCCTCCTGAGCTATCTTATATATCTTCATTTAGCTCCTTATCAAAATTATACCAATATTCATTTTCAGTTTCTACATGAACGACTTCATTCTCATCCAATAGATTGTAGGAGGTTTCATCCTCTTCCTCATCAGCTTCTGTAAAGTATTGTTTAAATGTCTTCATTTTAACGGCTTTCCTTCATAAAATGTCTCGTATATACTAGATATAGAGAGTGGATAACCCTCTTCATCCGATCCTGTGTCAATTTCAGCATTGTTAAGAGCATAACTATAATACTTTGCAAGTTCCTTTGCCATATTATCTATTCTTTCTTCATATTTATAATAATATGGAAGATCTTCTGGTCGATCATCTTTCAATTTCTTTATCTCCTTAAACGTTTGCTTTATTTCTGGATAATCAAAATGTTTGTTTTTAATATAAATAGTTTAAAATAATAAAATCCACACCTACCCTAATATATTTTGAACCCATTCGGGTAAATCACTAAATTTAATTAGTTTCGCCTTTACTGTTGGTAGGTTATGTTTAATAGATTTTTGGATTCTATGATTACCATCTAATATATATTTAATCGTATAATCATCATTAATAAGGATTAACACTGGATATCGTATATCTGACTTTTCTATCTTCTCAATTTCTTCGGTATTACCGTCCCAACTTAAAACTATCTTTTTTAGTTTTTCGGTTTCTAACTCTTGAACTTTAATATCTTTTGTAAAGTCTAATATTTGTCTTAGTGTAACTGTTTCTTCATTATGACCAGTCCAAGATGTATCATCCAAACCTTCATTATAGCTTATCCTATATATCTTCATGAAATCACGCTCGTAATATCTCTGGCATCTATTGTGCCTTGCCTACCAGAATTAGGGAAAAAAGCCTTATATTTAATAACTATTCCGCCAAAATTGTCAGGCTTCTCAATTCTTTCTAACAACTCGATATTTCCTTCTCGCCTATATAAATCTGAAAGAATAACAGATCCAACAGGTAAATCGTTAAACGCTTGAGCTATTTTATATATTTTCATATTAATCAAAATCCTTTTTTGTCAATTTTAATCCCATTTGATTTTTATATTCTTCATATCTAGTTGAACCGGGGATAATGAGTTCATAAGTCATCAACTTTTCTACATTAGCTTTAGCTGTTTTTTCATCTACACCATAATTCTGCATAATAGCTTCTTTAGTAATAGGAATTAATCTTGGGGTAAAATTTTCTTTATTATATGCGATCATATCTTTTATTGGCAAAGAGCTTTTTCTATATTCAATACCTCCATATGTATCATTTTCAGATATTCTGGCTTCAACCCCATTCCACTCGCCATATATGTAGCCATCTTCTGTTCTTACATTATCAAAAAATGGGTCAAACGCATATTGCCCGACATCAACATATAGCGCGACGGACTCATTTCCCAAGAAAAGATCACGTGTCGAAATTTCATAAATTTTGAAGATGTCTTGAATTTTATTGCCTAGTTCGGGATGCGTATATGTAACCCATTCTTCACCTTCATAAGGACTATTCTCGATCATAGAAGTAGGCGTTAAAAATTCTATTTGTGGCTCATCAACAATAACTCTTTTACCGTCAATCTCTGTTAATGCAACCCAATGGTCGATTTGAAAGTCGGGCATTAAATATGCTCCGGGAGACAATGCTACAATTGTTGTATATGGATTTGTAGAAACTGGCAAATTCTTTTCTAACAATATTTTTTTAATAGCATACATGGTTCGTTGGCAAAGCCCTTCTGAAGCTCCATTGCTAATAGGTTCGCCAACGTTTTGCGGATACCATTTATTAATATTTTTCCAAGGAACTTCATATTCCGTAGAATCAACCTCTTGAGCTATTCTATAAATCTTCATATTATGCCACCAAATAATTTGGTATTGTTTTTAATAAAATCATCAGCTAAACTTATTGCTTCATTTTCGATACTCTGCTCATCAAACAACTCGTTTTCAGTATAAGGTATCAGCTTGTATCCCGTAAGAGGAGTTGTATCAGATGCCATCAGATTACTCGCGATTTCTTCTTCAGACCTAATTCCCCTTGCATCAACAAAACGACCATCGGTAAGCTTTACTGCGACATGAACAAGGATATAGTTCTCATCTATCCCATATTCATCATCTATTTCATCCTCGTCAATTTCTATTTCATTAAAAACATAAATCGGCAGACCAGTTAGTCTATGAAGTGCAATAGCAAATTCGGGACAATATCCGGTACAGAACATGTCTCCGTGTTGAGCTATCTTATATATCTTCATCATATATTCTTCAATAAATATAAACAAATAACCTATAAAAGAGAGTAAACACTTGCATTATCTCATAACCACTGTATAATGTATACAAAGGAAATTCCATAATACAAATAAGGATAAGAAAATGAAACATAAAATCATAACAGAAGAAACTAAAACAAAAATAGCAAAAACAAAAAGCGAAAATGGTAGAAACAAAATCATAGAAGGAGCTAAATCATTTAAACAAAAACCTTCAGAAAATAACCTTAAGGTCGCCTCACATAGAAAACATAACTTCATATCAATAGACGAGTACCAAAATCTTATTAAAGAAGGTAAAACAACCCTAGAAGTCTGCAAAATTACATCCAAACATCTAGTATACTTCTATAATGCAATGCTAAAAGGAAGAATTACCCTTTCTAAAGAAGATTTCGAAACTATGTACAATAATGGATCATCCCTAGATGAAATAGCTAAAGAATCTAACACTCCAAGAGAATATATAACCCAATTAAGAAACTTCTACGGAATAAAAAGAAAAGGAGCAACATTCCAAAAACGACTTAAAAATGAAAAACCATTAACCCAAGAAGCTAAAAATATAATTATAGGCTCATTACTAGGTGATGGACATATAACCAAAGGCGGATACTTCTCTGAAAAACATTCCCCCGCCCAATTTGAATACTTGCAATGGAAAGCAACATTCTTCCCTCATATTACAACAGATAAATCTTGGGATCATTATAAAACCAATCATAAGATAAAGGATTGGGAGGGAATAACTGAAACACATTCATATAGAACTACAGTACATTCGTGGCTTATAGAAATGGAAAAGTTATGGTATAAAGATATTGATGGAAAAAGAACTAAGGTTATTCCTGATCAAATTGATGAATGGATGAACCCGCAAGTTCTTGCCGTTTGGTTTATGGATGATGGTAACACCGACTGGAAATACCGAAAAAAAGTTAAAGAATATAAGAATATAAAACCTAATTGCTACTTATGTACTGATTCATTTGATAACGACAGTATTAATAAAATAATAAACATTTTATTAATTAAATTATGTTTACCATGTAAAATTAATTCTAGGAATAGACTATCATTTAATGTAAAGGCAACCAAAACAATAATGGAAATCATGAAGCCATTTACGCATACTTCTATGATGTATAAAATAGAAGAAGAGGTTTATCGTAAACAAATAAATGCGCAATAACTTAGCTCCCACCTTTGAACATATACCGAAACCATCGCGACCTCCCGCCGGGAAGTGTATATTCTGGCGTAATGTAAATTCCAAGACCGGGAAGTTTGCGTGTTTTAACGTTTTTGCTAAATTCAGTCCAAGTTTCAGCATAAGATTGATATAATCCCTCAAATGCGGCCCTTGCGCTTTGAGCGTCTTCAGGTCGTCCATAAATAACCATCTTCTCTTGCCAGTTAAGACCAAAGATAAGACGTTTTAAAGCAGTCTGAGCGGCCCACAGGAGTATTCCTGCGTCCCATGCAGTAGGAGCTATCTCTAATGAGAAATATTGCTCGCTTGCTGGAGGAACACTGTTCATCATTCTTAAACCAAATAACAAGAAAGACATTAATTCTTCTTCACTAAAGTACGCGAAACTGTACTGAACATGAATTTGATCTTCAGGAGCCATTAATGTGTCAAAATAAATCTTTCCATCATAATCTGCATGCCAATTATCATCAAGAATACGGTTATTTACCCTAACCACTGGTCTTGGGTCCATATTCCAATTTTTATATGCACAATTATAAATAGTGCTAAACGTACTTTGTTTAGAATCAAATGTTGTAAAAGATATAGTATCGTCTCCATCTCCAGTTAGTATTTCTAAATCTCCAGAAGCAGTCGGATCTCCAGTACCAACAACCGTTAATGTTCTTTGGAACCTATAATTGGTTGTCGTTGTTGTTGTTACTTCATATGAAGTAGAAGAAGATGTTCCTTGTGAAGTAGAAGATGATTCAGAATTATCGCTTTCGCTACTTTCTGACTCAGTTGAATCAGAAGAACTAGAATCCATAGAGCTTGAAGAACTAGAATCCATAGAGCTTGAAGAAGATGTTTCGTCTGTGGAACTAGATGTATATGTGATTGGCGAAAAATCTTCAAAAACAGTATATATCTGGCCATTATGAGAGTACCTGTCGCCTTCATAAGCAGTAGCAGATTCATTTGGAATTGTAAAAAAGTAATAAGTTTTGCTTCTTTTTTCTTGATTATCCTGTTGCATTCGCATAACCTCTTCAGAATATACAGGAATATGTTGCGCCTCAAATATGAAGTCGTTCGCTAAATCCATCATTAATTGGGTTGCTCTATTCGATCTCTTGAGAGCTACGCCTTTACTAATAAAATTAATATACGAATTCAATGAATGAACAGTAAAGATCATTGTTTGTTCTTGTACGGCTCCATCATTTGCCCACTGAAATGTCCATTTGTCGTAATAGCTTCCTAATGGCAAATTGGCAGGAATATACCAATCAGCAAAATATAGCCCAATGTTTTCTTGCTCTGGATTTATGATATCCAAAACGGTCACACCGTTCGTATCTAAAATCTCTATAGTAGGTTGACCACCGGGATTAGTTAATACTCCGTCTTGAATAAATAAACAGTATAATCTAACGACTTCGTTTTGAAGTGCCGTTGTTCTAGTTTGAACAGACATTTGGTCTCCTATTTTTTAATAATCGTCTGGCTCAATTTCCTCGTCAGCCCAATAGCCGGGATCTGTGAAAATTTCTGACCTATACTTTGATTTTTTAACTTCTTCGCATCTATGGCAATAATAAAACACAAAAATGTTTCTTGCATCATATTTTTCTTCTCTTGGCAATCCGCTACCACAATCGCAATGCTTTGACGGCATAGACTCTTTAAAAACTTCTTCAGGATCTAACTGAGCAGACTTATACCAAGAACTGTTAGACGCTTCTTTACAATCATAACACAGATCATTTGTTAGGTTTGTTTTAGGCGTAGTACATCTACATGTCATAACATCATCGCAGCTAGGGCAAGTGTTTTTTGTACAATGATGACTAGCGGTTTTTCGTTTTCTATTTTTCTTAACAACATCTCTGTCATATTGAGTCCCATCACATTCAGGAAAAAGCTGCGTATCTAGCTTGCCTTTTGGCTTGCCGAAATTGCATTTACCTTTTGAACAGCTTTTCTTGCCAGATGTTTTAAGGTTTTTTAAATTAAAAGCTATACGAGAATCAGGATAATTTTGAGTGGGGATATTAACATCTTCTGTTGCATTCATAGAAGCATCTTCGATACCTTGCTGTTTATCAACAACATATTCCGCTAATTCGCTTACATCAGTTCCTACAGGATAAACCTGTCCTGCAACAGAAACTTCTTCATTAAGCTTTACAGAAGAAATATCGACTCCACCAGCAGCGAACTCAAAAGGCCCTTCCATTTCAGTTGCAGAAACTTCAAATTCAATTACTATTTCAACTTCAAGTGTTTCTTGTGTACTTGGATCTTCTATTTCTATTTGCGCAGTAACAGGAGATGATGTTCCGACATCTTCATGAGCAGCATCTTCATGAGCATCATATAGATCAAAATCTTCTTGAGATTCGAAATCAGACATTATACCATTTCCTCATAATTAACTTCATACGTTATAGTAACGTTAGCAGCATTTGATGTTAACGATAACGCTTGATCTATATCAAAAACGTGAAGGTCATCATTATAGTGAGTTAAAGCTCCACTAGATTCATCTATTATTGGGATACTGGTATTAAGGGCATAAACTGTTGTATCGCTAACAATAGTAGATCCAAAGGCGCTATCGGAAGTTAATCCAAATAAATGTCCTCCAATACTATCTATGTCTGGTAAAGGTTGAGTATTGTTGGTTTGAATGTATTTGATGTTTCCGGTAGAAGATGTAACAGTAAAAAATCCAGTAGCTGCATCATAAGCTACCGTTAAAGTAGATTCTGCTGCTAAAGCTGCATTTGCTTGTAACTGTGTTTGTAATTCTGCCGCTAACTCAGTTCCAGTATAAAAACCTGCACCTAACGTTATTTTTTGCCATAACGTTTCTGCATGTTGAACCCACAAATAATCATTATAGTTAGTTACTACTCTTCTTCCGCCTTTAACAGACATAGTGTAGTTTCTTGAAGTTGCATTACTGAATTCAAACGAAACTGAATTAAATTGCCAATCGCAATCTGCCCCAATAGTTACGTCAAGGGCATCCCCTGTAACGTCTTTTGATCCTCTTAATAAAACAGGCTTTCTTTTAACCAATGTGCGATCAATAGCAGTATTGACTCTTCTAAAAGTCCTGTTAGGATAATTAATTATAGCCATTTTTTGTCTCCTTGACTTATCAAACTAGGGCATAACGCCCCAATTTTTGATATTTAATTCAAAAAAATAGCCTCGTATTCCTTTTAAGATTTATATCTAGATATTGTTTTAAGTCCAGATTTATTTACTGTGGAATCATTTGATATAATTTTACGCTCTTTCATTGCCCCTCCATGACTAGATGTTCTGACTCCAGATTGATCTATATTCATTGGCGTTAAGTTAGTTGCAAGAATCGCTTGTTCTTCCATATCGTCAATTTCTCCAACTGAAATGTCCATTTGGTCTGCGCTAGGAACAGTTGACTCAATAGCTCTTTCCGCTTCATCGGCGCTAGAATAAGTATCTAATCCTACCTGAAAAGGATCTTGTCCCGCTTTTCTAAAATATTGTTCACACTCTTTAGGCTCTATAAATTTCACTAAACCTTGCTTTAACATTCCTTTTAAGTCTGCGCTATTAGACACTCTTTTTGCCGAAACATTACCTAAATTATATGGAACGTTTAACATAAGACTCAATTCGAGATCATTAATCGACAAACTTGCACAAGAATCATTAACAATATATGCGTCTGCGTCAATTGATTCTGCTAATTCTTTTTTCTCTAAAGCCAAAGCTCTTTGCCGTTTATCGTTAATAGAGTCAATGTCTACGTCATATTCCTTATTTGATGCCTCACTAGCCGAAGTTAGTAGTTCATTAAGGCTTGTAACGAACTTTCTAACCTCTGGTTGATCTAATTCAGAAAATGCTGGGGGAGTTTGCACTTCTTCTGGTTGCACAACCGAACGAGAAACCTGAGATCGACTTTCCGGTGGCTCAGTTGCAGCTAATCGATCAACAGGCGTTCTATGCGCAGCTATATCCGCTGAATCTTTTGCTATATTCTCGTTTGAGAATATGTTCGTTACTGGCTCTTGTGCCGCAGCATAATCTTCAGACACAGATAATGGTGTTAACATAATGCTGGTTTCTTTTCCCATCTCAATTGACCCAATTTCATCTAACTCATTTGAGATAACAAGTTTTCCTATTCCTTTTCCATCAAACATGTCATTTATATGAAGTGTTAATCTTTGGGAGCCCCCACCGATTAAACCTCGTAATTTATTGCTCAAGGAAACAGTACAATTTAATGTGATATTCGCCATAACTAACTCCTTATAATTCTTCTATTCTTTTGTAAACTTTATCAATTGCATGGTCCCAGCTACAATTGTTTAACACGTATTGAGACAACTCGTTGGCATTTTCTAATGCTTCATCATAATTTTCATAAACGTCTCTCATATGAGATTGAACTTTTTCGATTGTTTTTTCGCCAAACGTAGGGAAATATTGACCGTCATAAAAATTGCAATGTTTTGCCAAACCAGCTAAAGGACCATTAACACCAACTTTAACGTAATCTTCTGGTTCGACTAAATATGCTCCATCAGCAGCATCAAATAAATCTTTTTGACCAGAACAATAACTACCTATAATAGGTAATCCGCATGCTGCCGCCTCATAATAAGGAAAAGCATATCCTTCACCCCTAGAAATTAAAACAAATGCTTGGCAAGAACGATATAGCTTAGGCATGTCTCGCTCTAAAACTTCCTGATCATATAAAGCAACATGAGGAAGCTCGTCTTGAGGTATTCCTGAAGACTCTAAGTAATAGTTTACTTCTTCTAAAATTCTTCCTTTTTCATGAGGGGAATGAACTCTAGAGACCAATAGCAATGTTGTGTCATCTGCGCTAGAGAACTCTTCTAAATATGATTTTAATAAAATATCGTAACCTTTTCTTTGTCCCCATTTAAAAACACTAAGAAAAGTAAATCCTTTCGTTTGACAAAAGCTTTTAGATTTTTGATATGGGTTATATCGTTGAGTATCTACCCCTAAAGGCATCACATAAATAGGTGGTCGTACTCCATTAGATCTAAATAATTCTTTTCCTTGATGGGTTGGAACCCATACTTCATCAAAAAGGTTAAGCTTCTCAACATAATCCTTATGTAGGGACTTAGACGTTTCCATCATTGTGTATGCTATCTTATGCCCTCCATGAAACATTGTAATAGGAACAGTTGCGCCGAAGATTTTTGGAGCGCTTGGGTTGATTTTCATGGCTTTTAACTGATTTAGTTGATTTTGAGTCGCTTCGTTAATTTCAATTGGTCCATCTTCAATATCTGCTTTTACCGCAACACCCTTATTAGATAACCCAAAAGCAAATGCCCTATTCATTCTGCTAAATCCAGTATAAGAATGAAAATGCCCATACCAATGAACTTCTTTCATATCCTGTTTTACATCTACCATAGATTCTACTTTGGGTTTTGGAACAAACTCTTTGACTGGATTATGAACATACGCAGGAATTATATTGTCTTGATTTGAATCTATATTATTGTTGCCATTTTGCTTTTGTGAAATTTCTGCTTTTGTATACAGCTTAGATTGTGTGTCTTCAACCATTACAGATCCCATATCTACTTCCTCTTCTTTTTCTTTTACACTATCTTCTTCCGAAATAGCAATTGTTTTTTCCCAATCTACAACATATCCGGGCAGCTTAGATCTTCTTACTACTTCTTGTTTATGTTTCGCTTCTTCTTGCGCTCTTATTTCATCGCCATATTTTGAAGCAATAATTCTTTCTAAACCTAATTCATAGGCACTTTTTAAATATGACATTTTTTTAGACTCATAGCAGTATTTAACCCCCGTTATTATACATAATTAAGTGTATAATAACACAAAACAAGGAAATTTATTATGAAACGATGGATGGGGAAGAAAAAAGACGGACAATTAATAATGGAACTTCCGCCGAAAGACGGACAATCAAGCTGGGATAAACATAAAGACGAATTGACAGGATTAGAATTACATATAGACGGGCAAATCATAACTTTACCCGACAATATGGAATACATACAGGGTAAAACTGCAAGTTGTAGTCTTGGAGATAGTAATGCTCAAGTAGAAATAGAATCAAGGTATATTGGCGTGATTTTGGGAAATAATATAATTAAGGTAAGGGTAGACGAAAAAACCAAAAACATTAAGATTGAGATAGAATGACAAATTGTGGAACATCTATAGTATCCGTCTCCTATGCTAGCCCATCAAATTTTGACAAGGGAGGAGTCATATTAACAAGCGGCTCTATAACCGAAGTTGAACAAAATCAAGTCGTCAATGAATTAAAAGACGAATTGACGAATTGGGTGGCAATAGGGGTTGATGAAGATAATGCAGGAACCGACTGTACTCTTCATTGCAAAATGACGCCTACAGGTAGCGACCTGTTTTTTGAGTTTTTTGAAGACGGAACGACATTAGGAACAAAAATAGCTGAAGGAACAGCAACACCCAATGTCTCCATGACTACATCGAAATTCAACAATAGCGGAATAACAATCTCCGTAAAATGGAGCGGCGAACTTCCAAGAGCAGATATAGATTATTTATATGTTGAAGTCAAAATAGGAACCCTAGAAGCACAATCAAGAGAACCCTCATTAAAGCAGGTAAAAACTGTATTCATTAAGAATAATATCGTTAAAAATGGCACAGATGGGAGTGATAGCAAAGGAACGTTAAATAATCCTTATGCTAAATCCTTAACTTTTGGCAATATATCTGCGGGAGGCACTTCAGATACATTAATTGCATACTTAAGCGTTCCTAATTCTGTTGCAATTGATAATATAAAATTAGGCTTAATAGATGCAGGAGGCATTACTTTTACAGTAGAGTCATTTGGAGCAGAAACAAGCCCAATTTTGCAAGATATAGAGCCTGAAGATTATTTTCAGGGTGTCAACTCTACAAAAACAGCAAATAACGATTTTAATGTTGACATTGAGAACAAAGACAGATATAATTCTGAGTATGTTTATTTAAATATAAAACTGCCTTCAGGACATCCAACAGAAACAGATGTAATTAGATATAAATGGTTTTTTGACTACCAGTAAAGGAAAATATGAACAAAGTTATAACAGATATTACCTCAACGTTAAGCGAAGTAGAACAAGAAGTTGTAAATACTATCGATTCCATCAGGAAAAAGAGAGCACCAAATACAGTAGTTAGAATTGCTGGTGGATGGGTTCGAGATAAAATGCTAGGACAGACAGCAGATGATATCGACTTAATGGTTGATAACATGAGCGGGGAACAATTTGCAGACATTGTAGCTAGTGAACTTAACTTAAGAGGCCCAGCCGTAGTTAAGAAGAATCCTGAAAAGACAAAAAATATTGAATCTGCAACAATGACCGTTCCTTTTAGCGGAGAAGAACTATCTCTAGACTTCACCCAATGCAGAACAGAAGAGTATGGCGACAACCGAAGAGAAGTATCCGTTAAACCCGCTACAGCAGAAGAAGATGCATTACGCAGAGATTTAACTATCGGCGCTCTTTTCTATAATCTTAATACCAAAAAAATTGAAGACTTTACAGGCAAAGGAATCAAAGACTTAATCACTGGTACTATTCGCACTCCTTACGATGACGGAAGCGAAGAAATTACCCAAGAAAAAGTAGATGAAGTCAAACAATCATTTATCGAAGATCCTTTAAGAATTTTCAGAGCAATTAGATTTGCTGGAAAATACAAAGGCGATCTTTCTCCTTTAACTAAGGCAGCACTAAGCGACCCAGAAGTTATTGACGCATGTTTCTTCTCAGAAAGAAAAATTTCTAAAGATAGAATCATGAAAGAAATGGTCAAAAGCTTAAAAGGGCCTAACTCTAACGTTGCTATGCGTCTATTAAAAGAAACAGGACTATTTAAAGTTATTTTAGATGACTCTTTAAAAGGCTCTAAGTTTGAAGGAATGATGGAAGAACTAGATATGGAGCAAAACAACTCTCATCACAAATACAATCTGTGGGGGCATACAATGGCCGTCTTTGAAAACCTTATGCCTATGTTAGAAGACTATTCGCCTGAGAAAAAAGTTGTTATGCTCTTAAGCGCATTAACTCATGACCTAGGAAAATTGTACAGGGACGTTCATGCTGAAAGCAAAAGCACTCCCGGAACAACATCTTATCACGGACATGAAAAAGCATCTAGAGATATCGTAGAAACTCTCTTAAAATACCTTAGCTTTGAAAACAGCACTATCAAAGAAGTTGCAAATCTAGCTAGATACCATATGCAGCCTCATGCTTTAGAAAGAGCAGACGGAGAAGCAAATGCTGCTACCCTTAGAAAATTCATTAGAAGAATGGGTGAAAAGTCCGTTAACTGGATTGATGTAATTACCTTAGCTACTGCTGACGCATACTCTAAAGGAGTTGAAATAGATCAAAGCGTTATTGAAAGATACAAAAATTTACGATTAAGTCTAGATGCGGCATTGGCATCTTTAGAAGCTCAAGATAATCAAGACAAAATAATTCCCGTATTAAATGGCAATGAGATTATGCAGGCGCTTAACGTTAGACCGGGACCACAGATGAAAGAGTTTACAGAATTTGTTGCGTCATTAAGAGACGAAAATCCTAATATCTCTAAAGAAGAAGCTATTCAGCGATTAAAGCAAGAGTTTGGCGAAGATCCTGACGAGATAACTCGCGAAGCAAATGTTCGTATAGAAAATAAAAAATCTGTCTGTTGCCCTCAACAACATTTTCAGAGCAGCTTCATAGAAGCCAGCGAATTAATTATGAATGGTCATTTGGTTGAAGCTCAATCTATTACTAAAAAACTCCTTGATGATTATGGAAAAGACCCCAAGGTTGTAAGAATGGCTGCAATCAACTCTTTTAAAATCTTAAAAGAAGATGCGACCTTAAGAGATAATGGAACATTGCAACAAATCTTTAGTCAAGCTGAAAGAGAACTCTTTGATTCTGTTTTAGGAGCACATACTGTTGGACTTTTATTAACAATTGATACTCCAACCGAAGATGATGTTATTTTAGAAATGGCACAACGCATTGGCAAATTATCTCCCGGAATACTTCGCACAGTACTAGATGGAGTAAAGACAACTAGTGATATCAAAGGCAAACTGGAAAAACTTTGCTAATGAAAATATTGCGAACATCACAAAATGCCCCATATCTACAAGGTATTGGCGTTCCAGACACATCTATTCAGCCAATTCTGGAATACTTAATGTCTTTAGATGGAGACGACAGAAGAAAATCTGTTAGGCAAGTTCGCAAAAACCCTAATATTTCTATTGAAGATCTCAAAAACATATCTTCTGGTAAAACTTCTCATATGGAACAACAAAATGTTCCAACTGAAATTATTGAATTTGCAAACTCAATAAGTCCCAAATATTCTGTATGGATTGCTAGAGAAGTTTCAAAATGGTTGACAAGCTTAAAAGAATGGCACTACGAAATCAAGCAAATTTCTCTTGTTCACGGCGCAAACCCTGAAATGACTCCAGAATTGCTAAATTTGATGCACAAAAAAGATCCAGTAACAGGCAGAGATTTTAACCAAATTGTTTCCAACAAAGACTTGCAACAAAGACCCTCATCTATAAACATTAGCGATAAATTAAAAACTCTTTCAAGTCATGTTGGCATGATGAGAAGCACAATAGACTGGATAGATCAAACCAATCCTGATCTCATGACAATATCTATGTCTGACGCATTTGATCATCAACAAGAATGGCATGCAGAATTAGCCGCAAAAAAAGATTCGGATGCTCAATATAAATCTAATGACGTTATCGCAGAATTATCAAACGGATTTACCATCGTTAAACTTCAGCCCGGTGATTGCAAACCTGAAGGTAATAAAATGGGGCATTGCGTTGAAGGATATTCAGATCAAATAAATAATGGGACAACTAATATTTACTCTTTAAGAGATCCTAAAAATGAACCTCATGCAACAATCGAAATTGATGAAGCTGTTGAAAAAGGATTAGATCATATATCAATGCCAGCTATGATCCACCAAATTCAAGGGAAAAAAAACGAAGACCCAACCCCTGAATATAAAGAGATGATAAAAGAATGGTTTGACTATTTATCTGATACTGGAATTAAATTAGGATCTGAAGGCGATGTATTTATCGCTGATTATACTAATATCGCAACGCTAGAAGAACATCTGTCAGAAAAAAACGAATATGGAATACATCGACCAATTAACGGAATTGGCGGAAATCCAAAAGACTGGAAAGAGCATCTACAAGAATGTGAAGCTGAAGGTTGGTCTGGCAGTAGAGATTTTGATGCAGGAACATCACAAGGATATTTTGATAGCCTATTAGAGTTTGCGATTAAAGAAAACCAATTAAACGAACTAGAAGCTGGATTTAATGAATATCAAGGGCTTGTTGATGAGCGTTTTGACGAATTTAAAATGTCATTAGATACTGCCAACAACCCTAGTCCACGGATGCCTGAAGAACAAGACTTTTTAACAGAAGATGAAGACGTTGACCAAGAAGCATATGACACCGCATACAAAAACTTTGAAACAGAAGAAACAGAATATGAAGAATATATGGCTGACCTTTATGGTGTCACTAGATTCACTTCATATATGGCAAAGAATTTAAATAAAGCTAAAGAAGCTATTAAAACCGCTGAAGAGCAAGGAACTACCGTTAATCCTAAAGAATTAGTACAAGAGATAATTATGGCAAAAAAATCTATAAAATTTATTAAAACCGCTTTTAACTATAACGATATTCCTGATCCTGATCAGCTAGCGATGTATGTTGAAACACTAAAACTATATGAAAAGAAAGGAAAAATAGAAGATCCTACTTTTGCTCATGTCGTCAAGAACATGCCCTCCCCTAAATTTATTGAAAGAACATACTCTCAAGAAGAAGGCAATGTATTGTTTCAAAGTATTCAATATGTCTGGAAAGAAGTTACCGGACAAGACATTATCCAAGAACAAAAAATATCAAAACATCCAGAAAGACTAGAAGGGAATTACTGGATAATTAAAAATGGCCTATTGTTACATGGTGTCAACCATTTCACAGTCATTAAAAACAACTTGACTTTGTTCTGTACTCTTATGAAGATTGAGACATTTGTCGCTCATGAATTATTATCTTCTGATCCTGATCGAATTATCAAGCTTGTCTTAGATAAAGGCGGAATGAGGATTTTTATAAATAAAAACAGAGAAGGATTCTTCCAATTATCTTCTGAGACATATTCTAAATGGGGCAAGAAAAAGATCAAAAGGCTAGAACTTGAAGAAAAAACAGTTAAAGTTATAGATAAGTCTAGACCATATAAGGGCTGGAGTTCAGGTATAACAGTAAAGCTTTAAAGGTTTTTGATACTTTTTCTCGAATTATATGTATAATATTGTTAGATACAAATTAATCTAGGAGAATTTAAAAATGAGTAAATGGTGCGAAGGAAGTCTAGAAGTACAATGTTCTTTAGACATTTTATCAAGAGCCTTGTCAGAAACCCATCCAGAATGGGAAAATTATCTTGAAACAGATGAAGGCGGCGGATTAGCTCTATTAAGATACACTCCTACTGGAAAATCTGATGATATTGTTCCAACAGGCTACTCGTTAGTTATTCCCGGAGGAAGACACGGTGATCTTTTATCTAAAGCTAAAGCACAAGGTGCTAAAAATACAAAAGGTGGATGTCCCGGAAGAGGATCTAATAACGATTGGGGCTTTAAGGCTCAAACCGGAAATAAATGGGTACTAGAATACGGAGATTTTGGGTCTGGTAGTGCTGATATGCTTAAAAACGAACTTAATACTGAAGTTAAAGCTAGAATTGCAAAGCTTAAATTAGCCCAACATGCGGCATTAATTAGCGGATTTGTTGACACTACCGAAGAAGAAGATGAAGATACTTGCAGAATTACCTTTAAAACAACTGTAGGTAATGCTAAGAAGTTAATAGCATTAGGCTAAAATTCTCTCATTATAGACGTTCCATTACCTAAACTACCCAAAGTGTGTTGATCTAACATCTCTTGTAACGTTCTTTGCCCTTTACCGTCCCATAATAAATCATTCCATTTAACATAAGAATGCATAAATGTTCCAGTTATTTCATCTAAGACATCTTGTCTTTCTTGAGGGGCAGGATTAGAAATAACTTCAGGTTGATTATTATCTTCATTCCAGCTTACAATACTCCATATCTCAGGACTTTCTCCTAAAGAGTTTAAATGATTATAAATGTCTCCTGAAACTTGTCCTCACTAACCTTCTGTGGCCGCGTGATGGCTATCATACTCCCTTTCAACTAAATTAGATATCCATTCATCCAATTCGTTTATATTTAATTTAGAAAGCCTATAGAGCTTCATGATGTTTTCTTAATAATCGTCGTCTTCATCTTCACTAACGAATACGGGGACTACTCTTGCTTTGCCTTTAAATTCAGGCGGTGGCTGACTTCTAAACTTCTCGATTTCTTCTTTTGTAAACTGTGTTGGGTTATCATGAACAAATACCCATGTATTTTTATCCATTGACCAATACGTTTTTGGCTCATTACCTTATTCTCTAATTATGGATTTATTTCTGGAAAATTTAACAACGCTGTTAAGGCTTTTCCCGCTTTTACCTTAGAAGTATCTATTTTTACTTTTTCTTTTGCCATTTGGTTTCTAGTATATTGCATTGATTCTTCTTCGCTCATGCCTTCTGTTTCAGTCTCCGGTCTTTTCAACTCTGCTTCTAGCGAGACTAAAAACATTTTAAGCTCCATTAGAGACTTTTCTACAATACCTATTAGACTAAGGGTTATTTCACTAGGATTTTTAGCTCTTAATTCTTTGAACGCAAAATTTAAATACGGCATAATCCTTTCATCTAATTGTTCTAAATTAGAATCGGGTTCGCTCATGCTAGATAAGTCACCGAAATAAGACAATCCATCAGCCAAAGCGTCTGCTATTTTATTAGAAGTATGTGGCTCTTTGTTTTTATACATTTCTGTTCGGCTTATAATTTCTTCTGCTTCATCTTTATGGGGATCGTAACTTTGTTTTGGTTCGCCGCCGAAATCATCACCGAAATCTGGAAGAGCAAATTCTTCCAAGTCGGCTTTCTTTATCCAACCCGCCTTCTTTCCAATTGCCTGCCAATCTTTTTTAGAAATCTTAATTTGGTGTTTTCCACTTGCTGTTTTTGTTATCTTCATATTGCGCCTTAAAGTATTAATCCTCTGCGTTTAGCTTCTTCGACATAATCCTCTAAGTGATCTGAGCTTTTAGACTTAATCGCTAATAACAAATCTTCGTCAGAAATTGTACTAAAAGAAGTATTGCAGGTATTTTCCTCACAGGTATCTTTCTTGTCAAACCAACCAGCTTTCTTACCAATAGACTGCCATTCTTTCTTAGACATCTTAATTTGTTTTTTCCCACTTGCTGTTTTAACTATCTTCATTATATTTCCTTATATGGATTCAATTATTTTTAAAACAATTGATTTAGTTTCTTCTAAGTTGTCAAAATTTAGTTTAACTCTTTTGGTTTGTCCAAAATTATCTTGCATATGCTCGCTTTCATAATATTTTTCAACATATATAGTATCGTCCATATCTTTTATATAGACCTGAACATATGATTCGCCTAATGATTCATCTGCCCATTCAATTGAAGAGATGTTTGTGCCTTCTTCTAGTTTTCCCTTACCAATTGTTTCATAAAGATCTTTAAAAAATGAACTCTTGTCTGCATATCCATCATCTGGAACTAGTTGGGCAACTTTACTTAACTTTGACTTTAATTCTTCTGCAAATATGTTTTTTTCTAATTTCATTGTTATCCTTTATATTGACCACTTATGTCCGCACGTACACGTTCCATAAATACCATTTTCCGCCTTATAATTCGGATCGAAGTTTTTAACAGCATCTTTATTCCCACATTTTGGGCAAACAACGCTATTGGCTTGCTGACTGTCATTGTCATCCCAGTCCATAACTCTATCTTGAATTGGCATATCTAAATGAGTATCCCATTTTTCTTTGCCCCATCCAGCCTTCTTCCCAATAGCTTGCCATTCTTTCTTGGACATTCTAATCTGTTCTTTGCCACTTGCTGTTTTTTCTATCTTCATTATTTAACCCCAATCATCCGGCTTTTCTGGAAAACCAAAGCCGGGACTTGTTTTTTCTGTAGGCGGAACTACATCTGACTCTACCCCGTTACTATCTGTAGTGTATTGAATGCCTTCATTAATCATACGCTCTCGTTCTTTAAGAGTTCCCGCAATTGACATAATCTTTTCAAACTCTTCTACTGGAATACCGCTACGACTCAACCTTCTTTCCATGTTTGGAATGAGGGCTTTAATTTCATTAAATGCAAGTTGATATGCTTGAACTAGATTGTCGTGCTTATCCGCTTCTTCATCTTCATATTGAGCCTTTTTCATCCATCCAGCTTTCTTGCCGAGATCTTGCCACTCTTTCTTTGACATCTTAACTTGGCTCTTACCACTCGCTGTTTTCGTTATCTTCATAATTAAATCCCTTATTTTTGATTCTCTTTAACCCCAATTTTATATATTTTCCATTAAGCAACTGGGGGTACTTGTTGTGTAACTTGAGTTTCTGACATTTGCTGTATCTCTTGCGCAAATGCTTCATTAAGATCTAAAACTAAATTTTTCAAATCAGCGGGGTTATTTGTCGCCAATGTGTAACTTTCGCCTTTGTAATTAAAATCAAGACCTACGATTGGGTTCGTTTGCCCCATAGGACGAGCGTCTTGCGCCCCCATAACAGTAATAGTGAAGGTTCCTCCCTGAATCTGTTGGGCGGCGGTTTTCATCCAACCCGCTGTCTTACCAATAGCTGTCCATTCTTTACGAGTTATCTTAATTTGCTTCTTGCCACTTGCTGTTTTTGTTATATTCATAATTCTCTCCTTTTAATATTCCATTTGCGATTAAATTGGTTGTTGACCTGAACTTTGTGGATCAGAAGATATATTACGAAATCTGTTTTGAAGCTCTTCATATTTTTCTTCATCCCATTTCCTTATCCAATGACCCGGATTTTTATCATGTTCTCTTTCTTCGGGGTTTTCTTTGTATTTTTTGATGGTTGCATTTCTTTTGGCGTTCATCCTGTCCAAATTATTACGTTCCGCTTCAATCCAATCTTCTATTGAAACAATTGTAAAATTTTGGGTTGAGATCCATTCTTGTGCTTCGTCCATTGTATCAAATTTTCTTAAGCGTCTTCTTTCAAGAGAATTTGGCTTAATTATAAGCACTTGAGCTTTTTGAACCAAATCATATGTGTTATTTTCGCCTAGATCCGGTTTGAGTCTTGCATGGGCGATATACTCCGAAGTATCTTCTGGAAGCTGAAAATAACTTAATTTATTTACCCACCCAGCTTTCTTTCCAATAGACTGCCACTCTTTCTTGGACATCCTTATTGTTTGCTTTCCACTTGCTGTTTTAACTAATTTCATTTTATCTCCAACATTAATATACTTACTAATTCTTAAATAAAATGCTGAAAACCTACTTCATTTCATTGTGAACCCTAATTTGTTTGCTCTATCTTTGCCTTCATCTAATGCATGCATCTCGCTAAATATAACATCCCCATTCCCCATTATATGATATCTATGTCCTCCCCCTTGTCCATAAATAGATGCTACAATGTCTTCTTGCATTTCTTTCATGTATTCTTCGGGGAAATCACCACTTCGCTCATTTTCTAAGAAATACTCCCATTGTTCCCAGCCATAAGATTCTTCCATTGTTTGGTTTTCCATCTGACTAAATGACGCCTTAGCTACTTCAGGGTTAACTTTTAAGTTATATCTGTTTTGAACTATTTTATACATCTTCATAATTTAAATCTTTTCTATTCTAGCCAAATCGCCATTCGTAAGTTCTTCGATCTCGCCATTATCAAATAACATCATCCATAAGGTTGTTCTATGATATATTTGTGTAATTAGCTTTCCTTCAGCATGACATCTAGGGTCATAGAACCGCATATCCTCTACAATGTCTTATATTGATATTGAAGCTTTTTTAGTTAAAACGTCTTTTTGGGATATTTTATGTATTTTCATTTAATATGATTCATTTTAAAGCGTTAAATTACCTATATGTACACAAAAAAAGGTGATAGGAAGCCTATCACCCTTTTAATAGTTTAGATGGGGAGTTCTTAATTCATTAATTCAGCAATTTCAGGGTGATTCGGAATGCCCAATTGTTGCCAACCTTGGCGTATTTTCTCTTGCCATGCTTTTTGTTGTGTGATTGTATCAAATTGCTGTTTGAACGTAGGGTCTTCCATCAATCTGGCAAACGTCATAGTCGCATAAGTATCTTGCTCTGCTGCTGGCTGAGCTTGCTGTGTTGGAGCTTGCTGCTGTGTTTGATCTTGCTGTGTTGGAAAGGGAGGCATTTCTTGAGCAACTTTTGTCCATCCCGCTTTCTTACCGAGATCTTGCCACTCTTTACGGGACATTTTAATTTGCTCTTTTCCACTTGCTGTTTTGATTAATTTCATTTTGTTTCCTTTATAATTATATATCGATTATAGAATAATTCTATAATTATCAATAAATCTCCTATAAGTAAAAAGGTTTATTATACGATATTTATGCACAGCAGTTCTTATGATTGGATATAAATTTAACCATCTTGTGATATCCGTGCTCGGATTGGCAATACCCTTCTGTTCCGCAAGATATACAAAACCAAATACTTCCTGAATTTACAATATGTTTTGGACACTTAAGTGATGGGTTAAGCGCAGGAGCAAAATCGTCTCTGCATTTTAATTCTTCTGGTGGATTAAATTTATATTCAGTCATATCTCTATTATACCGCATTTTGGCACAAAAAAAGAGCGTTAGGAAAACCTAACGCTCTTTTTAGAACTTAATCAGTTAAGATTAGGAACCAGCAGTAACTGTAACCTGAGCAACAGCATAGCTGTTGATGATTACGATACCAACTTCTTCATAGATGACCCAACCTAAGCGAAGCTTTTTTGGATCGTCCGCAGGAAGTACTGTGATGTCCTGACGAATCGGGAAGGCACCAACGTACTCAGCCGGAGCGAGCAAGAAAACTGTTGTTGTAGGGCATTTAGAAGACACGTGGATGTCCGCTGTGAATAGATGTCCGAACAAACCAGTTGTTAGAACTTCTTTTTGTGTTGCTTCATCGTAAACAGTCTTACCGAAGTTTCTGATGTCTGCGTAACGCAAAGCGTGACAGACGATCTTACCAACTGTAAGGTCATGTTGTTCGATTGTAGCAAAAGCTTGATTTAAAGCGTTCAAAGTAAGTGTACCACCAGTAGAAACGACTGTGTGATTTGCATCGACAGCGGCTGTAATAGCGTTGAAGATGTTTAAGTCTTCTTCTTTCTGGATAGCTTCTTTAGCTTTGATTTGCGCTCTATCTACAATGTAGAAACGACGAGCTTTTACTTCAGATAAACGAATTGTTGGGTTAGTTGCGATTTCAAAGGTCGGAACCAAGATTTCTTCACCTTCCACAATCATATCTGGAACTGCACCACGGCGAGGTAGTACGTGAGCGGTAGCGCGAACATCTTTCTCATAACGTGCATAAGCACCTTGTGGAAGTTCGTCTACCATTAATAGTTTACGGCCAACGGCCTGATATTCCAAAGCACGACGAATCGGCTCAACCATAGCCTGAGCTAGGGCGACACGACCTTCCGGTGTGTCAAGAGCTTGAGCGATAAGTGCTTCTCTTTCTGCATTTACTGATCTTTTATCAATAGACATTTTATTTATTCTCCTTGAGTTGATTTATAGGGTTTATAACAAAGCCTATAAAATGAACTTAGATAGTTAGTTTGAATTCAATATAAGTATTACTATTTTCGCCACCAAGTGCCTGATCTCCATTAAGATCAACGCCGGGAACTCCAGAAGGATATGTTCCAGCAGCCTTAGTTAATACGCCAACTACACCGCCAGCCTGTACGCCTAGCACCAAGTCGCCATCAATAGCATACAAATCTGCTCCAGTAACACCTGAAGACACGTTCGCTGCGAACTGATCTGTTGCGAATTCACCACCTGAATGGTAAACAGTAATTTTTCCAGAAGCAGAAGTTTCATCAAAAGAATCAGAAACTCTTCCCTGCCATCCAGAACTTATTCCGGGCATTGCAGATGCACTTGTAGACTTTGTATCGCCAGCGAGTCCATAAGGTTTTACGTTAGTTGAACTCTGTAACACAGCGTTACCGCTAGAGTTAAGCGCTACAACTTGACCTTCCTTAATAGTTTCACCAGTTTCTACTGTCTTCTCGGCAGCAACAACATGATATTTTTCAATAAGAGCCATTTTGTCTCTCCTTTATTTTAGTTTTGCATTTGTTTGTTTTTTACTTTCGATTGGCTTAACTTTCATTTATATCATATATGTTGTTCAGTATTGTTTCTAAGGTTACGTTCAGTAAGTCATCATATTAGTTCATTCGTTTTATCAACCAAGTTTTACGCCAAATCTTGTATATTAGATGGTTCAACAAATAACTGTGTTTTTCCTTCTTTAAAACAAAAAAAAGTGAGATAAGTTTCCTTATCTCACTTTTAGTTTTAATTAAACAGTTGTTTATTTTTCGCCATATATTGTTAAGTTATGATCAAACCCTTTGTTACCAACAGTAAAGGTAGAAGCTAGAGCGTCCTTAAGACCTCCTTCTTCGCCAGATGTGGACTGCATTACGATTGCAGGGATTTGATGACCTTCAGCTTTTTGAGCAGCAGCTACAATTTTCTTTTCAGGGAACATTGTTTGCGCTTTTTCAGCAATCTTGTCAATTTGGAATGTTGATAGAGCCTGTACAGTATCATTGAAACTATCTAGATCGCTAGCGATTCTTCCATTACCTTGCAACCAAGCTGTAACCTTTTCGGCCTGCCTTGTTCTTGCTTCAGCAATTTTATTAATCTGATCTTCTCTTTCATTAGACTGTTGTACTTGCTTAAGAATTTCTCGGTTGTTCTCAGGCATTCCTTTGCCGCTATTGGCATGATCATAACCTTTTTGAACTTCCTTTTCATTCCCAAGATAAGCATCTGTAGAAGGAATATCTGGAGCGTCAGCTTTGATTTCTTCTTCATGACCCATTTTAGCATCTGCTCTTGGAACATCAGGAGTATTTTCAGCAACATCAATGTTGTCTTTTCCTTCGTTTCCAATTGTAGCATCGCCTCTTGGTACGCCAGCTTCAACATCGCCTTCAATTGTATCGACTTCTTTGAACTTTTTAGCCTGTTTGTTAAGCGCTGCTGTAATAACTGCTTTAGCTTCGTCGGAGATATCTCCGTCTTTACCAATAGCGTCTACTACGTCTGCGATTACAGTACCCTTGATTTGATTATTAATAGCAGGCATGTCAGACTGTATGTTTTTCTCATCGCCCATATAAGAGCTATCTACAGCTACGTCAGGAAGTCCTGCGGCAGGGTTGACATTATCTTTGCCTTCATGACCCATTTCAGCATTTGCTCTTGGGACACTTGGTTTAGCCATAGGAACGTCAATGTTATCGCCACTTTCGTTTCTTATAGTAGCGTTGCTGCGTGGAACCCCAGCGTCAACGTTACCTTCAATATCTTTCACTTGTTTTGGCTTACTTGCCATTTTTAAAACCTCCTTATCTGAGTTTCTTACCATACGGCCATCTAAAGCTAATGCGGCTTCTTTTAATTGTGATTCAAGTTCAGTTGAAGTTTCAGCAACTTCCTCCGTAGAGGCTTCTGCTACAATTTCTTCAACAATGTCTACAGAAGATTCGCAATCTTTGTCTTTCTTGTCGTCATCTTTATCTTCTTTGCATTCGCAAGGATCGCATTCGCATTTCTTGCAGCATCCATCATCGTCGCACTTGCAACTAGCTGTTGGATTTTTGCAATCATCGCAGAAGAAACCAGCAGCTTCAGCTTTAATAGCTTCTACTGGAGGAAGTGCAGCGCCAATGTCTTCATCAACATATTCTTCGCTAGCTGTAACTACGCTATCTTCTTTGTCAAGAAGTTCAGGAATAGTTTCTAAGTCAGAAGCGATTAATACTTTTTCGCGACCTTCTTTGATATCTTCAGCCCATGCTCTTTTGTAAATATTATCTGCATCGTCAGAAGCATACTTAGCTTTTACGCATCCGCAAATTGCTTCTGCTTCAACTTTATCATGCCCTAACTTAACTTGATCTTCTAAGCATTCATCCATTGGATCTTCAGCCATTGAAGCAGATGCTAGTTTTTCCATATTACGTGTTGTTCTTAAGCCTAATGACTTTAACTTTCCGCATACGCAATCAGCTAACATTTTTCCTTTGCAAGGACCAAATGTACCAACAGTGTCGCCACCATAAGTTCTAGCAAGTCTTTCTAAGCAGTTACTCATTGGGAAATCTTCTCCCTTTGCAGTAGCTTCTTTGATAAGTTGTCCTAATTTTACTTTAGAAGCAAATTTAGAAACTTCTTCGCCGCAACCTTCGCAATCTGTCTTAGGAACTAAATCCCAAGCAACTTGCAAGAATCCAACTTCTGGATCATTAGCTGCGATTAGAACGTCTTTCGTAACATTTGTTTTGCATGCTGAGCATTTAAATTCAGTATGTCCATCAGCCTCTACAGAAACTTCATTGTCTGTCTGACCGCAAGCGGGACAAACATGACCATGTTTCTTTCTGTTTTCGCCAATTCTAACAATTGAGTTCTTATCAATTCTTGTTTGTGCTGCAACAGGTAGTGCAGGAACTTCCGCAATGTCAGCAGGAATTTCAGGAGTATCAATATCTTCACCCTCATCTCCGCTAGCAACGCTGCTAGGATTAAGGATCTTAAATTCAACCTGTTTCTTAACAAGAGCTTCATATTCAGCAGGGCAACTATTACAATTACCGTTAATTGCGCCGCCTTCACCTTCAACTACGTCAACATCAGAGCTTCCGCATTCAGGGCAAATTGTCCAAGGCATTTGCTGTTCGCCAATTGTTGGAATTTCATCGCCACCTTCTTCGCCAGCTTCATCGCCAACAGTTAAGGCTTCGATTGGGTCTGCTGCCATATCCGCTTCACCGGACATTTGATCAGGTGATCCGACACCAGCAGTTCCGGGAACGCCGCCGCCGCCGCCGCCAAACTGTGCTTCCTTAACTGTTTTGCCAGTAAAAGATTCCTTTTTCATTTCGTCAATTTTTGCAGCTAATGCAGCATCAAGTCCTTCTCCAGTCATATCGCCTTCAGGGATAATTTCTTCTGGAGCAGGCATTGGGTTTTCGCCAATAGGAATATTAACAGATTCTTCGCCATCATCGGTTTGAACTGCAATTTGAATTGTATCGCCAGCAATAGTTACATTAGTAATTGCAGCTAAACGAGTTTCTTGACTAGCTACAGCGCCTTTTGTGAAAGCAACTACTTTCTTACGAAAATCTTTTGCTTCTCTTTTTGTTCCGATTTCTTCAAAAGATGTTTCGATAACTAAATCAGAGTCTTCGATAACTTTCTTATTAATTACTTTATCAGAATCATCTTGTGCAGCAACTTTCTTAGCAGATGCCGCAGCTAAAATAGCTGAGCGTTCTTCTGCTCGTTGTTCTTTAGCTTGATCATCAGAAGCAACTACTGTTTTACCAGCCAAAGCTGCTCTTAATTCAGCCTTACGACTTGCAGTTTTCTTTGTGCTATCAGTTTTAGCTTCGCTTAATCTTTCATCAACGCGAGTCTCAACGCTCTTAACGCCTTCTTCACCTTCGCTGATAACGTCAATTGCGTCAATCAATACTTCTGGATCATAAGTTGTATCAGAAGCAACAACTCTTAGTTTTTCAACTATAGTTTTAGCAATCTCTTGTTTGCCAGAACCAGCAACTCTTAAATTCTTATTAGACCAAAACGCCAATCTCTTAGAAGCGTCAATTTCTTCTGAAGCATCGCCTTCTTCAAGGATTGATTGAATTAAATCAACTCTGTTCTGCGTTGAATCAACAAGTGTAGTAGAAACTTCTGTTGCTTCTTCAGGAGTACAACCAGAAACAATTACAGAATCAGCAATAACTGTTCTAACTGCTTCCATATGTTCAGATGCGCTCTTAAATAAGTTTGAATCTCTTTCTGCCTGTCTTGCCCAAGGTGCAGCAACTTCATCTAACTGCTTTTCGGTAACAACTTCTTTTTCGTTATCAGTACGATTTGCATCTAATTGCTTTTGAGTAATCTCATGCTTTTCGTCTTCCAAGCGGTTATCGCCGTCCAATTGTGCTTCAGTAACAACTTCTGCTTCTTTTTCGACTCTAGGGTTAAGTTTTAAGTCTGAATCATCTAACTGTTTTTCAGTTAGAACTTCTTTTTCACCAATTCTTTTAGATTCTAATTGAGCTTGAGTTGTCTCATGCTTTTCATTATTATCTCTGGAATGATATAGACCTGACTGCTCAAGTTGCTTTTCAGTAACAACTTCAGGAGTCTCTGTGACTGAATTAGCTCCAGCATCTCTATTAATATCTGTCATCCTATTTGCTCCTTCTTTATTCGTTTCTTGATTTGTAAATGCTTCTAATAATGCAACAGCAGCCTCATCAGGAGACTTCTTAATTAGCTGTTTTTGTTCTTCAGTCAAATCTTCGTATGTCCAAGTTTTCTTAACTTCGTCATTATCTTTACTCTGAGCAACAATTATAAAAGAATCATCGTTCTTCTTAATTGCTAACTTGTGTTGAGAATCTTGTAATGATGGTACTTTCTTTATATACTCAAAAAAGTCCCGTTTTTCCTGCCAAGAACTTGATAAAATTTCTTTTGTTTTTTCTTGCTGTTCTTGTTTACCAGCTTTTGTTCGTCGCGCCATCTCTGTTTCTCCTGATTTATTCATCTTATTTGTTAAAGTACTGGCCGCTCTAATAAGCTCTACGCCCGTCTCTTGACGATGTGTGTTATCTTCTAAAATTTGGAAGTCAGAAATTCTATTAACTACCGCGCCAGCCCCTCTAGGCATAACAGGTGCCGTAATAGGTAATTCTGGAACTCCGACAGCAGGATCTGCGGGAGAACCTGTAACAGAACCAACTTCGGCTCCTAAAGGAACTTCTGCTGCTACTGGTTGTGGCGCGGGAGCTTGAGGCATGCCTTCTTGTCCGGGAGCCATTCCTGTGTCATCGCCTACAGTTCCGGGTACTCCAGTTTCATTTCCAACGCTACCGTATCCGGCCCCGACTAATTCTTCTAACCAAGTTTGAAGTTGTGAAAGAATATCTACTAAATCACTAGCAAATTCCATTTCAACTTGTTTTCGGTTTTGAATCAAATTAACGGAGATACCTTCTAAGGTCTCTAAAACTTGTTCTATCTGATCAATTTCTCCCTGACTAGCTTGTTTTTCAATAGCAGCGGATTTAACCATAAATAATTCATTCTGAAGATTAGCTACTTTCTGCAAGTAATCATCATTAGGGATAATGCCTTCAATTCGGCAAGATGGACAAGCAGGGTCAACAACAGCACTTAATTCAATGAACTTAAGACCATAGTTATATTCGAAAACAGGTTCGTCTCTGAAACGGCGAACTTCGCCCGTATTAACATCCTTAACTGTTCCGCTAAATTTTCTGCCTTTCTTGTTTCTAATATGAGAACAATATTGCTCTGTAGTTTCAGCTTTGTTTCCACAAAGATTACATATAGAATGTTCAACAGAACAACCCATAGAAACGCCATTGATATAATCTTCTTCAATTGAACGGCAAATGTTAGGATATGCGTCTCTATCTACAAAGGCTATTGTATATACAGAGCTTTCTTCTGCGACCCATTCAGCATGAATGATTTTGCCGCGAGCATTCTCAACGTTTTGGTTATCATGGTTAGTAAAAAACGGAACACCCACAAAAGAAGCATATGACTTCAATAATTCTTCTTCAGAAAAATAATCGCCATTTGAATTGGGCTCGTCAGATTTGATAGCTTTAGCACGGAAAAATAACGCATTTGGATGCTTCCCTACTTCTTCTGCTACGACTCTGGCTTTATCAGATTGTGGATCTAATTTTAAAATTCCAGATGCTGTTTTGATTAAAGTTTCATTATTAGAACTAACATCTAGAGGACTACATTCTGTAAGAGCAGCTTTATATAACATTATTTTGTCCTTTTATAGTATTTTCGTATTACTTTGTGTATTTCTTCGGATGCAGTACTTTTCCCTTCATTATCAAGATCTTCTGCTAATTTAACTAATTTAACAACGGTGCTGAAGAAAATGTTTTTAAGGTCTTCTTTTTCTTTTTCTTTTTCTTCGTCTTCTTCTGACATCGGTTCTGTTGGTGATATAACTGGTTCAGTAGATTGCGGGTCTGGAATAGATTGCGGGTCTGGAATAGATTGCGGTTCTGAAACTTGAGGAACTTGAGTTACAGGTTCCGGCATAACAGGAATATCTTCATTTATCTCAAACTCCTCAGAGTCATCAGGAATATCTGATCCTTCAAAAACGTCGTGCAACTCTGGATCTTCTGCAACTTCTGCTGCTGCTTCATCGGCTGCTTCATCTAAAGTTTTTTTAGAATAATTCCAATCCGTTAATTGCTGACTTGTAATATTTACAAAGTTTTCAGGATCATGAAATAATGGTGGGGCAGATGCTAACCAAGACATATTTAAATTAATTCTATGCTTAGGGTCTACGTTATCAATAGATTGAGCGGACATATACATCGCAACATTTTCTAATGTAGTTTGTAAGTCGTCGGTTCCAAACTGTTTTGCTTTTCCACTTTTTAAATACTCGTAATTTTCTGTAGATTTAGCTAACGCCTCTTCATATGACTGATTCCCTGTAATAATTCCATCCTCATCACGAACCAACATTAACTCTTTTAAGTCTTTAAGCCAAACTTCAGTTATCTTTGAGTCAATAACTCCTTGAGCCATAACTGAGCTTTTACCTTTTTGATATTTTCCTCTAACTTGATTTAATGCTTCTGTAATTATTTCAGGGTCATCAGTGTCCTTTTCAATTATAGCATTCAACAACTCGACTTTAAATCCAGCCATGTTCTTTTGTAGCGCAGTCGGCTTGTTTTCTTTAAACTGTTGCTGACCAACCTTAAGACTTCCTATTGGCTTAATAATAGGTGGGGGTGGGACAATACCTTCAGGCAATACTCCTGCTTCTTGTAACTCTTGCATTTTCTCTGTTACAGACAGCACTAATGCTTCAGCTAACTTTCTGTCTTGATTATCATTCATTAACTCTTCTGGCGCTTTTCCATGCTTAGCCGCAAACTCTGCCTTGACGTTATCTAAAATGCTTTCAAAATTACCAACATTGGCAGAATGATCAATCATTTTCATTAATCCTTGCGAATTAGGCTGCAAAACACTTCCAATACCCATATACGGTGGATTTTCTTTAAGCTTTTTACCATCAGGACTATCAGGAGAAATGCTGCTATATCCTTGATATGATGTTACTTGATATGCTTTTGCCTGACTTGTTGGATCGACTTGTTCTGCCTTTTTCATTTTTCCTATAGTAACTTTGTCAGAAACAATTTCAACTTGAAGTTCAAAATCATCAGGAGTTAAAACGTTTGCCCACTCGTTAAAATATTCTTTAATCTTTTTTTGATAAACACCATCTTTATAGACAGGGTTCCCTTGCTTATCTAATGCTGCATTTCCTTCCTTATCATAAACTGGATCACCAAATAATCTTTCAGGGGTAGCAGTTGTGTTGCGCTTTGTAAAAAAATTAAATTGATTTAACCCTTGGGCTTCCTTAAGTCCTTGATAAGGACCAATGGATAACACATAGCCTCCTTCTGTAGAAGAATAGCCGACATATGTATAAAAGAAACCATTTACATCTTCGCTGTCTTTTCCAAAACGCTGTTTCATTTTAAACATTCTGCTATTTCTATCATTAACGGCAAAGTTGACCAGAGAGCTTATGTTTGGGACAGTATCACTAAGTTGATTCCATGATTCATTTTGGCCGCTCTTTATATCTTCTAGCTTAAACCATTTTACAGGATTTGCATTAGTTGTGGCGTCATCTGTCCTATAAATCTGCCATGCCGCACCCATAGCTTCTTTTGTAAGGCTTGATTTTAAATTAAACATTTTATTCGTCATTAGATTCATCCTTTTCGTTTTCTTCGCGCTTAGTTTTCCAGTCACTCACTTTTTTGGAAATTCCGTACAACTGAGCCGAAGTATATGGTTTTAACGCTTTTGGAGTTGAAACGCCCCACGTTTCTTTCGCATAAGAAGCTGCGGCATCTAAACTATCAAAGTATTTTCCGCCAGCAGAATATGTAGCAGGAAGCTTTCTGACTCCCGCAAACCATTTCGCTCTAGGAGCATGAACCTTGGCAGGCCCTAAAATGCAATAATATCTATCACCATCAGAAGCTTCACCTTCAAATCTAAAATAGCTACCGGAACCAACTACATCATTAAACTGATCTTTTAAAAATTGAGTTTTCTCAGTATAAACCTCTTTCCAGTCTATATGCTTTTCAACTAATTTTTCTCTTGCTTCTCGTTTCACTAAATATATCCTATTCTAAAAAAAACATAACTATCCTGAATTAATTTTCAAGATAAGTTATGTTTTTTCCTTCTTGGAATTGAGTTTAACTTGATTTTGTTTGAGCTAACTGGTTTTTCAACCACATTTGTTTTTGCATAATATTTTTAACAACGTCTCTTGAAACAGCTTGTCCGTTTTCTGAGATTTCTTCATCAGTGTACCTTAAAATAGTCCAACCCTGTTGTTTTAGCCGTAAGTCCCGCTCTGTGTCATGTTGAACTTGTTTAGGCGCACTATGGAATATCTCTCCATCTGCTTCAATACCAATCTTTATACTTGGCAACGCAAAATCAATAGAATAACAAGTGTCTCCAACGTTAACATCAAACTGAGGAACAATATTCTCTTTTAATAAACCTTGGCTTTGAGCCTGTTTTAACAAATCAATCATTTGTCTTTCAGCCCCTGTAAAAATAATACGTCCTTTTTCATCTCTTGTTTGACCGTTTGAAGGGAGTTTCCCAAACTTATCATCATTCTGATTCTGTTGTTTGTATAACTTCTCTTGCTCTGTCTTTATTCGTTCTCTGGTCTTGTTTTTTAATACTTTTCCACCAAATTGAGTAGGATCTGCTACTTCTGCGGTTATTGGCTCTAATCCTTGGGACATTGCTGGTGCTCCTCCTGTAGGGGCTGCTGGCGCTCCGCCTACTTCTCCGGGACCACCGCCCATATCGCCTCCGGGCGCTCCAATTGGGGCTTCTCCACCCATATCTCCACCCATTCCGCCACCCATGCCTCCGCCCATGCCGCCACCCATGTCCATTCCATTTTGCCCCGCTCCTTGACCTAAAGCCATCATTTGCAAAGCATCATAACGTTTACGTTCGATTTCCTGATCTGGATCAAAATCAAATGTTTCTAAAACTGTTTGTGCTGACAATAAGCCTTTTTCATACAACTGAACAACAAATTGCCTATATTCTCTTTGATCTCTTAAATGCATTGAATTCCATTTGATCTTTGGAATTAACCATTCTTCTTCGCCTGTCTCAGGATTCTTATCTTTAAATCCTTGACGTTTGGCTTCTGGTAAATAAATTGCTTCTTCTAACCAATCAGTTACTTGAGACCTAAAGGTATTAAGTCTTTGGATCATAGCTTCAATACCTACAGCAGCAGAGGAGAAGTTTGGTCCTTCACCATTCAATAATGCATTATTAATCATCATTCCATCTAGAATTTCTTGATTAATGAAATCAAATTCGTTTGAAAGAGTTAATACATTGCCTGAAGCACCAATCCATTCAATATCAAATGCATGATGCGTAACAATAGTTAAATTCGGGTCATTAGACGTATTTGCTAGCTGAGCTTGAACCGTAGCAATATCTGCTGGACCTGCTGGTCTCTCATCAGTACCGACCTTAACGACCTTAATAGGTATTATAAGTCTTTCTGCGACGATCCATTGGGCAACCATTAACTTTGTCTTATAAGAAAGAACAGGGAACAATCTTCTAACCATTCCTATTCCAAATTTTTCATATCCACTTTCGCCATATTGTAAATGGGAAATACTTTTATTATCAAGTCTTATAGGTTGTCCTGTAGAAATCAATCTAATTACGTCTGGAGATAGCTTTTCGTATCCCGGCATTCTCTTTTGAACCATATTGATTAATTCTTCATCAGGTCTTAAAGAGATAATAGGTTCTGGATTTAATGCGTTTGAATGAATATCAATATAGTCTGGATTAAGAATAACAATTCTTCTAACTGTTCCACCTTCATGTTCGCAAATTTGATCACCTATACGACCCGTACCCAAACAATGCTCGCAATCAACTTCAACAAATGGGAAACAGTTACCTAAAAGATGAACCTCATGACTAATTAGTCTTGTCCATTTCGGTAAATGCAATTTCTTTTTAAATCTATCAAAATAATTTTTTACATCTCGGTTCTTACATTCGTGCTCCCAATCACTCATAGGGAAGTAAGAATAAAAATCTATAGCGGACGCAACTTTAGGTTCGTTTTGGTAAAAGAATCTAGCCCACTGAAATTCTTCTAATCTTTTAGACGGTATCTGCCAGTTAATGGGAGTATGAACTGGTGAGAAGAATTGAGGCTGACCATATACAATACCTGTATTAGACGCAAAACGCGCCATTCCGTTTCCCCATCCTCCCGTATCTACTGTTGCAGTAGGGCCAAAGTTATGGGAAGGTACTCTAGGGTAATCTGGGTGACCAGATACTTCTTGCTTTGCAACTTTTATCGGATCTCTATTTTTAAGAGCTTGAAAAGTTGATTCTAAATCTGTTGTAATAATATCCACTTGATTTCCTTCGTTCTATTATACAGAAAAGTGAGGCTTTAGTGAATCTTTTATACTTCGGTTATAGAAAAGTCTTCTGACATATTCATATTGCCGTCAGCCACATCTTCCATGCCGTCTTCATTTAAACCTAACTCAGAAGCTGCATCTTGTATTGGTGGCGTTGGAGATACATCAATGCTCGTATCAATAAAAGTTACTTTAGATCCAGTTAAACCAGAAGAAGGGTCACTAACAATTTCAAACGAATCGCTAGATTGAAGTTTTGTAACAACTGCTCCTGTAGGCAAATGCATTTGCTGCCCATTTTCCAACATGACATATGCTCCAGATGGGTCAGCTATCGAAATATTCATATTATCAATACCCCTTTGAACAACATCAGATAATCTTTCAGAAGTTCTTTCCATACCATCGGATTCATAAATGATTCCATGATGCTTAGACGCCATCTTTTTAACAAAAGCGTCTATCTCCGCAACATTGATTATGCTAGTATCATAATGATCAGCAGTTCCTGAAATCATGTCTTTATAATCAACGCCAGCTTCTCGCATATCTAAAAGATCCCTAAAGATAAGATAAACATTATCTTCTGTTCTTTTGGAATCAACTTGACTAGCAATTTTAACTACAGGGGCATTAGCTGCTGCAAAAGCGGCTAAATCAGTAGTTTTATTACCTCTTGCTTCTTCAAGTCTTCTTTCTGTAGAATATTGATGTGGTCTAGGATTTCTAGTTCTTTCTCCGTCTGCCAATTCCATTTGATTTCCTGAAACATCATGATCAACTTGAAATCTGTCATTAAAGTATCCACCAACTACTCGACCATCTTCGTCTTTGTAGTCTCTGTAAAATTTATCCATTACATACATGCGCCAAATTGCTTCTCCGCTATATGTGTGCTCAGGTTTTTCGTTAAAGGAGATAGCATCAGTATAATAATGGGTTTTATCATACATTTTGTCGCGATCTACTCTCCAAGGAGTATTTTCGTTAAACCCTTCTACTGTACGATTCCATTTATTGCGACTACCTCTTGTGTAATCGTTTCTCTGTCTAGATTCTTCTGCTTCTTTTTTCACAGTATCTCCTATTTATTTAAAGCTTTGTTTAACGCTGCTCCAAAATCGTCTGAAATAGATCGACCAGAAGACTTGTTTGGTTGTTCCCAATCATCTTTAACTTCTTCTCTTTGGATGCTTGCTCTTCTTTCATCTTGTTTGACGGAAAGAGTTTCACCAAGAGTAAATTCGGGAATATTGTCTGCGTTTATATTTGCAATTTTTTCAGAAGCGAGACTTCCGATACCTGTATGAGCAGTTAAAGACTCTGTTGGGAATACGGAACCATGAGGAATAATATCTCGTTGAACCATTGCATCAATTTTACCTTGTTCCCATTGTGCATGATCAGTTAATTTAGCGTCTTCTCTATTCTTAGCTTCTTGCTTTAAACGAGCGCCGTTATCTGCTAACGTGCTACTAGCTAACTCTTCGATTGCATTAGGATTAGAAATACTATTTTGATTAGCTGCTAATTTTGAGTCAATATTTAAGTCGTAACTTTCATCTGCTCTAATAGGAATAATTCCTGCCATTTTAGGCTTATCTTTAAGGTTAGCGGCTGGTCTCACTTCTTCCCAATTGTCGGCATCCATATGGGATGTATCAGATCTTTCTTCTAAATTAAATGGATCTTTCCAAGATTTAGATAATGCTGATTCAGTTGATACTTCTTCTTTAACGTCAGTAGATGCAGTCTTAACCATTTCTTTAGCTGAACTTTCGACAGCAATTGCAGCAACATCAACAGATTTAAACTTTTCTAAATCCATTCCGCATGCTAATGCATATTCTTTAAGATGGCTAACACTTGAGTTGTCCCAAGTGTTGTTGTAATAATAAGTTTCCCCATTGGCTGCACATCGACTAATTTTATCACATTCATCTGTTAAAACAGATTCATCAACTACTTCTGAAGCATTAACGGCCACATTAATGTTCGCTTCTGATTTTTCGAACTTATCAAAAGAGTCAGAATATGTCCAACTTGGAGCCATATTTTCTTCAGCTACTCTAAATAATCTCATATTTTTTTCCTTTTTTAAGCTCTATTTGAATAATGATAGTGGAGCGGTTAATATTCCCTTATTATTGAAATACATTACTCCATGTTGCTCTAAGCTATCCAATGGCTCGTTATTTACTTCTTCAGTTTCTTTATTGTTATTGTTATTGTTGTCAGGAATAATTCCCGCTTTTTTAAGTTGTAAAAACAAATAGTCCGTTGAAGATTTTACAGTTTCATTCTCGTTTTCTTCTTCGGGTTCCTCTATAGTCGTAATTTTTGTTGGACTTTTTTGTTGTTGTAATTCTGGGTCTTTTTCTTTCGGACTAAGATCTGTAAAGCCTGTATCAGGCAACTCTTTAATTCCTTTTTCTATTGGAACTAGATTCTTCCCATCACCTACGTCAAATTGAAATTCTTGCTCTATCTCGTTTTCTTGACCTTCGCTCCTGCCACTCATTATCTCTAAGACTTCTGCTGGCAATCTATTTGCTGTTGTTTCATCTCCAGTAATATGATGTTTAATATTGTCCGACTTAAACCCAAGTTCATCCAAAATCTCTTGCGCCTCAGCGTTTACTTCAACTTTAACATCATCGACAGCTAAATTGTAATCAGAATTACCGCCATCTGTTCCAACGTCTACTGCTCTGCTAACAATATGTACAACATTGCTTGTTGTTAAAGGCAATCCTCTTAATCTAGCTGTTTCATCTCCTACGGAAATGGCTCTAGTATATTGCAAGAAGGAATTATGCTGATCAACACATTTTTTAATAATACCTGTCAAGCTTCTGTACGCCAAATTACGTTTTGAACATGCCACAGCTACCTGATTTAAATCAAGACCATTAACAAGATCGCGCACAATGTCCCATCCTTCTTCATGAGAAGAAACACCTACAGTTATCCATGGCGCATTTGGGAAATTAGATTTTTCGGTATCTAAAAACGTTTTTAAATATTTTAAGTAATCTTCTGGGTCATCAGATGCCTCTACCTCGTATACATCCCCTTTACATCTACTTAAAAGAGCGGTATCGACAGAGGCAAGATGGTTGGTCGTCATAATAACAAATACGTCTCTATCGATTAATTCTGGAAGTCTATCGCCAAAGTTTTCTAACAATACGGAAACCTGATCCTTTGTGCTTTCATGCGTATCGCTACTTCCGGCACCTGATCCGCCACTACCTTCGCTCATTTCTATTTGTCTATCAATTTCATCAATCAAAAAGACTGCGCGTCTAGAAGTAAAGATTTTATCAATAAGGTTTCTTGTGTATTTTCCAGTCTCACCAAGCCATTTATCTTTTGTACTAGCAACATCTGTTTGATAGATCAACAAGTTGCAAGCATCTGCTAACGCATCTGCCCAAACCGATTTTCCGACTCCGGGAGAACCATAAAGAAGCTGAACATGAGGCATTCCTTTTAAAGACATGCTTCGCTGATAAATAGCTTTATCAAGGCTTTCCTTCCAGTTCTTTCTTTCGTCAATAAGTTGTTTTCTTGAATCTTTGTTTAATTGAGGATCTTTTAGCATTAAATCTATTTTAGCTATATCTTGCTTAATTCCTAGTATTTCATGTTCTAGTCTAGCATATTCAGACCTGTCACCAGCAACATCGCCAACCTTACTTCCCCATGTACTACCTTTCTTTGATATATAGTCCTTAAATTTTACCTGAGACTTTCTTAATCTTAATCCTACTGTGTCATGAGCCTTAGCAACGGTAATAACTTCAACTAAATCTGATTCAAGGTTCTCGGTATCTATAGATAAAGAAACCTGATTCCCATCGTCATCATATTCTCTGACAGCATTTGCTTCAAAAGCTTCTTGACAAGCCATTATCGCTTGTCTCTGCCCTAATCCCGTAATCATTTGCTCAATAACTCTCGTTATGTCTTCTCCTACTGTCCCTAAGTCATTACGCATAACTTCTATGGATGCCTGAACTTCATCCATTTCTTCGCGTTTTTCTGGAGGATTACCAATGCTGTATTTTTGTTGGACATTTGACAAAGAAGATGATAACGCAACGTTATATGCCTCGTCTGCATATTGAGCAGAAATGTGTTTTATAATGATTGCCGCTTCTTGTTCGTCAACCGGAGAAAGCTTCATTTCTACAGTAGATGATCCTTCTAGTCCTGAAACGGGAATTTCACTTACTAGAACAATAGTCTTCTTTGTCGGTTTTTTATTAGCGGATTTAGATTTGGCGTTTCTTGCAGTATTTTCTCCCATAAACTTTTTAAATACACCGTTATCTAAAGAGTTAACCCCGTCTTCCCCTCCTGCTACCAAAGAGCAATTCTCAAAGTTAGTAAAAAGCATGACTTGACCGCTATTGTTAATAGAATGGACAATTTCACTAGCTAATCTATTAATTACATGATTATTAGTAATATAAACTTTAAATGATTTTTCTCCTTGCTGTTCGGCAGCAACAAGTTTTGTCTTAATAAACGCCTTAAATACTTCTAGCTTTTTGTTAAGATCAGGGTTTGTGCTCCTATATTCACCTATAGACTCATTAAACTTGTTAAAAATTATACCCATTTTTGTGCAAAGTTGTTGAATGTCAGGGCCATCTTTCTCAATAGCGCCCCTTAAATCATCCATAACCGTTTTTAAATCTTGAAATATTTCGTTAATGTCGTCTGATGGGTTCCAACTGAGAAAACCACCTTCTCTTTCGACTTGATTAGTTTGGCTGCTTTTTGCAACGATGGCTCCATATCTTGTTTTTAAAACATTTAATTGCCTGTGGTATAAACTTCTTCTAATTTTGAATTGCTCAATTCGCCTAGACAATTCGTCATCATCAATAACTTTTTCTAATGGTTTTTGACTATTCTCGTCAAGAGAAGCATTTTCTTTTTCAATCTTGCTATTTGACTTCTTCTTGTTTTTTTCATAAACAACTGATCTGTATATCCTGTTGATTTCTATTTTGCTTTTTTCTAATGCAACTTGTTTTTCTGAATATTGTAAAACATATTCAGAAAACTTAAGTCTATCAGAGGGGTCTTCGGGGTTTTCAGGGTTTGGCAAAACTTTTTGACTGCCAAATGTCTGATCAACTAGCATCTGACCGCTTTTTTTATTCTCCCCTCGCATATCCATGCCTTTACTTGAAAGCCATTCTAAATCCATTAGTTGTGGATCTCCCCAAAACAACGTAGATAAATTTGATTTTCCTTCATCCAAAGCCTTAGCTCCGCTACCAAAGTAATCTGTTGAATCAACAAAATACTCTGAATCTAGCGAAAGACCTTCGCCCATATGATAAATAGAATTGTTTGCTGGGGGGAATGCTGATTTTAATAGGAATTCAGCTAAAGGCCCATATTCGTGGTTAGTGACAAAATTAACTACCCCGTTAATTGATTGCAATTTTCGCTTTATAGCTTCATATTTTGGCAACTGCACCATTTCATATGCCATTCTGCCAAAGTTCTCCATATCTTCTTCACTTGTCACTTCATTAAAATGACCGACTGATGCTGTGCGGAGAACTTTATCAATAGCCTGAGAAAGGCTTCGTTCAATATTGCTAATTTTTTTAGTCATAAGATTCCCTTAGTTATAAAGATCTGATTATATTTTTCTGTAAAGACACACAAAAACCCTACGTGAATTATACACTCACGTAGGGTTTTTATTTAAAATATAGTTATTTAGATCTTTTTGAAGCCGGGAATCTCGCCAATCTTGGTCTTATCGTAAATATGATTCTTCTCAAAGTCAAATTTTTCTTGTAACTCTTCTTCAACTTCTTCTTCTGGCATTAATAGCATTCTGTCGCCTAAAATTAGCTCGCCTGTAGAATTAGCTCTAGTAGAACCTTGGCTATTCTTAAGCACTTTTACAAAGTTTTCAGTATTCCATTCGATACCTTCTTCCCCTTGTTTATGATAGAAATCATGAGCAGCCATCTCGATTATAAGCATTTCAACATCTCTAACGGTAAAGCCCTTTTCTGTGCAAAGCTCTGAGATTTCTCCCAAATCTAATAAATCAATTGCTTCTTGCAAATCTTTAGAATCTGGATAATCAACAGCCTTAATTCCCCTATTGTCCATTCGCCTTGCGCATGTTTTAAAGGTTAACTCCATGCTTGCTGCATCAAAGTTATCAATATCAATTACCAAATCCGCTCTACCAGACCGCAACATTGGGCCTGTAATATTTTCTTTATGATTCGTTGTCATAACAACAAATATACTTTTCTTTTGGAACTCATTATCGTCTTGAGAATTTTGAAGCCAATTCATGATCTCTGATTCAACTTGTTTATGAGCAGAGTGCATTCCTTCTCCACTTTCCTGAGAAGACCCCATTGCCCTATCATATTCGTCTATTCTAATTATGGTATGACTAGACGACATTATCTTATCAAGAGACTTACGCATCTTCTCAGAGCTTTCACCGAGCCATTTAGTATGAACAGCGTTAATATTGAAATCCCATATGTCAAAATCTAATAATCCTGCCAAATGAACCGGAAATGCAGAATTATGCGTAACCGTGTAATCCTCTAATAAAAACTGCTTGTCTCCATCTAGCGTGAACCCATAATATTCCCCAAAATTAACGGGCGTTACTTTTATCCCACATTTTACGCCAACTTTTTGAGTATTGTCGTGTCCTTTTTTCCTAGACAGTCGGACAGGGATTCTTGACAAGTTTCCTCCAAAAGTTACAATATAGCAAAGAACTTTATAGTTATGAGACTTTAATGACTTAACAGAAGATGTCTCAAACACCTTAAACCCTAGACTTCTTCCTAGATCAGCAACGTCAGCAGCTAATCGTTTGTTTATGTTGTAAAAATGGATAGAGCCTGTTTTGCTCTTATACCCATCCGAGTCTATTAATCCCGCTAATAATTTTAATCTATTCTTCTCAGAATTAATCTTATATAATTCGGGGATATGTTTGTTCCCTAAAACATCCATGTCTCGTAATGCTTTCTTAACGAAATTCTGACTATATCCGCTGCCAATTCTCGCTGAAAAATTTAAAGTAACTGCGCTTGAATTCTTTTTTGTTTCTTCTCTTACGAATAATGCATTATTTTTAGCCCACTTTGTTAACCAATTTATCGTTTTTTTGTCCTGAGTCCCTACAGTTATGGCTGGTTTTTCAGAAGTCCCATCTCCCAACCATAACCCTAACCAATACGGATCAATTGGCAATTGTCTCTCGTTAAACTCAACACCTGATTTCCACCCATAATGAGTTTTTTGCCAAGTTTTGTGCTGCTCTAAATAATCTTCTGCGGAGATAAAGATGGGTGTGTCCTTGTCTTTTCCTTCTGCCTTTAACGACAATATATGAGATCCATTGCAAATATAATCTTTCCCATTTTTTTGAGTAACCTTATATAATTGATCCGATCCGCTCGTTGTGCTTAAAACGGTTCTATGCTTTGAGTCTGGCCCAAGCAGCAAATCCCCCTTAACAACGTCCTCTACATTTTTCTTAGAACCATCTAGCATTATAACTTTGGTTCCTTTGCCAAGGCATTTCCCTACGCCTCCCTTACCATGCAGAATAATCACATGAGGAATTCTTGTTTGTATTGCGTCGATTAATGCGAAATCTTTAGCATCATCTTTGCTTTTTCCAAGTTCCATTCTTTCTCTTATCTCCTTTATCTTTGTAAAATCCCTCATAATGTTTTTTACATCAAAAGTAAAATTGCTAGATTCAGGACAAATATAGTCTTCCCATGCTCTAGGAGTCAATTGGCGCAATCCAAATCCATCAGCCATGAAATTAGAGTTTATTTTCTCTCTTAAAGTAACTAGAACTTTTACGGTATCTACAGTATGGTTATCAGTGTCTCTATTCTTAGCTAATGCATTAGCTAAAGCGTCACCGCCTTCTGTATATGTTAGTCCCATTATCTTTCTGGAAATTTGCTCTCGCTGAGCGCTAGAAAAACTTAATGAAGTGTATTTGTTTTTATGATACAGGTCTATGAATTTGTTAATAATAACATTTGCTTCATGAGTATCAATTTTTTGAAAGTTGATAATAGGTATTTTAAATGGGAATTTTAGCGGGACATTACTTACTAAAAGTATTTTGCATTGCATTCTTGTAGTAGCATCTCTAAATCTATCAAAAATCCATAAACCTCTTGTATCAATTAATCCCGGATCACCATCTTGACAAAAATCTAAAGAATAGTCAATCCCATTAATAATTAAGTTTTTGTCTTTGCATTGAGCCAGCTTAACTTTCTTCCTATTAACAAGACCATTAGGTTGCCGTTCTCGTTCGCCTGAGCTATTATTTATTTTAAAACTAACTATTCCTTCATCTACCTCTGTTGTTTCGAAGCTACCATAAATAAGACGATCTAAAAATGATCGAGCAACACCTTTTCCGGGTTGTCCTTGCTGAAGCTCAACTGCGTCAATTTTATATGTGTTATTAAAAAGTTCTTCACTATTGAAAGCATATTTTAAAAACTCTTTTACAAGAACAGGCTCTTCATGATCAACGACCAAATTTACCATTCCTGTTAAAGTTTGCTTCATAGATAAGCGAACTTCTTCTTGTAGCTGGACAAAGGCTGGGCTATTTTCTATTAATGCCTTATGATCAAACCTTTCGTAAGGGCCTTTTTTGTCTATTTTTTTTGCCAAAGATGGTTGAACTTTCTTGTTTTTATTAGATTGATCCAATATCTCTTGGACAGCTTTTGCTTTTTTTTCTTCCGACATCGTAAATACTCCATTGCATTATAACAGTAATTATGGATATATTATACAATTATGGGAGTATTGTCAAGTAAATAAAAAAGACGAGCCAATTAATTGACTCGTCTTTTAAAATTTTATTTAGTTGTTTGACCTTATTCGTGGTCTTTTACTAACAACTTAGAATAATCAGCAGGGTATTTTAAAAACTTAGTCCAATACGTATAAACTTTTTTACGTGTTGATGGGCTGATTTTAGCTAAAGAGACAAACCTGTTTTCATCTGTTCCAGCAGTTTTAACTTCTACTTCTTCAGAGGCTACGCATCCTTCTCCGCTTTCTTGAATGATTTCATCATCGTCATCATCGCAAGGTGGCTCGTCGCATTCTTCTGCGTCATCAGAAACTTCATCAGAAATATCTTCAATAACGTCAGAAAGTCCTTCAGCTTCGCCGTCGCATTCTTCGCCGTCACAATTACCGACTGCGCTCTTTACGTCTTGAACAGCTTCTTCAACTTTTTCCAAAGCATCTGTTACCGCTTCTGCTACAGCTTCTGCTTCATCAGCTTTTTCAACCAACTCTGCTACAGCTTCTGCTACATCTCCAACGCCACCTTCTTCTTCTAGGCCTTCTGCGTCTTCAATAATATCTTCTGTTTCGTCTGAAGGTTCTAAGTCTATAACCACTTCTTCTTCAGGGTCATTATCAAGAACTACGTCCTCTATGACTTCTTCACCAAAGCCTTGGGCTTCAACAACTTTTCGTGCCGCTTCAACAAGGGCATCTTTATCATCGTAAATGTCCTCTCCAGTAGAAGCTGTCTTGACCATATCTTTGTCTTTTGGGCTCCACTGAAAATTACTGTTACCTACTGGTGTAATTAAACTCATTTTTATTCTCCTATATTTTCTACACTACGGTATTTTGTTTTCATATACTTAAAAAACCGTCAAAATCCCTTTTTACTTCTTACTTTTTTTTGACGCATACTTAATCGCCCATTTGCCATCATCCAAATTTTGATAATCTTTTAGGCATGAATCCCAAGCAGCCTGTGGCTTCATTCCGCCTTCGACCTTCACTTTATAACAATTCATCCAAGAACGAGATTGATTTTGCATCAAGCCTCGTCCGTCTTCATAATATGCTGTTCTGTACTGCTTAAGGTTAAACATGTTTCATCCTTTTTATATAAATACCTAACACTTAATAGATATCTAATATTGTTTTTCAACAATTTTTCTGTTATATCCTTCTTAACTTAAGAATTATTTTCCTCTATAATCTGTAAAGACACGATATTATCAATTAAAAAATTCTTTGGCGTATTTCCTTTAATGCTCCATCCAGCGCCGTCAATAGTTGGAGAGACATCATATCCGGTCATATAATCTCCATTTGGACCAGACTGAATAGGATAATTATTTTCGACTGGCATTATTCTTCTAGGTGGCAAAACATGGCCATTTAACGTCCAATACATTATCTCCATTTGTAAGCCTAAAGAATTAGCTTTGTCAATTGTAGCTCTAACGTTTAATGTTGTGTCAGTTTCTGAATTATCATAAGTTTCGTCATATTGCTCTAAAATCAACCCATTTTGGTCATTTATCTGCTCATTACCTAACTCTGGGGACTCCATTTGATTTTCTGGGGTATTTTCTGGGGTATTTTCTGGGGTGTTAACTTCTGGCGTTGCAGGAGTTGGCGAATCATCATTACCAGTATCCTCTTGTTGTTCATTTGGAGTCATACGATTCCAGAGCTTACTCCAAAAGCCTTGCGCTGTTACAATATTGCCTTTTCTATGAGTTAACCCCTCTCCTAAAATTCTGCTTCCAACTTTAATGTCGTTTTTAGAGAACCATCCAGCATTTGCCTCTAACGCATACTTACAATTTTCGTTGGCTCTAGTAGCTCTTGTACTTAAAGGCAACATTCTTTCAATTTGAGTAATTTTACCCTCTTTAATAAAAGCTATATCTAAAGGAATGTATGTGTTTTGCATCCAAAAGCCTAAAGGTTGCTCTCTGTTAAAAACAAACAACATCCCTTGATTTTCGCCAAGAGAATGCCTATCCATTAAGCCATATGATCGCTTAATGTGGGTATCAGCAGTTTCTATATAAAGTTTTTTCATCTTTGTCTTTGCCAGTTAATGCCAGAGGTTTGTAATCCTTGTACTAATTCGTCTGCAATTTCATTATCATCGCATTCAAAAGACAATCCCCTAGATCCACGCTTATTATGCATAGTAGTTCCATAGGGAACTACTATACTTGCGCTTCCGTTTTGTATCAGTCCGTACTGCGACCTAGACAATTCAGCATATATTCTTATATTAGCCATTTTGTATTAAATGAGAGTTTGTAGCAAATTTTGGAATTCTATATCCGGGCTTGCCTTTCTTGTTTGCACCAGCTAAAATCTCTGTATAACTCTTGTTTATTCTCTTTTTCTCAAAAGTATTTGTTTCTCCTAACGCCATAACGGTTATAACAGCCTTGCCTTTATTAGTTATAGAAAACTGAGCGTTGTCGCCCTCAATTAAACCATATGTTTTAAGCCTAGACATATCTCTTGCCGTTAAGGGGTTTTTACCAACGCCAAAAGTTTCATCGCTATTCTTTTCGCTGTTAGCCCATAGCTCCATCAAAAGAGAAGCATTTTTGTCGGCTGCGGTTACAGTTCTTCTTGTATCCTCTTGGGTTTTGATCGGTAATTTTTTAGTTAAAAAAGAAATATCTATAAAAGATTCCTTTCCTGAGTTGTCGCTGTAATAACTGCTGTCATTAACAAGACTTAATGGTACTGGCATTTTAATGTTCTCCTTATAAATTTAAAAGCTTGCTCAGAGCAAATTCTTTAAATACTGTATCTATATCAATTCCGCTTTGTTTCGCATTTTCCCTAGCAAAAATTAAATCGTCTGCCGAATATTTACCTGTTAGTAATTTTCCTGCATTAAGAATCATTGCCTTTTCAAGCTCTTTGTCTCTTGTGTAGTCTTTCATCTTTAACGCATTTAATATAATCATAGGGTTCAGATCAATTAAGAATGTAGGATCAAGATAAGTAGCTAAAATCTTATTGTCAATTGCTTTTTGAGCCACTTTTAAAGGATCTTCAATTCTGTTTTGGCATATATTGTATGCTAACATGTTAGCAGTAAAATCAAGATTACATAACGCTAACTTTAAAGGCTTATCTTCGCCTGACTCTTTTAATATAGGTGCTAGGTATCCATGACCCCCAAAATCTATCCAAAGGCCACAATACTTTATCCTGACGCCCATAGCGTCTTCATCTACAGAACATTCTACCCCTAATTGCTCTGCAACCTCTTCTCCTATCTTAATGCAATTTCTAGGATTGTCACTAACAATGTTTAATTCATGAATTAAATCGTCTGTATTCTCGTATAACTCTCTAGCGTATTTTCCAATGACATAAAAATCTTCGCATTCAAAATCCTTACAAGCATCACGAGTCATATTGATAACTTCGCTAAATACTGACTTAACATATTCATTAGGCTTTAAGATTCCATCATCTTCTCCATTCATGTATTTGTTTTCAGCCACGCTTAGCTCTTCTTCTGTTACATCACTTGAAACAATCCATGCTGCATGAACAGGCTCATCAAAACAATCACTAATTACAGGGGAAAAATGGATGTTATGTCTAATAAGCTTTTTAACTAAAGGTATTAAGTCGTCAGACACTACGATTCTTGTTCCTCGAACCTTGTCTCCAACAACCTCGTTAATTCTATTAGCTATTTCTAAAATCTTAACTAACTGCGAATTGTCGCTGGCAAAACGTTTTGCTGGATGCGTATTTGAGTAGTCTTGAGTCATGTCGTCAAATAGTTGAGGCCTACTTCTTGGCTCAATCCAACGATAATAAAACCCCTTGATATCATAACTAGGATTATATCTGGTTTGACTTCTGATGTCATCTTCTTCCCCAGAGAAACTTTCGTCCCTATCATCCCAAGCCATAACTCTGTCGCTTAAACCGGGAATAGTATTACCATCGGAAACTTCAAGATTATTATACCATCCAAACAAACCAGCAGATTTTTCTAGTTTTGCAGCCTTTTCTAGTTTTGCAGCCTTTTTAAGGGGCAACAAAATAGGTTTTGGTCTGCGTTCTTCCATAAGCTCTTCAAGCAATTTATAGGATGCTGATTCGTCATGATCTTTAGATAATAATTCTTCATATATTAAATTTTCGTTTGGTATATCATCTGATCTAGTTTGCTTTCTTAATTGTTCTTCAATAGTATTATTTTCTTGGTCAATGTCTTCTGCTAAAGGAGACATGTTCACTCTAGAAAGCCTACTTTCTATTGGCATTGATTGATCTTGTTGTGCCATAAGACCCCATTCAGCAAGTTCTTGATCCCCTAATTGATGCCCATGTCTACCATCTAAGTCAGACCCTGTTGGACCCAAAACACCAGCATATTGAGCAGTCTTGTACCATTGTCTAGATTTTGCCTGTCTTGTTTTTCCACTAGGCTCAATAGGAGTAAATTCCTGCTCTAACCCTCTTGATTGAAGTTCTTTTAAATATTTGTCATTTATTTGCCCAATAATTGCATTTACAAATTGATCTTGACCACCATATGCTGCCCCTTCATCTCCTCCAAGAGTATGAATAGCTTCATGGACAATTGTTGAAGAAAGATGAATTAACGCGACCATATCTTGTAATAAGTTTTTGTCGGTTAACTCTTTTCCCTCATTCTGTATGTTTCGTTCAATCTCGCTAGCGTCTTGCATAGCAGAACTAACAACATTGCTCATATTTATTCCTAATGCGGTTCCGCCTTTTGAATCAATATTTGCCCATAACTTATCTATTTCGGCCTGAACTTCTGCATTTTCTACTGGATCGTCAGAATATGCAACCAATATATCGCCTTCTTTCTTAACAGAATAGCCTTTTTGCTCTAGCTCTTGTTGAAGGGCCTTAGTCTTAATTGCTCTATCGAGAGCAGGCACATAAACTCCGTAAGCTCCTGCTTTTGAAAAGTTAAAAATAAATGACACATTATTTAAAAGATTCGCATCATATTGGTTAACCAAGTCTAAAGCCTCATTTGCTCTGCCAAAAGATCCTGCAATTTGAGATGCGTCAACATTGCTTGTCCCTAACAAATTAGCCGCATAATCTGGAACTTCGTCTGAAAAATACCCGCCAAAATCATCCTCAGCCGTAACAATACGATCTGTAGAAGCGAAGATCCCTTTTAAGTCTTCGTCTATTTCAAAATCTTCATTAGGATCATTAGTTTGTTCTTCTTTTGACATGTTGTATATAAAATTCCAATTATCGTGACTAACATCTTGAGGGATGTAGTCGGCATGAGTTTCATCAACAAAACCATTTGAGGTTTTTGCCTTTTCAACATGACTTTCTATTTCAAAACTTGCTTCTCCAAAATTTACAACATTTTTGATAAAAGCTTTTGGGTTGGCTTCAATGCCTCGCTCTAAGTTTGTTACAACATAAACCGGAGAATATCCTTTAGCTCGTAAAGAAACACATAGATCTATTGAAGTTGCAGGATTATCTTTTGATTTTTTCTTTGTTAAACGAACTCGATTATATGCTTTTAGACCAAAGATGTTCTCAAACGGCCCTAAGTCTGGTTTTTCCGAGTTAATAAAGCTAGGGTAAATAGGCAAATTAATCTTTAGGGCATTCAGATATTCATTTAAAATTCCTTTAGAACTCAATTTGGCGACTGTGTTTTCAATTTTGTATATCTCATTCCCTGTTTTTTCAGAAATGATTTTTATTTCAAATTTATAAGGGTCTAAATTAAACTCTGTGACTTTAATTTTATAAGCAGGGGCATTGTATAGGTGTCCATTAAAAAATCTCTCAGAAGTCCCATCAGCCTGCTTAACCCAGCCAGCCTTTTGGTGACTCCACTTTATATTTTCATACACTCTTTTAAAAAATTGTAATTCTTGCGCGTTAGCTTCTTTAATCATAAGGCACCTTTGGGGTTTTCTAGGTATTTTATTCACATTATAAAGCGAAAAACCCTTTTGCACAAAAAAAGCGAAGACTTTTGTCTTCGCTTTCTAAAATATGCTGGATTTATTAAACGCCCCAACCTAAATCAACTTGCTTTACTTTATTTTTAACGCCGATATCATCATCGTCGCCACTTTCTTCGACAGTTGGTGTCTGATCTACCTCAAACGCAGACGGTAATGATACATCATCTGCATCGCCTTCCACAATTTCGCCTTCAACCGTACTTAGTATTTCTTCAGGATTTATACCTACAATACCGCAAAAATACCTGATTAAGCCATGGTTAAGAGGATTTCCGTCAGCATCTATTTTCAAACATCCTTCTGCGCCTAATGTTTGATTAGTAACTTCAAACGTTATTTTTCCTGTTTTCTTGTAGCAAACGCAAGTAACTTCGATGAGTTCATTGTCGTCAGCATCTGCCAGTTTAATAATTTTCATAAAAATCTCCTAAATAAAACTTAAAATTTTATTCTGTAACTATATAACTTAGTCCTCTAAAGTATTATACATTAACTATATATGAATCCTATTGGATTTTAAAAAATCCCTAAGTTCTTCTAGCTCTAATCCAGCATTTAAACCATATTCCCCTGTTTCAGCGACAATTGCTGTAATAACGCCAATTACAGATCCATCAGATATTTTTATGATTGGGCCTCCAGAGTTTCCAGAGTGTATTGCCATATCTACAAACATATAGGATGGAGCATCATCATGCATAAATATTTTTTTATTTCTAGAGCCAACATCTCCAAATGAAACGTTGTTCTCAAATCCATGAGGACTACCTACCGTCAAAATATCTTCGCCTATCTCAAAATCGTCAGAAATTATAAATGGTTCAACATTAATGTCGGCTCTTAATAGCGCTAAGTCTTTCTTTCCGTCAAAATGCATTAACTCTGCGGCATATTTCTTGCCATTCTTTATTAGCGATATTTTAGTATTGTTAATAACGTCATGAGTATTTGGGTGAGATTTGTTCTTATCATAAGATTGGACAACATGAGCGCATGTTATGAATATATTTGGGGCAACACAGAAAGCGCCACCAAATTCTTTAACGCCTCTTTCGAAGTTTACTGATTCAACTTTAAATGTTTTTTGTAAAGAATTAGATACAATAGCTATTTTATCAACTTTTCCAGAAGCTTCTTTTACCTTAGACATCCATCTTACAGAAACGCCTTTTTCTTCTAATTTTCTTTTGTATCGTTGAGCAGCTTCAAAAGAACTAAAACTTTTTGATCCACCATCTGTCTTTACTTTCCATTCTTCTGACATGCCCTTATCTTGATTCATCATTTTAGAAAGAATGTCCCAATCCCGCTCTAAACGCTTATAGTCGCCGCCCTTCTCTTTATATGAGCCTCCACGCGATTCTTCTCCCCAAAGGTCACTCCAATCTCCGCCACCACCGGGAACTTTATATTTTCTACCATCCATAACATCTTGAATGGTATGAACATTATTAGTAGGTGTTTTAGATTTTGGGGTCAACGGGGACAAACCCGTTCCGGGAGCTAAAATCTCAGGCAAAAAAGTCCTAGATGTTTTTTGAATAATATAGCTTTTCATGCTATATTATTCAAAAATTTATAAAATAGTCCTTTAATACTCTACGAACTCGCTATCTTCGTCTTCACTAGCTTCATCTTCGACAAATACATTTTTATCTGCATCTAGTTTCGCTATTTCTTCTTTATCTTCTTTATCGACAAATGGATCAGATTCGTCAAGTTCTACTAAAGAAGAAGTCATTTTGACCTTACTTTGCTTATTACGTCCGGTTCCAATAATGGCTTCTCTGCCCATTTGTTCAGAAGCATCTAACTCTTCTTCCGATACTTGTTTGTCAAGTTCGCGCTGTTCTTCAGCTTCAAGATCCTTCATCGCATCTAAGGATGCCTGAACCTGTGTTTCATCATAAACAATCTGTTTGTCATTTTCAGTAATTGTTTTTGTAACTACTGGACCATTTGGATCAACTACTACTACTTTAGTATCTGTGTCAGAAAGAGGCTTTGAAATATCAGCACTTCTGGTTATAGCTTTTGTAGCTTTTGCGTTTAATTCTTCTGATTTCTCAACATTTGCTTCCGCAGCCTTTGCTTCTGTTGTTTTGTTTTTTGCCCCTTTAGGACGACCACGACCACGTTTTTTAGGTTCTTCAGAATCACTTGAAACGCTTTTTGCGCTTTCTTCGATAATTTCTGGATCAGAGTTGCGAACGGCAGCTATACATTTTCCGGCTTCTTCTGGAAATAATACTACAGGATCTAATGTCCCTGTCCTATCAACAAGCTTCATAGAAATCAAGTTAGCGTTACGTAGCTCTTTTAACTCGTCTACCTGCGCTTGATTTTCTATAGCTATATTATAAGCTTGACAACTTTCAACGTCCGAGTTACCTCTAATAATGATGCCGATATTGTTTAAGCTGATTACACTAGGCGTTAGGCCTTTTATATTAATTTTCATTTTAAATCTCCTTTTTGCTTATTATACAAAAACTAGGAGACTTCTAGACAATCTAATGACACTTTTTGAAGAGAAAGGTCATTTTTAATTAATCCCAAGAATTGGGCTTTTTCAGATTGGTTAAGTAAGGCTACTTCTACTAGGTCTTGAGCATTTTTGTTTGATGCGCCTAAATCAACGACATCAAACTTTTCCCAAAATTCGTTTAAAACACGCTCAACTCTTGTATTACTTAATTTTTTTTTTGAGAAACAACAGTAATATCAAAATTGCTGGAAGCGGCTAAATCATCTAAGTCGCTTACCCCTTCTATCTCAAAGCCAGAAGCAATATAAGCAACTTCTCCTGAATCTACGTCAGACATATCAACTGCGTCAGGAGTTATGTTCACTTCAGGATGCGTATCATTAACGTAGCTAACGACATCTTCTACCGTAATGTCATCGGGAACCTTTAATAATCCCATATACATAGGCGTTCCACCAGAATCTGTTTTTTCAAAACCAGCTTCAGTAATTTTGTCGTTTACAGTTAATGGCTGATCTTCTTCAATATATTCATCGCCTATTAATCGTAATTTAATTTCCCCAGAACCATCGGATTCTTCAGGGGTAGAAAATATGTTAACGTCAATTTTGTCAGCTAAATTAGGTCTAAGCTCAATAGCTTTTAACAATGCGTCTTCACGAATTAAATCTTCGTCGCTATTGTAATCAGAAGGGTCATAACCAAATGACATATATATAGAACCAAATGGTTCAGTAAGAACCTTATTTTTTTTAACAAACATATTGCCTGTCATAGATTCGTCGTCATCATCGTTACTACTGAAATCATCAGAATCATCAACTATGTCGAAATTACTCATAGATCCTTCATCTATCGAAACCTCTCCATCGTCATCATGAGCATAGCCTGTTTCTTCGAAATGAGGTTTGCTGAAATCTAATTCAGCAGCAGACTTTTTTATAGATTTGTCATCCTCGGCAGTCGCCTTAAGCTTATCCCACCATCTTTTTGTTTTAGGGGTAGATGATGCAGCTTCGTACTTTTCATCTTCCATGCGATCACCAGCAAGACGCTGTTCTTCTACTTTATTCATGTCTCCATCATATGTAGATTTATCACGATGGGTATGGAAACCGCCTTTTGCGTCATTTAAGTTCTTTTCAATGATGCTATCTGCGCTACCTTGACGAACCTTTTCTAAAAGAGCTTCCATTGTTTGCTCTTTTTCGCCAGTCCTATCTCTTTCAAGCTGTTTTTCAGTAACGCTTTCAGGAGCAGGTTGGTGTTCTTCTCTTAGGCGATGATCAATGTGCTCATCTCCGTTATTTTTTATGTAATTTACTAAGTTAAACTTACTCATTATGTACTCCTATACAATCGAATTTACTTTTAATTCATACAAACCAAATAAAAACCCTTTTAAATAATTCCTGCTTGTACGGTTACAATATCAGGGAATGACATTGTTAACCCGTCTGTTGCCATTGACGTTGCTCCAGCCAAACAATCTGCTAAATCATCTGTTTTTACATCACCTTGTTTATCAGGAATAATCGAAATTCCTCTTTGAATTTGCTTTTTCTTTAAAGCTTTTAATTCTCCTAACAATAAAGAAGATTCTCCTCCATCGTCATATAAATAAATTTCTGGAACGGGTTGATATGTCATTAAGTCTGTTAAATCTTGATAAAACTTCTGTTTAACACTCCTATTAAACGCCAACTTTCTTGTTCTTATTCCATGAGAAGCTATTTTTTCAAGACTTTGTTTTGAATGATAATCATCATAAGTAACCCATTGTGGCCTGAACGCCATGCAAATGCCAATAACGTCTTTATCAATCTCGCCAAACATTAATCCCATTCCCGGAACAGGTCGCCAAACCCAACATCCAGCCAAATAAATACGATTTCTTCTTTTGCCCATATGATTTGTATAGCGCTCTTTTGCCACTAATACGGCAGCATAATTATTCCCACCATTCGCAGGGTCAACATGTAAATAATAATTAAATCCGGGCTGAGGTCTTCTGTGCGGCCCTATATCTCCCCGAACGCATCTATCAACAAGTCCTATTTCAAAATAGTTGCCGTATGATCCGCCAGATGCCCATTGAGCGCCATATTCGACTGTGAACAAGTCCATATTCCTTGACCTTGCCTGACCTAGCTCATCGGTATGATAAGAAATGTCGTCGTTCACAGACCACGATGGCAATTGGAAAGACAAAATATGATCTTCTGTTTTTGCCATCTCCCATGTTTCATAAAATATCCCCATTTTTGTATTAGGGGACGAAATAAGAACGACACGACCAGCACCGTATTTACTAAACTTAGATAATGATGGAGTTAAACGCCCATAGAAATATTTTCCTGTTACTTTGCCTGTTTCATCATAGAATGCGATTTCATCGAATAAAATCAAAATTGCAGAATAACCAGCAAGTGAGTCAGGATTACTATGACCACATAATAGCAATATAGAACCCGGAACAGATAAGTTTCCTGTTCCTCTGGCTTTTTTCTCTAAATCTAAATCTGTCATCAATGTAATTTCAGACGTTTTCTCTTTTCCTACTCTATTCGCGAAAAACGGAGAGTTTCTAATACGGGCTTGAATCTGCCTAAACAAACGTCCAGCCTGTTGCTGAGAAAGAGCCACATTAATTATGGCTATTTCGTCATCTTCTGGAAGATTATAAAATTTATGAGGATTTCCTAACGCAATTAGCTTATATGCTTCGTATACTGTAATCAATGATGCCATTAAAGTTTTACTACCCCTTCTGCCCAACACTAATTGAAGCTCCTTAAACATCTTAGCTTTTGGATCTTTCTCTCTTTTATGAAGTTTTTTAATAACATCTTTAATGTTGTTTTCATATATAAACCCGTCAATTTCTTCTGGTTCACTTTTTGCTATTAGCCACTCCCATTCTTCTTGAGACAACTTTAACTCTTCATTGCCCGTTGTCCCCATATAAAACGATTTTAAAATGATCTTTTGACCAATCCATAACTTAAAGTCCAAATTCAAATATTTGGGAGACTCACAAAATGTAATAACATCTACAATACCTTCTGCTTGCTCTACTAAAGCATTGTCGCTTTTTATCGCCATAATCGCTTCTGATAGCGGATTATGTATTTCATCATCTTTCTTCTTATATGGCATTTTCTTTCTCCAAAAAGTATATACCCTTTTCAGGGCCTAATGACATATTTGATGTGATGCCACTATAAAATACAGAATAACTATTAGTATTTTTTCCTGTTACATAAATGTTTCCATTACTAACAAAGAATACATAGTTATTATTAACGATTACTTCTGTCGGGCTTATCTCTTTATTTAACGGATGACCGACAACTAATTCTAATTTTCCACTTAAACTTAAACTTCTTATGCAGTTGTTATTCGAATCAGCGATATACAACTTATCGTCTTTATTAAACAACCCTTTTGGTCCATTCAATAAAGATAAGCCAACATCTGAAGCAACAGAATATCCGCCATGCCCTGTTCCTAAAAACTTTTCAATAACATTGTCTCTAAATCGAATGCACTTATTAATTTCCGCTAAAGAAACAATAAGTTGGCTATTTATCTTTACCATTTTGCAAGACACGTTTTGCCTTAACTTAGACATATGGCCATAATTGATCGCTTTATTGTTTCCAGCAAACAACTCCATTGACCGATTATCATTTAAATTTACTTTTACTAGACTTTGAAAATTATTTTGTGTAACATATAGCATTTTTTTGTCACAACAGATAGAAGACGGATACAAGAATTCAGTATTAACCCCAACGCTGTAATTATGATTATTGGCGTTGCCAACAATAGGATATAAAACCTTATCTCCTTTTATTGTACCTATAGCAGGCCCTGAAATAAAAATAAAGCCATTTTCTTCAGAATAACACAAATCTGTTATTTTGTATGGTATATTTATTTCTGTTATTTTCTCTGGGTTTTGTTTGCCAAAGATTTTACGTTTCAACTGGTATTTCATTTGATAGTTCAAATTGATCTTCGGTTAAACGAACAATCTTTCTCCCAAAATTAACGTCATATTCTGCGTATTTTTTATTAGGGATTACTTGAACAACTTCTCCGTATTTGCCAAAAATGCTTTCAAGATTTCTATCTATGCATTTTACTCTTGCAGGCTGATTTGACAATATGTCTTCTTCTGTGAATTTAGATGATGCTGTTTTAATAGACTGTCTGTCGCCTATTGTCCAGCTATCTCTATTATTAAAATTTATTGTTAATTCTACTTCTTCGCTAGCGCTTAAGTCCCAAGCCTTTACTTTTTTCTTTTCTCCAGCGTCAACATCTGGCAATGAAGTTTTTTTAGCCGCAAGTATCGCATCTTGATCCGATAAATAAATATGGCCTATTTCTTCTACTAGCGGTTTCCAATATCTTTGATAAAATCTACTAGATTTCATTGGGCATTCAACGCCTTTAGCTGGAATAATATTTTCTAAGTTAAGATTATCATTAATAATCAAAGTTAATAATGGGGCTGAATCTGAAATTGTTATTTTACTTCCGTTAATATCAAATTTGCAATGTGGATGATGTTTCGCCATAACTTTGCAAGCCCTAGATCCATATTCATCGAACATTTCATCACAAACGTCTTTAGATAAGAAATGCTCGTCACTTATTGTGGAGGCTGTTACTTCCATTGGCATTTCAAGCATTCCTTCTGGCATTCCTCCTTCCGGCATTCCTTCTGGCATTCCCGGAGCAGGCGGGGGCATGGCTGCGGCTTCTTTAGCTTCCTTAATGTCCTTAAGTAAAAGATCTTTATAGTTTTTTTGAACAATGTCTTTAAACTTGTCCACAAGTCCACGTAGTTCATTTACTTGCTCTTTATCTTCAAGTTCTTCTTTGAGCTTAAGCAATTCTGTTACTATATTTTTTATTTCTATATAACTTGCTTCTCTGTTTTCTGGCTCATCATGCTGCCCCTTAGCTCTTTGACGAATAATGTCAAACATATTCGTATAGTGGGTAGCTATCATTTCATCTGCTGAGGCATCAGAGACAACAGACTTTTGGAGATCTTCATAAGCAGTTTTAACCAATCCATGAGTTTGAGATAGGTTTTTAGCGTCTCTGTAGGCCTTCCAGAATTGTTGATAACTAGGATCTACATTAGGCGTCAAAAAATAGTCAGACAGCGAAGAAAAGCTTCCTAACTTAAAGTAATATCTATCTTTATATGAATAAATTTCTAATTTCATGTGTTCCTCATTGGTCTATTATACAAAAAACCCTGTGTTTATATTTCAATAAACACAGGGTTTTTCCTATTTAATTATAATGTTTTGTCTAACTTATTAGCTACATGCCTCATACCCGCATGAGCATTTAACACATCCATCATGGTATATTAACTCATGCTTTTCGCATTGAGGGCAAGGTTTACCAGAAACTTTTTGCCCATCTTCAATGTATTTTTTCATTACCCTTACGGTAGCTGATGTTAAGGAACTAATATCGTCTGATCCTTTTGCAAGTTGCTCAACAATATGTTGCATGGGTACGCCATGACGCATGCATAACGAAGCAGATCTAAACAGAATCTGCTCAACAGGGGTAAACTGAGTTGAAAAGTCATCAATAATGATATCTCCAAACTCAAGCGCATAAACTCCTTTTCCTACTTTCGTAATTTTACCCTTCATGTTCTTATGTTTAATTCCAAAGCCATTCATATGGCCACCAAATATCTCATATGGATATCCGTTTTGTAATCCTACAACAACTACAAACTTCTCGCCTCTAACAGTTACAGAATGAATATCAGCATCTAATGTCTTTTCTCTCTTAGGAATATTTCCTGTTTGAAGCTTAACATCGTCTTTAGCAATGTTAAGCGCCTCAAGTTCTTTATCATCGAAGTTTTGATGATGCAAATAAACGCCTTCATCTTGCAAACGAAACGCTAATTCTTTGAACGGTTCAAAAGAAATAATGCCATACATTTTTCTGTCAGGGAAAGCCGCAATACTTTTAACGCCTTTTTTCCATCCCTCAAGCAAGAACTGAGCAACCTTGCTTACTTTAGTGTCTTCTGGCAACATATAAGTTACAGATATTGAAGAATCGATGTTTTTCATGACTCTTGCCATTAAATCAATTTTTCTAAGCGGATCAACATCGACGGCATCAGTAAACTTAATTCCAACTTCCTCTCGACGTTCATCAATAACCTTTATGACCTCTCTACCAATTTTACCATCCCAAGTATCTCGAACAGTGTCGGCTTCCATAGGTAAAGGATAGCCGCCATCTTCAAAAACCTTTCTAACAATATTTGGTACGCAAAAATAATATTCATATTTTCCGGCCATTCTTGTTCGTTTCCAAAAGTATAGACCGAACGCCTGTTCAATTCCGTAACTCATTACAAAGGTTCTAAACATTAAGCTTAGTGTCCCTGTTGGAGCGATACTAGAGGTTGTAACATTCCTCATGGCATCAAAAACAAGTCCTAGATCCATCATGTGTTGAATGAATGGCGATTTTTCAAATTTCTCTTTATCAAAAGATCCAAAAGAACCCTTTTCATGCCCAAGCTCAATTGAATTTCTATACAAATGATAATTGAATCTTTCTGTGAAATGCTCAACAGCAGCGTTTCCTTCTTCAGAACCATATTCTAGGTTGTTCTTGAAAAGCCAACCAGCAACATTTGTATAGCCAGCACCAGTTCTTCTTAAACTGTCAATAGCCATTTTCTGATGAGGCGTTGCATATGTATCATAAACAAGTTCGCATTCATTAACGTTATCTAAAAACCTGTTCATAGAGCTAGCAACTACTGATAGTTCTTTTTCGTATTGATCAGGATCAACATCAAATCTCTCATTATTTAATGAGGCTAAGACGCAAAGCGACTCTCTAGATAGATATTGCTCTGAACAAGCGTTCGTAGAAGCTATTCTAGTGTCATAGGCATCATTAGGATCATACATATAATCGGAATTAGACCAATATTTAGCAACATCGATGTTTTGTATTCCGGGTTCTCCATTTTCCCACATGTTTTTTGCGATTAACTTAAAGATCTTCTTCGCTTTAACAATCTTCGAGAAAACTTCAGCCTCTCTATCTCTTGGGCATATGTTATACCATCCCTTTTCATCTACCATTGTTTCCATGGTGGCAGAATGTTGATCAACATAGATCTTCTCACCTTTTTTAGTGGCGGGGATGTCAAAGCGTAATTCCCAATCTTCATCGGCCTCTACAGCGTTATAAAAAGCATCTGTACACTGAACAGAAATGTTAGCGTTTTGAATTTTTGTGTAATCAGACTTAACTGTAATAAATTCCTCAATATCTGGATGTTTTACGTTAAGAGAGAATAACATCGCTGGAATTCTGCCCTTTTGTCCAACAAAATAGCCAATCTGGTCAATGAACTGCATCCAATGAACTGATCCGGTTGATTCGTTTGCTGAGTTACATACGGATGTTCCTCTTGGCCTTAGTTTTGAGAAATCAACACCAAGTCCTTGACGATAAGCAGCCGATTTAGCAACAGTATAAGCTAAATTCTTAATAATGCTTTCAAGATTGTCCCAATTTTTGTCGTCATCATTAACGCCTAAGTAACAAGTGGTACAATTACAAAGACTTACGCCTCTGCCGCTACCTGCTCCTTGCATTATGCTGCCGCTAGGATGCCACCAATCGTTATAAATCTCATTAAACCAACGTTTTTCCCAATATTCCTTTAACTCGTCTGTTTCTTCTACAGATGCAATATATTTGCAAATACGAGTTAATCCTTCAACATAGGTCTCTTTTTCGTTTAGGGCATATTTTTTTGCCCAAGCATCTACACTAAACTTATTTCCGTTAAAATAGTCATTTGTTGATTGACCTTCTACATCTTCAAATTTAATAGGGTTTGCGAATGAATCTTTATTTGAATTGACATCTGTCCCTGACGCTAATTCAATAGTTTCGTTATCTATTGACATAAGTATTCTCCAATTTTTATATTTTTTTTCGTCATCTTCTGCCGCTATTCCGTTAAAAGCGGTATGATATCAATTACGATTTTATCTTGAACTTCCTTCAAAAATTTTGTCACCTCATCTTGAAAAATATGTAAGTCATTGATTTCTTTATGACATGCGTCAAGAAGATTTTCTCCCCTCTCTATCAAATCTTCCCCCAGATCTAATGACGTAATTTTCAAAATAGTCTCTTTTAGCTCATCAACCAGACATAATCGCCAAGGTTCATTTTTGATTATATCGTCAGCCCTTAAAAGCCGAAGATCTATTATACCAGATCTTTCTCCAAACAATCTAGATAAATAATAACTATGCGAAGTTGTAAATATCTGACTATTTGGGTAGCATTTCTTTAAACTATCGACCAATGCGGCATGCCTACCTAACTCTACATGCATTTCTACATTATCTATAAGAACTATCTGAGGGGTTATCTCCATATTTAATAAAGTCGAAAATGATTTAATAATCTTTCGTTCTCCATCGCTACACTCAGAATGATGAATTACTTCATAAGGTTTTTGTATTTTAAAATCTAAAACATATTTTCTAAGTAGCCTATCCTGCTCTGGATCAGAGCTAAATGCGCCAAATGGACTAATACATTCGTCAATAGTAAATCCTGTGACGCTCTCAAACAACTCTTTAAACATAGGCCATTTTGTTCTTTCTAGCTGAAACATAGAAAGTTCTTGATCGAATCTGGCTAAAAAGCATAATCGGTAAACGATTAATTTTATTTTTTCAGGATGATCTTCAATAAAGCCAGATTTATTAATTTGTACTTCATAATCGCCTATGGATGTCTGAAAATTGGCAGTTATTAAAAAATCTGCTTCGCCATAAAGCCCCATTTGTTTATCATCAACATGTCTAACCGCTTTTCCTAGATGGCGGGAAATGCTTTCTTTGGTTCGGCCTTCAAATCTTGTAAAGAGCAACTGTATAGCTCCCAATATGGTTGATTTTCCAGTTCCGTTTGGACCAATAAAGCATAAAAAATCCTTTACCCCCTCTTCATCTTCAAATGAAAAAGTACAATCATCAAAAGCCTTGAAGTTCTTGAAGTCAATTTCTTTTAGCTTAATTGTAGGTACTTTTTCTAGCGAAAAATTCGGCAATGTATTATTCATATTTTTGACGTAAACCTTTTAAAACGCGCAAAACTCTTTCCCTGTCAAAAACCTTTAAGCGAGAATCGTAATAGGTCTTTGGAATGTCAGCGCGAGTATTTTCGACATTCAACTTAGCGTCTTGAGGGACATAAACAAGATAATCTTTTTTCTTCATGTCATTATACTCTTTTTACCCCATTACTTGTCGAAAATCTTCAGTTAATATTTCATGCAAAAGACTTATGTGAAATCTAAAAGAAATCATACCGTCTTTTACTTTCATACCAAACCGCTTATGGCAGGTTTCTGTTTCTCCCCCTTTAACAGCATATACAAAAGAATCATGATGCATGCGAGTCAACTTATCAGTAAACTTGTCTAAGTTAGTTCTAATAATAAGTTCTCCTAGGAAATCAGCAACAAAGGGAGAAAATATTTCACCTGTATGTTCCCAAAAAACATCTCTAGAGACACCTAAAGAATCCATAGTTATTGTAAAAATGATGTCACCCTCTTTAGTGCATTCAGATATATTATGCACAGGAATATGATGGTCGATTATCTTAGGTAAAATTTTTGAGTATCTACCTACATTGTCTCCTTGCTCTTCTATACCTTTGAGCTTCATTTCAAATACTTCTCCCATAACAAACTCCTTATGTTGTTTAACTTGAACATATTATACAACAAGTTTGCCATTCAATACCCTAGAACTTGAATTTTATCTTAAATCCAACCTCTGCATTATCTTTCAGTTTTTCAAAAACTTGATCGATATCATCTTCTTTTTCTATTTTTTCTTTGCCCGTCCAACTCGCGTATGGACTGACATGATCAATCAAAAAAGATAAAAATTTCTTTCGCTTCTTTATTTTCATTACTTTCACACAAGGATTTGCAGTCACGCTTAACGAATTATTCTACAAAAGAATACAAAAAACCTTTATTATGAACAAATCATCAGCTACTAACTTAAGAAATAAAAGCTCTCAAGACATCATAGACTTGGTTAATGCCGGAGACTCTAGCAACAACCTAAGCTATGAAATCAGAAAGAGAAACGACTATTCGCTATATACCGCACTAGCTAAACAAATTTCAGACAACAGTCTTCCTAAATACCTATCACTGTTTTTTGATTTTCTAAAAGATAATTCAGAAGAAACGGCTGGAGTCTTATGCTTTTTGAATTTATTAAAAAGAAACCCATTGAGTAACGTCAACTCAAATGAGATTCTTCTAATGGCAAACCTAAGTGATAAGCTTTCAGCCGTTGCATTGATTAGCGAAGCTGGAGCATCTATCTCTGACAAAATATGTCTAAGCAACAACTTAGACAACCCTAAGTCAACATCATATTTAGGAGAACAGTTCAAGAACAGTACCCTTAGCCAAAATGAAAACAATATTTTAAAAAACATGACTTCATTGCTAAGACAAGGCATATCATGGAAGAACAACAATATTAGCTGGATAGCTAGAAGGTTAAACAAAAACTCCCAAGATCCTTTTGTGACAGAAATAACCAAGTACGATGTTCCCCTCAATTTAGCACAATATTTTTTGAAAGCTTCTACGACTCCGCACATAGGAGACATAAATAAAGCTTTCAGGGATAATGTAAACAATAATGAATATCAAGGGATGAAATTGGCTAAAGGATTTTCTAACCTGCATACTTTAAGTGTAGAAGAAATTGCAGAGCTTATTGTAGCAGAAGAAAACCCTGAAACAATTAAGGAAATACTTAATAACGTCCAAAACGCAAAAACAGCTACAAACATTATTAACCTGTCTAAACTCATGGCTTATCCTGCAATATTTGAAAAAGTACGAGCGTTACCAGATAAAGAGTTTCTATATTCTTTGCTCCCCAAGCTAACTCTTAGAGAATTTTATGATCAACCAGCAGGTCAACAAGCTATTGAAATGTTAGAACAAGAAAAACGCTTTGACATATTGCAACAATATCCACAATCAATAATAAACAACTTAGAACTTCAACCTACTTCATGGTCTCAAATGAAAAAAGACTATTCGGATATAGACGAAGTAAGTGAGATAGATGAAGATTTAAAAAACATATTTGCGTCAAACAATTGGTACAAATCATCACTACAGGTTGAAGCTGCTGGTACAGGTGAGAAAATTGCATTTTCATTGTTATTAGCAATTTGGGCTGTCATGTCAGGGTCATCTTTAATGTCTTCTGCCCAAAGGTATAAAATTAGTGAAGAACAATTAGAACAGGCATTACAGGATCAAGAGGTTATGGATTATGCAAATCAAAACTATGATCCTTCTTATACC
>TARA_R110000824_G_scaffold386283_4_pt1 | contig 102884 bp, 84 predicted proteins | sample TARA_R110000824 | Tara Oceans TARA_R110000824 (sample SAMEA4397747) | marine metagenome | biome: Polar Biome; feature: [MES] marine water layer (ENVO:01000295) within the mesopelagic zone...; material: water (ENVO:00002006), including particulate matter (ENVO:01000060) such... | reverse complement strand
CCCCCGCCCCGAAAAATTCTGCGAATTTTTCGACCCGCCCCCAGGGGCGGGTGAATTTGAGCAATTGTGCTGCGCGTCTACTCAATCAGGCCGAAATGGCGGGCGACGGAGACGGCCTGCATGCGGTTGCTGATCTGCAGCTTTTCGAAGATGTTGCGCAGGTGCCATTTGACCGTGTTGGTGGAGAGCGAGAGGCGGTCGGCCAACGCCTTGTTGGAAAAGCCGTTGGAGACCAGGCGCAGGATTTCGCGCTCGCGCTCGGTCAGTGCCTCGAAGAGATGTGCCGAAGGCGCGTCATCGTCGTCGAAGGACTGACCGTCGAGCACGACCGGCGCATATTCGCCGGCCTCGCCCAGCAGGCGGTCGAGATAGGCCGAGACACGATCCTTCTGCGGCAGGTCGGGAAATTTCGGCAGGGCCTGGCGGGCTTCCTGCAACAGGCGGACGGCCTGGGGACCTTCGTCGAGAACCAGACGGATGAACTGGTCGGGGGCGCCGATCTGGAGTGCCTCGATCAGCGCGCGGCGGGCGGCGCTGACCTGACCTTCGACATTCAGCGAAATCGCCAGCAGCAGATTGAGCTTCATGAAGCGGCGCAGGCGGCGCTGCGTGCGCGCCTTGCGGGCGGCCGGCTGCAACAGGGCGCGGGCATCGGCATGGCGGCCGGCCAGGATCAGCAGGCGCGCCTCGGTGACGGTCTGGGCCTCGGTTTCGCCGGCATGAAAGAACAGATCCTCCTCGCCCTCGCCATCGGCCGCGCCGATGCCGGCGGCACGGATGCGCGCCTTGTCGAGATCGCCCGACAGCGTCGCCTGCCGCACCAGCTCGGCCTTGGCATAGGCGACGAGGCGGCGCAGGTTGTGGCGATGGCCGAGATACATGGCGCGGTCGAGAATTTCCTCGGCCTCGCGTTCCTCGCCGCGCAGCATCGCGATGCGCGCCATGGTCAGGAAGGCGGTGGCCAGCGGTTCGACGATCGCCTGCTGTTCGAGCAGCAGCAGATTGTCGTTGAGCAGCGTCTCGGCCTCGGCGATGCAGTTCTTCTCGTAAAGCGCCTCGGCCAGAAAGGCGGCGATGACCGAGCCGGCGCTGACGCTGGCCGAGGCATATTCCTCGTTGTGGATCTGAGCCTGTTTCAGGCTTTTCAGGGCTTCGTCGTTGCGGCCCTGCGCCGTCAGCACGATGCCGTAGATCCATTCGCAATAGGACAGGCCGAAGAGATTGCCCGCCTCGTCGTGCAATGCGCGGGCCTGCGACAGCAGTTCGCGCGCCTCCTCGAAGCGGCTGTTCAGGTAAAGCCAATAGGCGCGCGCGTTGAGCGCGACCGCATATTCGAGGCCCTGGCGGCCGGCCAGCTGTGTCAGCGCCTCACCGGCCGTCCGGCCGAGTTCGGCCACCTGGTCCTGCGCGGCCAGCACGAAGATGCGGGTGTAGTTCTGGATGCCCCATGCTTCCGGCGTCGTCTCCTCGGCGGCTTCGAGCATGGCATGGCGCAGGGCGACGATCCGGTTGGCCTTGACGAATTCGCGCCGGAAGCCATAGGCGACGATGGCCGCCGTCAGGATGCGGTCATATTTGCGGATCACGGCCGGGGAGAGACGATCGACATAGCGCACGATCAGATCGAGCCGCTCCTCGGTGACCAGACGCTGGATGATGGTGTCGAGAATGCCGGCCGCCGATTCCTCGTCGGCGGCTTCGAGATAATGCAGGATCGCTTCCTCGTTGAAGCCGTGCGCGGCGTACCAATCGGCGATGCGCTTCTGGCGCGCCAGCACTTCGGTTTCGGAGAGATCGCGGCGCAGGCGCGTCAGCAGCACCTGGCGAAAGACCGTGTGGAAGCGGAACCAACGGTGGTCCATGTCGACCGGCGTCAGGAAAAGACCGGAATGTTCGATGTCGGCCAGCGCCGCCTCGCCGCCGGGCCGGCCCGAAACATGTTCGAGCAGTTCCGGGCAGATGCGTTCGGGCATGCAGGCTTCGAGCAGGGTCGCCTGGATTTCGGCCGAGAGATTGTCGAAGACGTCGGTGGCCAGAAAGTCGATCAGGTCGGGCGTGACGCCCGATGCCGGCAAGGCGCGGGCACGGCCGGTGCGGCCGCGCATCGACAGGCGGATGCATTGAAGCGCCGCCGGCCAGCCATCGGTCGCGGCCTGATACTTGTCGACCTCCTCTTCGGAGATGTCGCGGAACTCGCGGAAGAATTCGGCGGTTTCGCCGGCGCGGAAGCGCAGGCCCTCGACATTGACGACAACGGCCTGTTCGCGCAGCTGCAGGCGCGGCAGGTTGATCGAGGGGATGACGCGGGTGCCGATGCAGAGCTGCGCGCCCCTGGGCAGCACGCGCACTAGCTGGGCGATGACGGCTTCCATGCCGGGATGGGCGGCCTGTTCGAAATTGTCGACGACAATGGTGATGCCGGTCCGGATCGCGTGCAGGCTGCGCAGGAAATCCTGGATCGAGGCCGAGGAGCCTTCGGGCAGCGGCACCGGGGCGTCGTCTTCGTGGCGGGCCTGGGCAACCGCCTCGCAGAGCAGACGCAGGAAGCGCGAGGGATCGGAATAATGCGATTCAAGATGCAGCCAGGCGATGCGGCTGCCCTGCGCCTCGCGATGGGCGCCATACTGGCGCAACAGCGTCGTCTTGCCGAAGCCGGCCGGCGCCTGGGCGACGATCAGGCGGACATCGGCGTGGTTCTTCAGCCGGTCGAGCTGCTGCTTGCGCAGGACCAGATTGTTGGATGCGGGCTGGCGCGTCAGCGCGTTGGCGAAAGCGTGGCCGCGCGACCGGCCGGCCAGGGCGCGCGGGCCCGGGCGCTTGCGTTCCGATGTTGCGGTCATCGGCACCCCCCTCCTCCAAGGGCGGGAAACCTTCGCGGTTTCCGTTGAGCCCCGCCTGATGCGGGGCCTGTGCGGCCTTCCGGCGGCGTCGCTCAGGCGGCGTCGGCCGCGATGCGGACCATCAGCTTGCCGTTGTTGCCGCCGGTGTAGAGAAGTTTCAGCGCGTCGGACGCGTTTTCAAGTCCGTCGACGATATGCAGGCGGTATTTCAGTTTTCCGCCGCGCATCCATTCGATCAGCTGTGCGTGGTATTCGGGGAAATGCACCGCATAGTCGAGAATGACGAAGCCTTCGATGACAAGACGCTTCATGATCACGTTGCGGAACATGTAGGGACCCGGCACGGGGCCCGCGGCATTGTAGGTCGAGATCAGGCCGCAAATGACGACGCGGCCGCCATTGTTCATCAATGTCAGGCCGGCATCGAGCTGGTCGCCGCCGACATTCTCGAAATGGACGTCGATGCCGCCCGGCGCTTCGCGCTTCAAGGCTTCGAGCAGGTTTTCCTTGCGGTAGTTGATGGCCGCGTCGAAGCCGAGATCCTGCGTCAGCCAGCGGCATTTTTCATCCGAGCCGGCGACGCCGACGGCGCGGCAGCCGTGCAGCTTGGCGATCTGGCCGACCAGCGCGCCGACGGCACCGGCCGCCGCCGTGACAACCACCGTGTCGCCGGGTTTCGGCTTGCCGATTTCGAGCAGGCCGACATAGGCGGTCGGGCCGGCGACGGCCAGAATGCCGAAGGCGTCGGCGAGCGGCACGCCTTCGGGCCGCGGGAAAGGCGACCAGCCTTCGCCATCGGTGACGAACCAGTCGGACCAGGTGCCGAGGCAAGTGACCAGGGTGCCTTCGGGGAAGGCCGGATTGCGCGACTGCACGACCTCGCCAAGGATGAAGCCCAGCATGCGCGCGCCGAGGGGCAGCGGCTCCATGTAGGTGTCCCAGTCGCTGAGCCAGACGCGGTTGGTGGCATCAAGCGACATGTAGAGCGCGCGGACCAGCACTTCGCCCTCGCCGGGCGCCGGCATCGGCTCGCTGCGCAGGACCAGCGTGTCGGCCTCGATGACATCCTTCGGACGCTTGTTGAAATACCAGTGGCGGGCCTGTTGCGGCACTTCGCCCTCCCCCGACGGCGCGGGACGCGCGGCATTCCGGCCGCGAATCCAGTTGGTTACGGATTTCAGCACCTGATCCTCCCCCGATGCCGCCCTGTTGTTGGGGGGATGCTGGACCGGATTGACCGCCCCATACCCACCCGAAAGGGTGGGTGGGGGACAGGATGGCACAGATCGCTCAGGGGAAAACAGGGATGTTGCCGCTCAGACGGACCTCGTTTTCAGCGATTTCGGGCGGGATCGGGGCAAAAGGCAGGCTGCGCTGCAGGGCCTCGTAGACGGCGCGGTCGAGCGCCGGATGGCCGGCCGATTCGACCAGGCGGATATCGGAGACATTGCCGGAGCGATGCACCAGCAGCGATATGCGGACCACGCCGCCACGGCCGCCGGCGGCGCGCGGATAGACCAGATTGTTGCGGACACGGTCGAACATCATGTTCAGATAGGGGTCGCCGCCCGAGCTGCGGACGATTTCGGGCGCTTCGACCGGGGCCGGGACCTGGTAGCCGGTATCGAGGGTGCGGGCCCATTCCGGTATGTCGAAGCTTTCGGTTTGTTCCTCTTTTTCAACGGCTTGCGGTTCGGGCTCCGGTTCCGGCGCGGTTTCGGGCGCGGCCTGGGCCTCCGCTTCGGGGGCGGCCGCCTCGGTCGCGGTTTCGGGACCGAGCGTCGTCTCGGCCTCGGGGCCCGAACGCGTCAGGCTGCGCGACTGTGGCGGTTCTTCCGTTTCGGGCTCGGGATCGGGGACGGGCGCCGGGGCCTCTTCTTCGGGCACCAGTTCGACCGAAATCGAGGGCGGCTCTTCGAGGGGCGGGTTCGCGGCCGGATTCTGCAATAAAAACGGGAAGATAAGGGCGAGGTTCAGCAGCAGCGCCAAGGCGACCGCGATGGCGAATTCGCTCCAGTGGCGCGGGCGCACCGGCGGGGGCGGCACGACATGGAAGCTGGCGGCCGGACTTGTGCTCACTGCGGTTACAACCATTTCCGGCCGGCTTTCAGCCCTTTTTCAGCCCACCCGCCGGCACGCATGGCGCCGGATCGCAAGGGCGAGCATATCAAGGCACAGCGGCAAAGACAGCCGTACCCCCCCTCTGTCACGGAACTGTCAAAAAACTGTCACATAACGCCGTCATGGATCGATGCGGGTGCCGGACGTTCCGGCCATCACGGCGCCGGCATCGTCGAGATTGCCGATCAAGGCCGGATGGCCGGTCTCGCGCGCGAAGCGGCAGACGGCCTCGATCTTCGGCCGCATCGAACCGGCGGCGAAAGCGGCGGGGTCGAGGGTGCGGGCGGAGACCGATTTCAACGGGCGCTCGGTCGGCAGGCCCCAATCGGCATGGACGGCGTCGACATCGGTCAGGATCAGCAGACGCTCGGCGCCCAGTTCGACGGCGAGCAGGCAGGCCGCGAGGTCCTTATCGATGACAGCCTCGACGCCTTCGGGGGCGCCGTCCCTGCCCTTGCACACCGGGATGCCGCCGCCGCCGGCGCAGATGACCAGACAACCGTCATTCATCAGCCTGCGGATGGTTTCGATCTCGACGATGCCGGAGGGCGCCGGCGAGGCGACGACGCGGCGCCAGACTTTTCCATTCGGGCCGTCGGGCGCGACCGTCCAGCCGCGTTCGGCGGCCAGCGCCTTCGCGGTGGCTTCATCATAGACGGGGCCGATCGGCTTCGACGGCGCGGCGAAGGCCGGATCGGCCGGATCGACCAGGGTCTGGGTCAGGAGGGTCGCGATCTCGCGTTCCGGCAGGGCGCGGCGCAGTGCCGCCTCGATCACATAGCCGATCATGCCCTGCGATTCCGCACCCAGCACGTCGAGCGGGTATGGCGGCGCCTCCTTGTAGGCGTCGGCTTCGAGCGCCAGCAACCCGACCTGCGGGCCGTTGCCGTGAACCAGCACCATTTCATGTTCGCGGGCGATGGCGGCCAGCGCGCCGGCCGCCGCGGCCATGTTGCGGCGCTGATTGTCGATGCTCAGCGCCTCGCCGCGTTTCAGCAGGGCGTTGCCGCCGATGGCGACCAGTACACGCATCGGCTCAGCCCTTCCGCCGCCGCGGCGCCGGCTGCTGCTGGGTGATGCAATGAATGTTGCCGCCGCCAAGCAGGATTTCGCGCGCCGGGACCGGCAGCAGCTTGCGGTCGGGAAAGAGCGCCGCCAGTTGCGCCGCCGCCTCGCCATCGCGCGGATCGCCGAAGGCCGGCATCACGACAACGCCGTTGGCGATGTAGAAATTGATGTAGGAGGCGGCCAGCCGCGTGCCGGCGCGGCGCGGCAGGGTGCCCTCGACGACATCGACGCCGCCGCTCTCTTCTTGCGATATCGTCAGCGGCGCGGGCTGATGGATGCGGTGGATCTCGAAGCGCCGGCCTTTCGCGTCGGTGGCCGCCTCGAGACGCGCCAGGGCGTCGCGCGAAATCGCATATTGCGGGTCGGCCTCGTCATCGGTCCAGGTCAGGGCCACGACGCCGGGACGGATGAAACAGCAGAGATTGTCGACATGGCCGCTGGTCTCGTCGTTGAAGACGCCGGCGCCGAGCCAGACCGTCTTTTCGATGCCGACATAGTCGGCCAGCGCGCTTTCGATGTCGGCGCGCGAAAGGCCAGGATTGCGGTTGGGATTGAGCAGGCATTCCTCGGTGGTGATCAGCGTGCCCTCGCCATCGACATGGATCGAGCCGCCTTCGAGCACGATGGGCGCACGATAGCGGTCGGTGCCCTCGATCTCGGCCACCTTGGCGGCGACCAGATCGTCCTGGTCCCAGGGGAAGTAGAGGCCGCCATCGAGACCGCCCCAGGCATTGAAGATCCAGTCGACCGCGCGGACCGCGCCGCCCTCATCGACGACAAAGGTCGGGCCGCAGTCGCGCATCCAGGAATCGTTGTTCGACATTTCGACGACGCGAACATGCGGCGGCAGCATGGCGCGGGCATTGGCGAACTGGCGCGGCGAGGCGCCGACCGTGACCGGCTCGCCCTGGGCGATGGCCGCGGCCACGGCAACGAAGGCCTGTTGCGCCGGCTTGGCGCCGAGGCGCCAGTTGTCGGGCCGTTCGGGCCAGAGCATCCATGTGCCAGCATGGGGTTCGAATTCGCCGGGCATGCGAAAGCCGTCCGCCCGGGGCGTTGTGGTCAGCAATCGCACCATCGCATTCTCCAGGAAAGGCATGGACGGCGGCGCGCTGTCCGCCGTCCATCCGGTCAGCCTTGCGTTCCGCCGCGGCCCGCGAGACGGATCAGAATTTCGCCGATCACCAGCGTAACGGCAACGCCGATCACGATCGAGATCGCATAGGTCGGATCGAATTCGCCCGGCGTGTAGATGAAGAAGACGATCGCCTGAACGATGAAGGCAAGGCAGAGCCCGACAAAGATCAGCGCCCCGCCCTTGCCGCCCGGCACCCGATAGGGGCGCGGCCGGTCCGCATCGATGCTGCGCAGCTTCAGGAAGGCCATGAACATGGCCAGATAGGGCAGCAGGAAGACGATCGAGGAGAAGGCGAAGAGCGTCCAGAAGAGGTCCTCGGCATCGGCGGCCAGGAAGCCGTAGATGACGATCACCAGCGTGGTGACGACACCGGTCACGATGGCCGCATTGGCCGGCGTCCGGTGTTCGGGATGCAGGCGCGCGAACATCGAGGGCAGATTGCCATCGAGCGCGGCTTCCGCCGCCGAACGGTTGGCGCCCATCGTCCATGTGACCATGTTGGCGAGGAAGGAATAGAGCGCCATCAGACCCAGCAGGATGACGAAGGTACCGGCGATGCCGCCTTCGCCCAGCAGCACACGCAGCGTGTCGATGATGCCGCTGACCAGATTGATGTCATCGAGCGGCAGCGCGATCAGGATGCCGATGGTGGCGAAGAGGTAGAAGGCGGCGATCAGGATGCCGGAAACGGCGATGGTGATCGGCACGTCGCGCGCCGGATTCTTCATCTCGGCGCTGGCACCCGACATCAGTTCGAAGCCCATGAAGTTGTAGACAATGACCGGCAGGAAGGCCAGCGTCACCCCCCAACTCGGGGTCATGCTGGACAGGGTCAGTTCGTTGGCGACGCCGTGATTGCCCGCATAGACGAAGCCGCCGATGCCGATGACCAGCATGATGGCGACCTTGAAGACGGCGCCGAGATTGGGCACCCATTTGCCGACATCGAGGCGGACGATGTTGATCCAGACCGTCAGCCAGGTCAGGGCGACCGCAATCGCGATCTGCGTCCAGAGGCCGAGATCGGGCATGAAGAGCGCGGCGAAGATGCCGGCGAAGAGAATGAAGACCGATGGCTGCCAGAGCGCCACATTGATCCACCAGAGCCATGCCGTGCGGCCGCCCCAGCGCGCGCCATAGGCGCGCCGGACCCAGGCATAGATGCCGCCCTGATCGGGATAGGCACTACCCAGTTCGGCCGTGATCAGGCCATAGGGCACAAAGAAGAAGATCATCGTGAAAATCCACCAGAAGACGGCCTGCGGGCCGATGGCGGCGGATGCCGCCAGCTGGTCGATCACGAGAATGGCGCAGACCGTGAACAGCGTCAGGTCCATGCCGCGCAGGACTTTCTTGTAGCCGCGTGGATTCGCGGCCGCAGAGGTATCGGTCATCTGTTTTCTCCCCGCTTGAGTAAAATCAGCTACTCACGGCAAGAGACGCGCCGCGCCGTCACGCAAGGTCACATGAAATCCGACAGAAAATCCTCAGCGATGCCCCGGTGGCGCGCCAGCAACGCTTCGGACGGCCGTTTCAGGCGTGGATAGACGAACCAGACCAGCAGCGCCTTTTCAGTGTGCAGGCGGTTTTCCGACTGATCGAGGATGATCGATTGCGGGCCGTCCATGACCTCGTCGGTCGCCTCGACGCCGCGCGAAGCCGGCAGGCAATGCATGAAGCGCGCGTTCGCGGGCGCCTTTGCCATCAGTTCCGCATTGACCTGGAACTTCGGCATGAAGGCGGCACGGCGCTCAGGCACCTCGTCCTCCTGTCCGATCCACCACCAGAGATCGGTGTAGACGAAGTCGGCATCGGCGACGGCCGCCGCGGGATCGTCGGTGAAGGAAATCGTGGCGCCCGACTCTGCGCAAGCCTCGCGCACCATCGCGCGGTGCGCCTCGGACACCTGATATTTTTCAGGTGCGGCCTGGGTGAAGGCGATACCCAGGCGGGCACAGATGAACATCAGCGACACACAGACATTGGTCGCGTCACCGACAAAGACCAGTTTCAGCTCCTCAAGCTTCTTCCCCTTCGCCGCATGCTCGGTCATTGTGAAGACGTCGCAGAGCACCTGGGTCGGATGGTTGAAATCGGTCAGGCCGTTGATGACCGGGACGGTCGCGTATTTCGCCAAGTCGAGTACCGTCTGATGCTTCAGGGTGCGCGCCTCGATGACATCGACCATGCGCGACACGACGCGTGCGGTATCGGCGATCGACTCGCGGGCTCCAAGATGGATTTCGCCGGGGCGCAGATAGAGCGCATGGCCACCCAGCTTGGTCATGGCCACCTCGAAGGAGACGCGGGTACGGGTCGACGGCTCCTCGAAGATCATGCCCAGCGAGGCGCCATGCAACAGACGCGGACAGGCGCCGTCCTTGTCGGCCCGCTTCAGCATGGCCGTCAATTCCATCATCCGGAGGAGTTCCTCCTTCGGAAAATCAAGAACATGAACGAAATGACGCAACATTCGGCAGTCCTCTTGTTTCGGCTATCTTCAGGCCGGATGATCGGGCAGGACGCAAATGTGTATTCGACCTAATGATTAGACGCCCCTCCCTCTTCCGCTTCAATAGCGGCCCATGTAACAAATTGAAGCATGGCCGTGGCGACGGCAGATCGCCGCCGCTCGTGCCTCTCTGCAAGAATGGAATGTCCGGAGTTTCCGCATGACCGAAATCACCGTTGCCGCCACGCAAATGGCCTGTGGCACCGATCGCGACGCGAATATCGCCCGTGCCGAGAAGCTCGTTCGGGCGGCAGCCGAAAAGGGCGCGCAGGTGATCCTGCTGCAGGAACTTTTCGAGACACCCTATTTCTGCAAGGACACCGAACCGGACCTGATGCATCTGGCCATGCCGGCCGCCGACAATCCCGCAGTGCACCATTTTCGCGCCCTGTCGGCGCAATACAAGGCTGTCATCCCGATCTCGATCTATGAGCGCGCCAACAACGCCCAGTACAATTCGCTGGTGATGATCGACCGCGGCGAGATTCTCGGCATCTACCGCAAGGCGCATATTCCCGACGGTCCGGGCTATCGCGAGAAATATTATTTCAGCCCCGGCGATACCGGCTTTCATGTCTGGAACACCAGCGCCGGCCGCGTGGGTGCAGCGATCTGCTGGGACCAGTGGTTTCCCGAAACGGCGCGCATCCTGGCCATCAAGGGCGCCGACGTGATCCTCTACCCGACCGCCATCGGCTCGGAGCCGCATGACGAGACGATCCATTCGCGCGACCACTGGCAGCGCACCATGCAGGGACATTCGGCCGCCAACCTCGTGCCGGTCGTCGCCTCCAACCGCGTCGGCCGCGAAGAGGGAAAGAGCTGCGCCATCACCTTCTACGGCTCGTCCTTCATCACCGATGCGACCGGGGCCAAGGTGGCCGAGGCCGACGAACGGGAGGAGGCCATTCTGACCCATACGATCGACATCGAGAAGAACCGCCGGCAGCGCGTCAACTGGGGCGTGTTCCGCGACCGCCGCGTCGATCTCTATGCGGATATTCTGACGCTGGATGGGACACCGCGACGCTAGGGGGCGGTATTACTGCGCCGCGTAGCCACCATCGACGGCCAGCGCGTGGCCGGTGATGAAGCTGGCGGCCGGCGATGCGAGCCAGATCGCGGCCTCAGCCGCCTCCCGCGGGACATCAATACCCCCCGTTCCATGGCCATCGACGTCGCGATGCACGGCGTCCGCCCGGTCCGTGGATGCTTCGCCAGAAATTGCCGTCCGTTCCATCATGCGCTCAATGAGCCCCTCGTCCATCGAACCCGGTCAGCTACCCGAACGGGCAGGTTGAAATTTGCGGAGTACCGAATTCGCCTCCGATATAGACGCAATTTGCAGGCAAGTAACAATCACGCATTTGCGTCCGGCGGGACGGACGATAGGCTTTGCACAACTGACCAATTGTCATCACTGGCAATCGGCAAAACCCGCCGCAGCGCAATGGACGGCGGGAACAGGGAGAAACAGCATGAAGATCAGCAAGACATCGTGTCTCGTCCTTACACTGACATTCTCGGCGCTGATGGCGGGCGCCGCGGGCGCCGACCCGGCCCGCCTCGGGGCGGAGCTGACGCCGATGGGTGCCGAGCGCGCCGGCAATGCGGCGGGCACGATTCCCGCATGGACCGGCGGCATCGCGACGCCGCCCGATGGCTATGTGGCCGGCCAGAAGCATGCCGATCCGTTTGCCGGCGAGGCCGTGCTCTATGCGGTCGACGCCTCCAACATGGATCAGCATGCCGCCCATCTGACCGAAGGCCAGAAAGCGATGATGCGGGCTCATGGGAGCTACAGGCTCAACGTCTATCCGACGCGGCGCAGTTGCGCCTATCCGCAAGCGGTCTATGACGCGGTCAAGCACAATGCCGAGCATGCGCGGCTGGTCGCCGACGGCAACAGCGTCGAGGGCGCACGGATGGCGTCGCCCTTCCCCATTCCGACCGAAGCCAAGCATGTCATCTGGAATCACATTCTCGGCTATCGCGGCCACAAGAGCACAATGCAGGTGGCGGCCGCGGCACCGACCAGCGGCGGCAGCTACACGCTGGTCCAGAGTTCCGACCGGCGCATCGTCAACTATACCGATCCGGCGCTGGGCGATATCGGCGAACTCAACAACGTCGAATCGAAGTGGATCCGCGTCAACACCGCGCCGGCGCAGCAGGCCGGCAGCGCCTTCCTGTTTCACAACACAATCAACCAGAAGGTTCAGGAACGCTTCGGCTGGATCTACAGCCCGCAGAACCGGCGCGTCGTCGCGGCAGCACGCAGCGCCTATGACGCACCCATTCCGGGCACGGAGAACCTGCGTTTCAGCGACATGCAGTTCATGTATAACGGCGCGCCCGATCTCTATGACTGGACGCTTGAGGGCAAGCGCGAAATCCTGACGCCCTACAATACCTACAAGCTCAGTTCCGGCGATTTCAGCTATGCCGAGATCCTGCAGCCGGGCCATCTCAACCCGGAAGCGGTGCGGTATGAGTTGCATCGGGTCTGGGTGGTCGACGGCCGCCTGAAGGAGGGTCAACGTCACCAGTTCCACCGGCGGACGCTTTATGTCGACGAAGACACATGGATGATCGTTCAGACCGATCTCTACGGCGCCGACGGACAGATCGCGCGGGCGCAGGAAGCCTATGTGCAGAACTATTACGAAGTGCCGTTCTGCGCGATGGATGCCGAGATCGCCTATGATTTCGCCAGCGGACGCTACCATGTGCAGCAGCTCAAGGCGCAGGAGCCGGCGCCCAATTATCACGCAGAGGATCTGAAGGACGACGACTTCACGCCGGCCGCGCTGCGGCGGCTCGTCGTGCGCTAGAGTCGTTGTTGCGGGGCGTTTCCGGACGGCGAACCGGCTTCCACATCACCTGGAAGCGCTTCAGGGCGCATCGCCGGGACCGGGCGCCGGCCTGATCGTGCGGAAGCCGAGATGGGAGGTGGCGAGGTCCAGCTCCTGCGGCTGCCGCGCGCCGGGGCGGTAGCGCATGCAGTAGTTCGGGGCGCAGAGCCAGGAGCCGCCCTTGATGACATGCGCATCGGCGCGGCCTTCCCAGGCGTCGTCGGTCCATTCCCAGAGATTGCCGATCATATCGTAGAGACCGAGTGCGTTGGGTTCGAAGCAGCCGACCGGCGCGATACCGACGAAGCCGTCCTCGGCCGTGTTGACGACCGGGAAGAGTCCCTGCCAGGTGTTGGCTTCCGTCGGGCGCTCATGTGCGGGCGGCGCATCGGGATCGGCGGCGCGGGCGGCCCATTCCCATTCGGCTTCGCTGGGCAGGCGGTGGCCCTTCCAGCTTGCATAGGCACGCGCATCCTCGAGTGCGATGGCGGTGACCGGGAAATCGTCGCGGTTCTCGATCGAAGTGCCGGGGCCGCCGGGATGGCGCCAGTTGGCGCCCGGCACGTATTGCCACCATTGCGAAATGTCGCCCATGCCGTCGACATCGTTGGGCATGATGAAGACGACCGCGCCGGGCTTCCGCATGTCGGGCGGCAGATGCGGATGGAGGGCGGGATCGACCGGGCGTTCGGCCACCGTCACATGGCCGGTGGCGGCGACAAAGGCCGCGAAGTCGCGATTGGTGACTTCGGTGCGGTCCATCCAGAAGCCTTCGACCGACACGTCGCGGAAGGACCGCTCCTCGGGATAGACCGTGTCGCCCATTGCGAAGCGCCCGGGCGGCACCCAGACCATGCCGCCGGGACCGGCATCGGCTTCCGCCGGGAGGCAACGCGACGGCGCGGCGCCTGCCATGCGCGCGGCGTTCGAGCCGCCGAAATGCCAGAGCGCGGCGGCCGCCAGCAGCAGCGCCAGTGCGGCGCCCGATGCGATCAGGAGGGTGCGCTTTCCGCTCATCATCCGCCTTGCTCCGACCGGCAGGACGGCCTCAGTCGGCCATTTTAACGGCGAAAGGCGCCGCCGGCGCCTTGGCCGCCGGCCGCCGCCGCTTTGCGGCGAAAGGGCGCGGCTCCAGCTCCTCGTCCAGGAAGTCGCGGATCAGCGGGATCACCTCGCTGGCACGCGAGACCAGAAACAGATGCCCGCCCGACACGACTTCGAGACGCGCACCGGGAATCAACCGGGCCAGAAAGCGGCCATTGATCAGCGGCACGATCTGGTCGTTGTCGCCAGCCAGCACCAGGGTCGGCTGCTTCAGGAAGGGCAGGAAGGGAACGCTGGTCCAGCCGATGCCGGCCAGCAACTGGTAGAAATAGCCGCGCATGGTCGGCGCGCGCAGACGGCTCGAATGATCGGGGGCCTCGGCGGCCTCGTCGCCATAGAGCATCTCGAAATGCTTCATCAGATAGTCGGGATCCAGGTAGCGGCGCGGATGGGCCAGCTTCATCAGCGCCTTGGGATTGCCCGGTACCATGAAGGAGCCGGCCGAGGTGGCGCAGAGGATCAGACGGTGGACGCGCGAGCCGTATTGAAAGGCGAATTGCTGGGCCATCGCCCCGCCCCAGGAGACGCCCATCACGTCGACTTCGCCGTAACCCAGTTCGTCGAGAATGGCGGCCGCCATGCGGGCCAGATTCCAGGGACGGTAGGGAATGCCGGCCGCGGCCGAACCGCCGACGCCGGGCGCGTCGAAGGCGATGATGTCGCGATCGGTCAGCGCTTCGGCCAGCGGCGCGATCAGTTCGATATTGGCGCCGATACCGTTGAAGAAGAGAAGCGGCCGGGCCGCCGGCCCGCTCCTGGGGTCGCGATGCCAGACCGCCGTCCGGAGGATGTTCGATCCCGCTCTCACGTCGCGGTAACGGGGCTGTTTTTCTGTCATCACGGCTCCGGCTGGGGGGCTCGCGCCCGCTGCCCGCACCACCGGGCGACTCAACAATGAACATTCATTCTAGTACAAACAATGAATGCCTAGCCCAATACATAGGTACCGGGCGCCGCTTCCATAGGCTTGTATTTGCGATTTCCGAGTTTTTTCGGCGCCGGAATCGTCTCGCCCGAGCGTTCGCCCAGCCATTCTGACCAGCGTTCCCACCAGGAGCCCATGACTTCCGAGGCGCCGGCCGCCCATTCGTCGGCGGTGTCCGGCAAATTATCGTTAACGAAGTATTTGGCTTTCGGGTTGCCGGGCGGATTGAGGATGGCCTGAATGTGGCCGCTGTTCGACAGCACGAATTCCTTTTTGCCGCCGAGCATCCGTGTCGTGCGGTAGCAGGCTTTCCAGGGTGTGATGTGATCGGTCACGCCGCCGACGATGAAGGCGTCGATGTCGACCTTCCCGAGATCGATCGGGTGCCCCAGAATTTCCTCCTTGCCCGGATTGGCGAAGGGCTGCGTCTCGTAGAGCGACAGATAGTCCGAATGCAGCGCGGCGGTCAGATTGGTCGAGTCATTGTTCCAGAAGAGCACGTCGAAGGCCGGCGGCTTCTGGCCATGGAGATAATTGTTGACGACATAGTTCCAGATCAGATCGTTGGGGCGGAGCCAGGCGAAGACGCGCGACAGATCGGAACCCGCCAGCACGCCCTTCTTGGCCGATCGCTTGCGCGCCATCTCGATGCCGCGTTTCGTGACCAGCACGCCGACATCGCTGTCTTCCATGCGCGGATCGAGGACACAGACCCAGAAGGTGACCGAGCCGACGCGCTTGTCGCCATTGGCGGTCAGGTGGCTCAGCAATGTCGCCGTGGTGATGCCGCCCGAGCAGCCGCCCGAGATATTGAGCTTTTCGGAACCGGTGATCGAACAGACAACGCCGATCACATCGACCAGGGCTGCCACATAATCGGCCAGACCCCAGTCGCGATGCTCCGGACCCGGATTGCGCCAGCTGACGACAAAAACCTGATAGCCCTGGCGCACCAGATATTGCGACATGCTCTTTTCGGGCGTCAGGTCGAGCACGTAATACTTGTTGATCTGGGGCGGCACGAAGAGCAACGGCATCGCATGAACCGTTTCGGTCTTCGGCGTGTATTGCAGCAATTCGAGCATTTCGGTGCGGTAGACAACCGCGCCTTCGGTCGTCGCCAGATTGCCGCCGACCTTGAAGGGCGTCTTGTCCACCTGGGAGGGCATGCCATGATTGTTGCGCAGATCGTCGATGGCGTTGCGGAAACCCTGAACCAGCGACGTCCCGCCGGTATCGAGCGCGAGCTTCACGGCGGAGGGATTGCCGACCAGCGTATTGGTCGGCGCGACCGCATCGATCATGATGTCGGCGACCAGCATGGCGCGGCCATGTTCGATCGGGTCGAGGTCGAGGGAGCGGATGAAGCCGTGGACTTCGGTCTGGAAAGCAAGCCAGCCCTGCATCAGGCGGCGATAGACCGGACTTTTCTGCCAGGCCTGATCGACGAAGCGGCGATCCTTGGGCTGGGGCGCGAACTTGTCCTCGCCGCTCACAATGTCGACGACGTTGCGGCCAAACGAACCGATATGCTGCATGACGGTGAAAGGCTGGCGCGCCGCGCCACCGACAATCGAGCCGATCGCCGAAAGCACGTCCTCGCGGCTGATGCCCACAATCGGGCTCAGGACGTTCGGCGTTTCGGCCGCTTCCTCGCCGATACCCGCACCAATATCGTCGCGACGCTTCGACATGCGTCTTCCTCCCCGTTAGACGTTTCTGTCCTGCCCGCCTTCCCTCCCCGGAAGGCCGCATACCGGGCAGGCATTCCCGTTGCGCATGCGCAACAGGGATATATGATGCGCCGCCGAAGAGGGCGCGGCAAGGGCTTCATGGCGGCCTACCATTGCCAAAACTGGCGGATTTCGTACCCTCCGGCCTGACAAACGGGGGCAAATGGCGCGTATTGCCATACGCGTGAGGTGCAAGGCAGAGGCGCGATGTGAGCGATCGTCCGAAAATCATTCTTCACATCGGCGCCGGCAAGACCGGCAGTTCGGCCATCCAGAGCTTTCTCGAGCTCAATGTCGAAGCCCTGCGCCGGGAAGGCATCCTGGTGCCGGCCAACGATCTCGAAATGTCCGGACGTTCATATGGCAATCACGTTCGCCTGTTCCGCGAGTGGAACGATGAACCGGATGCGGGCCGCAAGGCGCTCGAGTCAGCGGTTGCCAAACTGATGGCGCAGGCCGGCGATGCCTCGGCAATCCTGATCAGCGCCGAGAATCTGGCCGCCTATGCCGCCGGGCCGGGGTTGTTCGAAGGTCTGGCGAAGAGTCACGAGATCGAAGTGATCCTGTATATCCGGCGACAGGATGAATTCATTCTCTCCGCCTGGCAGCAATGGAACGCCAAGGTCCAGGACGATTTTCTGGCGTGGCTGCTCATGGTCACCGGAACGCTTGGCAACTGGCATGTCTATCTGACGAACTGGGAAAAAGTCGTTCCGCGCAAGAATATCAGGGTCCGGATATTCGACCGGACACAACTCAAGGGCGGCGACGTGATCGCCGATTTCTACGACCAGCTCGGACTGAGCGTGCCATTCGATTCATTCGCCTATCCGGAGAAGGACGCCAATCCGAGCTTTCCCGAGTCGATCATGGAAATGGTCAAGGGTAACAGACGCATTTTCAGAGACGCCCATGACAACCGCTTCCAGGAATTCGTGCACGACGTCACCAATGACAGATATGTAAAGGACAGCAAGGAATCCCTGCTCACGGCGGCGCAAAGGCGGGCGATCGTCGCGCGGTATGCAGCCGGCAATCGCCGGGTGCAGAAGGTCTATTTCGGGAACAGCAAGGAGGGGCTGTTCAGGCCCATCCGGGACGACGCGTATTTCCTTCCCGATCCGAAGACGATGCTGCGACAGCAACTGGGATTCCTCGTTGCCATCGTCTTCGGCATCTATCGCTGGCGACGCGAGCGCCGACGAAAACCAAAGAGACAATCCTGACTCATATCCCGGACATCCTGATGCGCCAGAAGATCTTCGTTCATATCGGTCCGCACAAGACCGGCACGTCCTCGTTACAGCGCTTTCTCTACGCCAATCACCAGGCTCTATTGAAGCTTGGCGTCTGCTATCCGACCGGACATCTGGGCGGATACCGCGCGCAGCATCGCATCGCCTTTTCCATTCGGAAAAAGGCTGATCCAGACGACCGGCAGGTGCCATCTTTCGATGCCGAAATCACACCGATCCTTGATGAGATCAAATCCTCCGGTGCCGACACCGCAATCATTTCAAGCGAGGCCTTTTTTTCTGCCGACGAGGCGGCAATCCGATTCTTGTACGACCGGCTTGCCGATTTTTCGGCAGTCATCGTATTTTATGTGCGTCGGCAGGACGAAGGATATGTATCGACGTACACGCAGCGATCGAAGAGCCCACGCAACCGTTATACCCAGCCGATTTCTTATCATCTCGACCACCCGACCAGCATGAGCCGTGAGCTCGACATCTACCAACATGCATCCAACTGGGCTCGAGTCTTCGGCAAGGAAAGAATGTTGGCGCGGCTTTACAATCGAAAGACCGGTGTTCCGACGGACTTCCTACGCTGCGTCGACGAGCGGCGCGGAAATCGCCCTGCGCTTGCCCCGATGATGGATCGGTTCAAGGTGAGCAAGGATATTAACAAGAGTCCCTCGCTTGAGGCCACCGAGCTGGCGCGTCTCTTCAAATCTCAATGCGATGATCCCGAGACCAGACTGGTCGCTCTTGAGTTGCTACAGAAACAGTTCGAGAATGGCCGCTCCGCGGCAAAACTACTGTCGACCACTGATCGCCGAATCATTCTCGAGTTCTTCCGACCATCCAACGAGAAGCTGTTTCGCGAGTATTTATCTTGCGAGAATAAATTTGCACCAGAACTGCTGCTTACTGGTGAGGAAGCTGGCCGTGAGTCGTTCACTATCGAGGATGCTACGCAGATCATCGTCGAACTGATAAAGGGGCAGCATACGGGCTTTGCCAACGCGGTGGCAGCGCGGTGGCAGCGAGAGCGGCGACAAAAATTGAAGTGAGTCCTCTAGCTAGTGCTCCTTTACTTCCTTAAGCATCAAAACATCATCGCACAGATCGGTACATACAATATCGGCATATACTTTTGCGGCTCGTGCTCGACAGCAAACATCAATCTGCACTGCAACGCCGACATCGCCAATTCGTCCGGCCACCCCTCCAAACGCAACGCTATCGCTATGCAATGGCGGGGCTGACCTTTTCCGAGGCTCACCGCTCCATCGCATTGCGTCCTCGGGCAGATCCGGCTCAGATAGCTTGAAGGACTCTATTTCCAGCGGAGTGGCGGGTAGGACTCAAATTATTCTTTCTTGCGAGGATGCGAATGCAGCCATATCCCATCGGAGCGCCGAAATGGCGAAGGCCTTCCACGCCAGACATTCGCCACGACGTTCTGATCCTACCCTATTTTCGTGCATGGATCGGGGGCCCGGATCACGACGCAATTCCAGAACATGGGCGCATCATGCGACATGGAAAGGTACACGACAGATTCCCGAATGACCTGCCTCCGGTTCTGCCCTCACGGCTCAAGGGCAGCTATCTGTACGGCGGTCCGCTTAAAGTCCATTTTGGGCACGTTATAGTCGACAGCATCATCCGCCTATGGGCGTTTGATAGAGAGCGACACAAAGGTGTTGTCTTTGCATTTTTTCCACGCCCTACTGATACAGTTCCGAACTGGTTCTTCGATATTGTTTCGCTGTTCGGGGTAGAACGAGATGACGTTTATATCGTCCGTGAACCGACTGTTGTGGAAAACTTGGAGTTTTTCGAACCCGGTAGCCGACTTGGAACCGCGCCACACCCTTGGTATCTGCACTATCTAGAAGGCCTTCCAATCGTTAAAATCCATAACACGCCAAAGGACATATATTTTGGACGAACGCATATCCTCCACAGAGGGGGGATGCTCGGCGAAAGATATTTCGGTCAACTCCTAGAGGAATCTGGTTTTCAGTACGTGAAGCCGGAACTTCACGACATTCACACACAAGTTTCTATGATTGAGAACGCGGACCGCATTGTCTTCGCGGAAGGTAGCAGCATTTACAGCGCTGAATTATTAGCCAGAACGAATGCTCGTGTTTTCATGATCCCCCGAAGAAAAATTGGAGAGAGAGTGTTTGCGCCAACGCTACGCCCTCGCGGTTCGTTTGCGGTTTTGGGGAATCCAGAATCTCTCGTTGGAGAAGCGAACAGACATGGTCTGATTCGGGCCAACGGTCCAAGCTACACAACGGATCCCGAAGCATTACATACTGATATGAGGCGGCATGATTTGATCGAGGATCGACCGTTTTCGAACTCAGCGTTCAAGGATGCCGAACAAATTGATTTTTGGAACTATTACAAGAGCCGCAATAGAATTTATGCTGCACTAAATGCCGGGAGATTAAGTGCCTTGTTGCCAATTTTCTGGAAGAGAATCCAGCGAAGAAAGGCGAACTGATTCGTTCCCGTTCAGCCGCGGCGCGCACCGATGTCGAGCTGGCCGGCGAGTCCCGCCTCACGATGCATCTCGATAGCCTTGTACGCGTGCGACTCGGTCATGCCGCGAAAGGCTGCGAGGGACGGATATTCGATCAGCACCATTCTGTCCCACATTTCCTCGACCTCGCCGACCAGTATGCCGTCGATCCGTCCGAACCAGACGAACTTGCCGCCCAGTGCCGCGATCAGCTTCGCCACTTCGAGACCATAACGCATATAGGCCTCTTCGCCGGTCAGATGTGCGTCGCGGCCGTCGGGGTAGATGGCGTTGGGACGAAACTTCAGCAGATTGAGCAGGGCGACCGGTCCGTCATCCGCCGTGCCGGCTTTCGCGAAGAACTTCTCCACCTGTGATGCGGGCGGCCACAATCCGTTCAGTACCTTCATTCACCGATTTCCATCTGTCCGCTGTTGCGGCGGATTGACCATCACGCCCGCCCGCCATATATTGGCAATTAGCATGTCAATATATGGCCTGTCCATGCGTCCGTTCGAGCCGACATGGACAAATTTGCGCAATCATGTGCGCGCGCAGCAGGCTGGATGCGGCAGGGCGCCAGTGACATCATGCGGAGCTCTGCCACGCGCGATGCCGAAAAGGACAGAAAATGACCGGGACCACGCAGGATTTCATCGTCAACCGCGCCGACCTCTCCAGAACAAAATGGGTAAGCGGACCGGCGCCGGACGATATCGCGCTCGACAAGGGCCAGATATTGGCCGAGATCGAGAAATTCGCCTTTACGGCCAACAACATCACCTATGCGGTGGCCGGCGACATGTTGAACTACTGGTCGTTTTTCCCGGCAGAGGCCGGCTGGGGCCGGATTCCGGTCTGGGGCTATGCGACCGTCGTGCGGTCGCGATCGAGCGAGATTGCGGAGGGTGAAAGACTTTACGGTTATTTCCCGATGTCTTCCCATCTTGTCATGCAGCCGGAAAAGGTGACGCCGGGTTCCTTTCTCGACCTCTACAAACAGCGGCGCGAATTGCACCCCGTCTACAATACCTATACGCGGCTGAAATCCGACAAGGCATCGCCTCCGGCGCTGGATGATTTGCGCCCGATCCTCAATCCGCTCTACACGACCTCGTTCCTGATCGACGACTGGCTGGCCGACAATGAATTCTTCGGCGCAACGCAAGCCGTGTTGCTGAGCGCCTCGTCGAAAACCGGGTTCGGACTCGCGTTCGGGCTTTCGCAGCGACGGCCACAGGGGCCGACGGTGGTCGGCCTGACGTCACCGGGCAATGTCGAATTCGTCAAAAGTCTCGGTTGCTACGATACCGTCCTTTCCTATGACAAGATCGCCACGCTCGATGCCGGACAGCCGACGCTGGTGGTCGACTTCGCCGGTGATGGCGACGTGCTGGCGGCCGTGCATCGCCATTTCGGCGACAAGCTGGTCGAGAGTACTCAGGTCGGGCTGTCACATTGGGATGCGCCGCGGCCGCCTTCGGGCCTGCCCGGTGCCAAGCCGCATCTGTTCTTCGCCCCGGACCAGGCGCGCAAGCGCATGGAAGAATGGGGCAAGGACGGCTTCGACGCGAAGCTCGGCGAGAGCTGGCGCGCCTTCGCTGCCAAGGCGGCGACATGGGTATCGATCGAACACGGCAAGGGCCCGGATGCCATCTCGAGGGTCTATGCCGAAATGCTGGCCGGACGCATCAATCCAGCGGCTGGCAACATTCTCTCGCTCTGAAAGAGCACCACAAGGACAGGTACCGAAAATGACGCTGGAAACACCATTATTGCTGAGCGGCGCACCGGGCTCACCCTATACGCGCAAGATGCTCGCGGTATTGCGCTACCGTCATATTCCCTATCGGTTCCTGTTGAGCGGACACAATGTCCCTGCCAACCTGCCTGCTCCGAAGGTTGCGTTGCTGCCGACATTCTACCTGAAGGAAAATGGCGGATCCTATGTCGCGGCGGTCGATTCGACGCCGTTGATCCGCCGTTTCGAAGAGGCTTTCGATGGCCGCAATGTCGTCCCTGCCGATCCCGTCATCGAGTTCATCGACTATCTCCTTGAAGACTACGCCGACGAATGGCTGACCAAGGCCATGTTCCACTATCGCTGGCACTACAAGGCCGACATCGAGCGGGCGGCAACGATCCTGCCGCTATGGCGCGACATCACAGCATCGAAGGATGCGCACAAGAAAATGAGCGAGATGTTCTCGCAACGACAGATTTCGCGGCTTTATGTTGTCGGCTCCAATGAGACGACCGCTCCCGTGATCGAGGCCAGCTATCAACGCTTCCTCGATGCGATGACGGCGCATCTCGAAGCACAGCCCTTTCTCATGGGCGGCCGGCCCGGCGGTAGCGATTTCGGTGTATTCGGTCAGTTGACACAGCTTACGCATTTCGATCCGACACCGATGACCGAAACGCTTGCGCGCGCACCTCGCGTTTTCGCCTGGGTCGACATCATGGAAGACCTGTCAGGTCTCGAGCCGTTGGAGAATGGCTGGATGCAGCGCGACGCCATTCCCGAGACAATCCGCGGGCTTCTCGGCGAAGTCGGACGCGTCTATGCGCCCGCCCTTATTGCCAATGCAAAGGCGCTTGCCGCCGGCGCCGATACTGTCGAAACCGAAATCGACGGCAAGCGCTGGACACAGCAGCCCTTCCCCTATCAGGGAAAATGCCTGCAATGGCTGCGCGAGAAGCGCGAAGGTCTCACGCCGTCCGACCGCAAGCGCGTGGATGACGTTCTGGCAGGAACCGGCGTCGAGGCCCTGTTCCGCTAGCGGGATGCCGATGCCGCAAGTGCGGCGACCGTTCGTTCCATGGTGCGCCTGGCCTGCGCGACCGTCAGCCCCTGATCGTCGCGCAGGCGCCGCCAGAATTCGAAGCTCATCGCCGCGTCGAACGCATCAAGCAGCGTGCGATCCGTGGTCAGCGCGGCGGGAAGCGCAGTACGCAGAATTGTACGGAAGGCGTCATTCATCCAGCGCCGATCGTCACGCAGAAATGGCGAGGTGTGCGCATGCACATCGGCCGAAATGCGCAAGGGCATGATCTTCTCGAAAAGTCGCGCACGGCGCGCGACAAGCTGTTCCAGCAGATCGGGTGCGTCAGCCGGCGGAAGCTGCTCCGCGACCATCGGCGCCAGTTCGATCCGCATCAGTGCTGCAATCTCGCGATAAAGCGTCTCCATATCGTCGAAATGGCGGAAGACGCTGCGCAACCCCACGTCCGCACGCGCGGCGACATCTTCGGCGCGCGGCGCAACGTGGCCCTCGCGAATCAGGTCACGCATTGCCTCCACGATACGAAGCCGGCTGGCCTCGCTGCGAAGACGCCGGCCATCCTTGGATTTGGGTTTTGCCTTGGCAGGGGACATACGGGCCTTCGGGGGAATCGTGCGTAATCCGGGAACGATTTGAGCCCCTTATCATTCCAAAGGGCGACGATAAAAGCCACAAGCTGAGACAGGTTTTGTGTCGAAAAGCGGTGACAAACGATCAGTTATACGGTTAATTGTCCGGCACGGGGTACGTCAACGATCATCCGGCTCGTACTGCCTGCGATATGGTGGGTCTGCCGGGCGGCCAAGAAACAGAAGCCATCGAGGCTCTGTCTTGCCACCTTCGAAAAGGGTGATCTCCGTCGATAAGGCCCCGGCCCCATGTATATCCCCTTTTCGCTCCCCGCCCGGCGGACGCCGCAGCGACTCCTGATGGCGCTTGCCCTGCTGACAGGGCTGACGCTGTGGATGTCGCCGCCTGCCGATGCCGGGTACTATCCGCCAGCCCATTCGGATGCGGCCTATTTTCACGACTCGCTCGCGCCCTATGGAACATGGACCCACCATGGCAGTTATGGCGCCGTCTGGTATCCGCATGGCGTCGCGCATGGCTGGCGGCCCTACACACAGGGCCGCTGGGTCTGGGACGACAGCTATGGCTGGACCTGGGCATCGGCCTTTGCCTGGGGCTGGGCGCCGTTCCATTACGGCAACTGGGTCTGGGATGCCGCCTTCGGATGGATCTGGGTGCCCGGCAGAACATGGGCACCCGCATGGGTGACGTGGCGCTACAGCGACAGCTATATCGGCTGGGCGCCGATCGGCTATGGCGTCAACTGGTGGTCCTACAATCCGGGCTGGAATTACGGCGGGTGGAACTATGTCCACCGCCATCATTTCGGTGCGCCGGTCATTCACCGTCACGTCATCGTCGTCAAGCAATACCAAACGATCTATCACAATACCCGGCACTGGGCCCCACCGCGTAACGCACACAACCGCATTGCCCATCGCGGCTTCGATCGCGGCTTTGTCGAGCGCGGCAGCCGCTACAAGGTCGATCGTGTCAACGCCCGCCCCGAGCATTGGCAACGAAACGACCATCGGAGCGGCTCATCCGGCCGGAACGAATGGCGCGACACCAGACGTGACGGCCCCATCGGCCGCGTGCCGGAACGTCGTATCGAGGGCCGAAGCGATCGACAGCATGACCCACGGTGGAACGAACGACCGAGCGGGACGCGCGAATTCCGGCCGGAGGCCCGTCAGCCGGACCGTCAGCGGCAGCTACTGGAGCAACAACGCCGGCTGCAGCAAACGCAACAATCGCGATCGCGGCAGGTGCTGGAACAGCAACGTCAGATTCAGGAGCGACAGCGCCCACCATCGCAAGCGCTGCAGCAACAGCGTCAACGGTATGTGCAGGAGCAGCCGCGTGTGCCAAGAACGCACCCACAGCAGCGGCCGTCGCAGCTGGTGCTGCAACAGCAGCGTCAGAGACAGACGGTAGAACAGCAGCGGTCGCAGCAAACGCACGGGCAACAGCGCCAGCTCCAGATCCAGCAACGACAGCGGCAAACGCCACCGCCACAACGCCAGATACGGGCGGAACGCCAGATACCATCGCAGGCTCAGGCTCCGCAACGTCAGGTCCAGGCACAGCGCGCGCCGGCGGTGCAACGCCAACAACCGCAGCGCCGTGAACAGCGCGTCGAGCGCCGCGAGGCCGACTATAACGGGGGTCGCGATGTCGGCCGAAGCTGGCGCTGACCGGGGCATGGTCCGGCTCTTCCGGGCCGGACCATGCTACCAAACGGCCCGCCCTATTTGTGATCCTGCGGGCGCTCGTCCTGGCCTTCTTCAAGTGCACGCCTAATGCGACGGAGAACGACGTTGCGCGCGCGATCATCAGCAGCTTTTTCGAGTTGCTCGCTGATGTCGAGCCAAAGTTTCGACAAGTCATTATGCCAGTCCTGGCGGCCGACAACCTCGGGCTGCAAACGTCGAGGCGCAGGCCGACGCCGCGCCTCGGGCGCTTCGGCAAGGAGGTCGAACACTTCGTCGAGATCGGGTGCAAATATGCGCTCGCCGTCGAGCCCCAGATCGGCCAGGCGCTCGTGAAGTCCCGTCAATCCCTCTTCCTCGCCATGCACCAGAATGGTGCCGCGCAAGACGGGTCCGCGTTCCGCAACCCACCGCGCAAGCCCAGGCCCGTCAGCATGGCCGGAATAGACATCAAGTGACCGGATCTGGGCACGCACCTTGATTTCCTCTCCCTGAATGCGAACGGCCTTGGCACCCGACAGCAGAATTCGTCCCAGGGTGCCCTCTGCCTGATAGCCAACCATGATAACGGTTGTATTGTCGCGCCATAGCCGATTTTTCAGATGATGACGGATGCGGCCTGCATCGCACATGCCGCTGGCGGCGACAATGATATGACTGCCATCGACCCTTTCTATCATCATGCTCTCGGCGACTGTCTCGGTGGTGCGCACCTGGTGGGAGCGCATCGCCCGGCGGAACTCCTCGCCGCTCTCGAGATCGTCGGCATGATCGAGAAATACCTCGGTGGCGCGGATGGCAAGCGGCGAATCCAGAAAGATCGGCACATCGCGCACGCGCTTTGTTGCAACCAGTGCCAGCAGGTCAGCAAGCAGCTCCTGGGTGCGTTCGACAGCAAAAGTCGGAAATATCAGCACACCGTTCCTGTTCAACGCCGCGTTGACCTCTGTGGCCAGAAGATCGCGACGCGCCTCAAGAGTCATGGGCTCGCGTTCGCGCGAACCGTAGGTGGCCTCACAAATCAGATAGTCGAGATTCTCCGGCGATTCCGGCGCCGGGTGAAAGCTCTTCACATCCGGCCCAATATCGCCCGAAAAAAGCAGCCTCAGCTTGCGTGGCTGCTTCAATCCGGTCTCGATCTCGATTTCAATCGAAGACGATCCGAGAATGTGGCCGGCGTTCCAGAAACGGGCCCGAATGCCGTCGGCCGGTTCCACCCACGTGTCATAGGCGACCGGGCTGAAGGCACGCAGGGCATCGTTCGCATCGGCGACCGTGTAGATCGGCGTTACCTGCGGCCGACCGCGCTGTGCATTCCGGCGGTTGAGATTTTCGACTTCGAACTCCTGGATATGGCCGGCATCGGGCAACATGCAGGAGAGAAGATCGATCGTTCCATGCGTAGCATAGATCGGCCCCTCGAAACCCTGCTTCACAAGCTTCGGGATGAGGCCGGAGTGATCGATATGCGCATGAGTGAGGAGGACGAAATCGATCTCGGCCGGCGAAAACGGGAAGTCCGCATAGTTGAGCGCCTTCAGCGTTTTTGCGCCCTGGAACATGCCACAATCAACCAGAAAGCGCGTTTTCCCTGACTGTAGCAGATAGCAGGAGCCGGTGACGGTGTGGGCCGCGCCATGAACGCTGAGCGTGATCGACATTACTTCCACTTCTCTTCCGTTGTTTCGTCGCGAAGCGCATGCGCCAGGAGTCCGGCCAGCGGAATCGCATTGGTCGGGTGTGGCACCGACTCTGCCGACCATATCGCTCTTGCTCCCGCGGCGCGAATGTGCGCTTCGACTTCCGCGTCGAAGAGTGCATGCGTGACGGCGACGACGATGTCAGCGGCGCCTGCCCGCTTCAGGCTTTCGACCGCTACAGTCACTGTGCCGCCGCTGGAGACGATATCGTCGGCGACGAGGACCGCGCGCCCGGCAATTCTTGCCGCTGGAAAGGCAATTCGCACCTCGCGGTCGCCCAGACGTTCCTTTTCGCCTGCAATCGCCTCGGCATCGAGGATGGCGGCGATACGCGATACCCATTGAATCGACTCCGCGTCCGGGCCGGCAACAAGCGTCGATTGCGTGAGGCCCTGCTCACGGACGAATCCGGCGATGACTCCCGCCGCTGTGAGGTTCTGCGCCTCTACACCGGGAAAAACGTCGCGAATATCGGCAACCCTGTGAAGATGCGCGTCGATCGTCACGATGCGATCGAACATGCTTCCGAGCCAGCCACCGATGGCCTTCTGGCTGATCGCCTCGCCCACGTGAAAGACCTTGTCCTGGCGCATGTAACAGAGATAGGGCGCGACCAGAACAAGACGCGCAGCGCCACCGCGCCGGAGCGCCTCGACGGCCAATGCCAGTTCGACAAGCTTTCCATTCGGCCGGTCAAGCGGACAATAGAGAATTGTGACCGGCGCCGGCGGCATGACCGTCACACGCGACTCGCCATCGGGAAATGTATGAACCGCGATCTCGCCGAACGGCACATCCAGCGCATCGGCAAGCGCCTGCGCATGGCGGCATCCATGGGCAAAGGATTGCACCGCGACGGCCGTCACCTTCCGCCTCCGCTGACGCCGAGACCACCCAGCGCATAGCCGTTCGTCTCCTGCGCCGCTTCGATTGCGAAATCGAAATGGGATTGCCCGGCCGAATAGACCCGGTAGAGCGGCTCACCGGCCTCGACCGGATCACCGACCCGTTTCAGCAGATCGAGCCCGGCACCACGGTCCAGCGGGGCACCGGCGAGGCGCGCCAGCTGCGCGATGCGAAAACAGTCAATCGATGCAACGGTGCCGTCTGCCGGCGACAGAACGTCCGTTACCAAGGGCCCGAGCGGCGGGCCCGGCGGCGCATGCCCCTGGGTATCGATGATGCGATGCATGCGTCTTGCAGCCTCACCACTGTCGAGCAGTTCGCGCGCACGGGCGTAGCCGCCGCCGCCCCGCATCGCCGGATCGCCCTCGATGATACGGCCTGCCAGACGCAGTGACTTCTCGCGAAGGTCGGCGGGCGCATTCGCTTCGTTGTTCAGCACTGCCATCACGTCTCGTGCCTCGAGCACAGGCCCGATCCCGCGGCCGACGGGTTGGGCCCCGTCCGTCACCATGACATCGACATGCAAGCCTACCTGATCGGCGACATATTCGAAGAGCTTGCGCAGCCGCATGGCCTCGTGCGCATCGCGTACCTTGGCTGTCGGACCGACCGGAATGTCGATCACGAGATGCGTCGATCCCGCAGACATCTTCTTGGACATGATGGATGCCACCATCTGCTCACGCGTATCGAGATTGAGCGGGCGCTCCACACCGATCAGAATGTCGTCGGCCGGCGAAAGATTGACGTGGCCACCCCAGACGAGACAGCCGTTGCACTCCCCGACCACGGCGCGCATCTCTTCGATCGTCAGGTCGACACGCGCAAGGACTTCCATCGTATCGGCCGTGCCTGCGGGCGAGGTGATGGCACGCGACGAGGTTTTCGGAATCGTCATCCCATGCGCCGCGACGATCGGCACCACAATCATCGAAGTCCGGTTTCCGGGAATGCCACCGATGCAATGCTTGTCGACAATCATCGGTGACGACCATGCAAGGGTGTTGCCGGCCGCCGCCATGGCGCGGGTCAGGTCGAGCAATTCGCCCGTCGTCAGAAAACCGGCGCAAGCCACGAGGAAGGCCGCGATTTCCATGTCGGAATAGCGGTAGCCGACGATGTCGCGAATGATGGCATCTATCTGATGGGCGTTCAGCGTTTCGCCGACGATCTTGGTGCGCACATATTCGAGGCTTTGCGGCCGTCGCGCCGGCGTGATCGTGACCGATGTGCCCTCGGGAAGCCCCATGCGCCGGAAGGCCGGTTCGGCCAGCCCTATTTCTTCCGGACCGACAACCGAGAGATCGTGGCAAACGTCGAGGCTCGCAATGATGGATCGGCCGTCATGCACGACCTCGAGCCGCTTGAAGGCCTGGAAGGCCTCGGGCCGGAGCGCCGCACAGTTCGACGCCAGAACCGCAACATTCTCGCGCAAAGTGTCGAGCGGTATACGACGGATCTTCAACTGCATGATTGGCGTTTTCCCGCTTCCGCCGATCAGGCGGCGTAGATCGTCTCGCCCCGCTTGATCGTCTCGACAATCGAGAGGTCACGCAATCGGGATGAATCTATCGCCTCAGGATCCTCGGCCGTGATGACGAAGTCGGCGAGCTTGCCTTCCTCGATCGACCCTTTGATATCGTCTTCGAAATGCTGATAGGCCGCATCGATGGTGATGCCGCGCAAGGCATCATAAGTGCTTATTCGTTGCTCTTCACCCAACACGCGATCGCTACGTGTGCGCCTGTTGGTCGCAGACCAGAGCAGCATGCGGCAATCGGAGGGGGCCACGGGCGAGTCATTATGGAGTGTGTAGCGCATGCCCCGCTCAATGGTCGACCGAACCGGACTGATGCGTGCCGCACGGACGGAGCCCAGCACAGAGTCGCGATGCCAATCGCCCCAATAGAATGTATGGGTCACGAAATAGGATGGCATGATACCCAGGCCGACCATACGGTCGAGCTGATCCTCCCGCAATGTCTGGGCATGGATGACGGTGGGACGCCGATCGCCCAGGCCGTGCTTCTTCGTCGCCTTCTCGACGGCGGCGATGAACTGATCGGCCGCGGCGTCGCCATTGCAATGGGCATAGACCTGCCAGCCCCGCGCAAAGGCATCGTCGACATAGTTGGCAGCGGTCAGATCATCGACAATGCGGTAACCGCTGTAGTTCGACGCGAAGCCGGGCGGAACCACTTCGTAAGGTTCAGTCAGCCATGCCGTCTTGGCCTGGGGCGAGCCATCCAGCATCAGCTTGATGCCACCGATCTTGAAACCGTTGTAGTCCTTTTGCATCTCGACATCGCCACGCGCCAGATCGTCGATATGCGTGAAAAAGGGATAAGCGACGACGTCGATCTTCAGGCGGTCGCGCTCGGCTGCCAGCGTCAACAGATCGTAGTCGGGGCGCCGTGTCGCGCCGTCCTGTGCGGTGGTGATGCCCCAAGCTGCATATTGATCCTGAACCTTGTCGAGCAGGTCGAGCAACTGTTCCTTCGAGACCTCGGGCAGCCGGGGCAAGGCAAGCGAAATCGCGCCCTCTTCCAGAATGCCGTTGGGTTCGCTTGTGCCTGGCCAGCGCCGTATGACGCCGCCGGCCGGATCGGGCGTATCCGCGTTGATGCCCAGAAGATTGAGCGCGTACGAATTCACCACGACCACATGCAGCGATGCGTGATAGGCGAGCACCGGCTGTTCGGTCGACACCTCGTCGAGATCGGCCCGAGTGACCGCACGCTTCTCGGCCAGCAACGAATCGTCGTAGTTCGCGCCGAGGATCCAACCGCCGCGTCCACCGCCCGTCTTCTCGCGGAACGTCAGAAGCTCATTCTTGATATCGGCGATACTGCCGACAGGACCGGCGGGCATGGGTGCCAGATTCTGAAAACCCATCAAAAGCGCCGTCAGCGACAGATGACCGTGACAATCGATGAAACCGGGCAACATCGTCTTGCCACCAAGATCGACAATTCGGGCGCCGGGACCTGCGCGGGCGATCACATCCGCTTCGCGGCCAACCGCGAGAATTGTCCCGCCCTTGACCGCAACGGCGTCGACCACCGGCATGGCAGCATTCATCGTGCGGATCTTACCGCCACGATAGACAGTGGTACCGGACAAAGCCGCACGCGCCCGGCGGTTTGGGCCGACACCAATGGCAGGTGCCGCAAAAGCCAGCGCCGCGGCGGCACCCGCAAGCTTGTCTCCCGCCCCGGCCCGTGCCAGGCCGAGCGCGGTCAGCATTCCGGCTGTCAATGCCGCACCGGCACCAAAGAACCCCCGGCGGCTCAGATATTCACGCTTTGGCTGATAGGCATCCCACACATAAGGCGTGCAGCAGGGACAGTTGCCGCGATGGCTGTCTGGATCGTCGAATGACATCAGGTCCTCGAAATGTTGCGCGTCAGCGCCCGGTAAAGTTCGGCGGGCGTTTTTCAAGAAAGGCGGAGACCGCTTCGCGATGATCCTCGCCGGTCGCCGCCAGCGCAAACTGATCGGCATCCATGAAGGTCACAGCAGCGTTCAAGGCCGTCGCGGCCTGAGTAATGCCGCGCTTGGCCATGCGCACCGATACGGGCGGCAACGCCGCTACCTTTTCTGCCCAGCGCAGAGCGGTTTCAAGCGCCCGGCTGTCGTCGCAAACCTCATCAACAAGCCCCCATCGTCCAGCCTGTTCCGCATCGACGCGCTCGCCAAAGATCGTGAGTTGCTTGGCGCGCGACGGCCCGATCAGGTTCACCATGCGGGGCTGGGTGTGCCAGCTCATGTTCATGCCCAGCGGGATTTCGGGAAGGCGGAAATGCGCGCCACGGGCCGCAATTCGAAAGTCGCAGGCAACCGCCAGCGCAACACCGCCGCCGATACAGAAACCTTCGATCGCGGCAATCGTGACCTGGTCGAGGGCCTCCCAGGCATCACACATGTCCGGGCCGGCGCGCAGCATTTCGCGCCGTTCCAGCAGCGATGCGGAGGCGCGTTTCGCCATTTCGGGATCGGCGAGATCGGCGCCGCCGGTAAAGGCGCTTCCGCCGGCCAGAACGATGGCGCTTGTCGTTACGTCGTCCCGCAGCAGACGCGCTGTCGCCGCCAGATCGCGCAACAGCCGGGCAGACAGGGCATTGACACGGTCGCCGCGGTCAAAACGGACGATTGCCACACGGCCGGTGCGCCTGATCGTGATGAATTCGCCGACTGTCTCGTCCCGCGCCATGCCGCCCCCACTGTCTTCGGCGGCTTCTGACCGACCGCTCCGGTTGTTGAGCGCAATGATGGCGCGGAGATTGGCTGCTGCAAAGGGTTTTCCCGCCCTGCAAGGCAAAAAGAAAGCGGACGGCGCCTTACCCCGCGCCGCCCGCTCCGATCCGGTCCATACGGACCGAACCTCCCCTCAGATCAGGCGCTGACGACCTGGCTTCAAGGATGAAAATCCATTTCAATCAGCACCGCCAGACTTGCGCCTGGCGCCTGAATGGACCCTGAACCGACCGTTAATCTCCCGGCTCGCGGTGCAGCAGCGTGTCACAGTTGAATCTGCGGACCGTTTGCTCTCGAATCCTGTTTGACGCGATACTTGATATCGGTGCCGCTTTTACCCGGAGATTTGATGACTGACCGCGAAGCAACCAGAACATCCTACGAGAGTTCCGTTTCGGCGGCCTGCCGACGATTGGGCTACGGTCCGACGATCGAATCCCTTCTTTCGCTGGCGGCACTGGAGATCAAGGTCGAGATTCCCATCGTGCGCGACAATGGCGAGCTTGCGATTTTTACCGGCTATCGCGTGCAACACCAGAATGTCCGCGGCCCCTGCAAGGGTGGGTTGCGTTACCACCCGGGCGTCGACATTCACGAAGTACGCGAACTCGCGGCACTGATGACTATGAAGACGGCATTGGCCGACATTCCTCTTGGCGGCGGCAAGGGCGGGATTTCGTGCAACCCGCACGAGATGAGCCTGCGCGAGCTCGAGGTTCTCACGCGCAAGTTCGTCAAGCGCATTCATCGGGAGATCGGTCCGAATGCCGATATCATGGCGCCGGATGTCGGCACCAATTCCCAGACGATGGGCTGGATTCACAGCGAATACTCGGCCATTTACGGCCACTCGCCTGCCGCTGTCACCGGCAAGCCGCTGGTTCTAGGCGGATCGCCCGGGCGCGAAAGCGCTACGGGCCAGGGCATCGGCATTGTCGTCGCCGAGCATGCCCGACGCCACGAGATCGAGCTGAAAGATACGACCGCGGTCATCCAGGGATTTGGCAATGTCGGATTCCACGCCGCACAGGCACTGGCGGCTCTTGGCGTCAGGGTTATCGCTGTTTCCGATTCGCGCAGCGCCGTTCGCCGCGACAAGGGAATAGACCTCGATGCTCTCTCTGCACAGAAGCGCACGCGGGGATCGCTGAAGGATGCGGAGGGTCACGAAGCGATTGAGCCCGATACACTATTCGAAATACCGTGTGATTATCTGGTGCCGGCGGCGCTCGGCGATGCAATTCACGCCGGGAATGTCGATCGCGTCGCTTGCCACACCCTCGTCGAGGGGGCCAATGCACCGGTCACCACCGAGGCCGATCTGGCCCTTCGGGACCGCGGCGTGACCATCATTCCCGATATTCTGGCAAATGCCGGCGGTGTGATCGTCAGTTATTTCGAGTGGGTACAGAATCTTCAGCGCCTGGTCTGGCCGCGTGCGCAGGTCGACGCCGAGCTCGAGCGCATTCTGGGTCAGGCCACCCGCGACGTGCTTACACATGCCGCCGAGACCGGGCTCGACCTGCGCGCTGCGGCCTTCGACATTGCCGTGAAACGCGTCAAGGAAGCGCTGGACGTGACCGGATTCTGACCCCTCACATTACGGTCATAAGCTTCGTGTAACGCTTGGCATGTTACGCTCTGACCAAGTCGCCCCCCCGCCCCGAGCAGGATTCCGGTCCAGATGCCTGAAAACAGCTTCCTGCAAGCCTTGCTGCTTGGCATTGTCGAGGGCATTACCGAATTCCTGCCGGTATCGTCGACAGGGCATCTGGTCGTGGCCGGAGAGCTTCTCGGATTCGACAGCGTTCCGGGTGAGGTCTTCGAGACCATGGTCCAGGTCGGCGCAATCATGGCGATCTGCACTCTTTATCGGGAGCGCATGATATCGGTTGCCAGAGGCCTTGCCGGCGGCGACAAGGCCGCACGCAACTTTCTGGCGACGATCATCGTAGCCACCCTCCCAATGATCGCACTAGGTGCAATCTTCTACGACTTCATTGTGAGCGTGCTGTTTTCGCCCTATGTCGTCAGTGTGGCCTTTATCGTGGGGGGCATCGCCATCATCACGATCGAGCGGCTGAATATCGACCAGACGGTCGACTCCATTGAGGCTTTCACACCCCTGACGGCCCTCAAAATCGGCGTTTTCCAGTGTCTTGCACTCATTCCGGGCGTATCACGCGCGGGCGCAACCATCATCGGTTCTCTATTGGTCGGCGTGGAACGGAAGACAGCGGCCGAGTTTTCCTTTTTCCTCGCTGTTCCGGTCATCGTCGGCGCCACGGTTTTCGACCTCTGGGGCAATCGGGCTCTGCTCAATGGCGCCCATCTGCCGGTACTTGCCGTTGGTGTGGTCGCCGCCTTTCTGGCGGCGCTGGTGACCGTGAAATGGTTCGTGGGCTTTGTCAGTCATCACGGATTCTCCATTTTCGGATGGTACCGGATCGCTTTCGGCAGCTTCCTGCTTGTCTACTTTCTGATGGGAAGCTGACGCATTCGGCCAGACATTAATATCCGTTAATGCGTCGCCCGATTTTCCTGAATGCATGACTGAAAGTCGGCACGTAACCCGCATTTAACCGAGCGTTATACGTTTGGCCGTAGCGTGCCAACTGTACGCGGGGATTCTCAGGAACGTCCGATTTCACATGGCGGTAGTTCACACTCAGGCCCAGAGCAACTTCACGGCCGGACCGGATGGCTGCGCCGAGCGCACGGCATGGATGGGTACGCCTGAGTCCGCCCCGGATACGCCTGCCGATCAGCAGGAACCGAAAACCAACTACCAGATCGACCCGATTACACTTCATTTTCGGGATGCCGGCGTCGAAGAACAATATGCGACACGCAATTTCTCGGAACAGATCGGACTGACGCGATTCTCGATCGCGATGGGTGCCGTGATCTTCTCGCTCTATGCGCTGTTCGACCCCTACATCATTCCGGAAATCGTCAACGAGGCCGCTGCGATCCGGCTCGGCGTGGCCGCGCCCCTTCTGTTCGCCATCGTCGCCATTTCCTACCTGCCCGGCTTTTCACATCGACACCAGGGTCTTCTGTCCTTGGCGATGTGCATTCCGGGTCTGGCCGTCGTGGCCATGATCTCGATCGCCGATGCGCCCGGCAACTATCTCTACTATGCCGGCGTGCTGATCGTCCTCAGCTATGTCAACTGCCTGTGGCGCCTTCGCTACTACTATTGCAGCCTGATGTCGCTGGTCACACTCGTCTGCTATGAATATGTGGTTTTCTTCGTCAACCCGATCCCGACGCATATTCTGATCAACAACAACGCCTTTCTGATCTTTGGCGTCGGCGTCAGCATCTTCGTCAACTACATTCAGGAATACCAGCTCCGCAAGGCGTTCATCTACAATGAACAACTGCGCTTCGAAAAACGACGTTCGGAACGCCTTCTCAGCCGCTCCGAAGCGGCCAATCGGTCCAAGAACGACTTTCTGGCAATCATGAGCCACGAACTGCGGACGCCGCTCAATGCGATTATCGGCTTCTCGGAAATCATCTCAAGCCAGATGTTCGGACCCGTCGGCCAATCGAAATATGTGGACTATGCCGGTGACATCCGCTCCAGCGGCGCGCATCTTCTGAGCATCATCAATGACATTCTCGACATTTCGAAAGCGGAGGCCGGCAAGCTACAACTCGAAGAGGAACCGCTTGATCCGGTCGAGTCACTCAACCAGACGATGCGCATGTTCCGGCAGCGTGCCTCCGAACTCGGCGTCGATCTCACCTTCCGCGTAAGGGACGATCTTCCCTGGATAATCGTCGATCCGCGGCTTTTCAATCAAGTAGCCATCAACCTGACCTCAAATGCACTCAAGTTCACGCCCGAAGGCGGGCAGGTTCGCGTCGAACTCGGCCTCGACAACCATGGCGACATGGTATTCAGCGTCGAGGATACAGGTATCGGCATCAAGGCATCAGACCTCACGCGGATATTCGAGCCCTTCGTGCAGGTCGAGGATGCCATGTCGCGCACACAACAGGGCACGGGTCTCGGTCTGCCGCTGGTCCGCAAGATCATGAACCTGCATGGCGGAACGGTCGACCTTGATAGCCGCGTTGGCGAGGGCACGATTGTGAAGGCCACGTTCCCCAAGAGCCGTTTCGTTGCTCCCGAGGCCGATGCCGCTGCCTGGCGAACATACTAGCCGATCTATTCCGGCGGCTTATGCCGGCTTGTCGACTACCATCAGATAGATGCACTTCGTGGAGTCGACTTCAACCGTGACGTTTGCGATATCCAGCCCGTCGATCAGGGCCAGCATATCGCTTTCGGTACGATAGACCAGACTCCAATCCGTCACGAACTCGAGCGGCCATTCGCAGGCCTCGCGACCTTTCTTGACATTGGCCAGTATCAACTGCCCACCCGGCTTGACCTGCGCATAGAGATCATGTGTCAACGCACGTGCGCGACGTGCCGAAAGATAATCATAGAGGCCAAGGCTGTAGATTACATCCTGGGGCGGCAGCGACTTGAACAATGCCCCAGCTTTCAAAAGCTGTGCAAACGATGCCTGCAGGCACTGGACCTTTGCCCGGCCCGCATGACGGACCACTTCCGGATATGCGTGCTCATAGGCGTGGTTCAAGGCGCGATCATCCTGATCGATCAGCGTGAAATTGACCGGCGATGGCAGATGATCGATCTTCAGATAATCGTAAACTTCGTAGGCCGATCCGCAGCCCAGATTGGCAATGTTCAGGGGTGTGTCGCCGGCGGAGGCCGCGATGCGTTCCGCGATCAGCTTCTGTGTCATGCGCAATCGCGTGCCGACACAGGCGCCGGTTTCGATGCCGATGCGATGCAGCAGCTTTTCGTAGGGTGTATCGCCGACGCGCTGCCACTCATAGACGTAATTCATGATGCGGAAGTCCCCGGGATAGCCCAGCGGCTTCTCGTAGCAGCGTTTCATGACCGCGCCCGGCATGAAGTCGGGAGTCAGCACGCGTTCGGCGTATCGTTTATGCCGCGCCAGCATTGCCGGATCGCTCCAGACCGGCGCCAGAATGTCGTTGCCCCGGTACCAGAGCTCCTTCCATTGCGGAACGATCCGGTCTTCACAGGCAATCAGGGCGTCGAGCAGCAGTCTCTCGCGCTCACGTCCGGTCGCAGTGAGGCGCGCCTCGAACGTTTCCAGAATGTCCTTGTAGGAGCGGAACAGATTGAGAATTTCGGTGCTGAGTTGCTGGAACTCCGGGAGGATTCCCTGCGAGCTACCAAAGGCCGGGTCAGCCAGCGCCTGTGTCAGCACCAGACTGTCGTGATCGGTCACAATCGTCGGGATATCGAGATAGCCAGTCGTGAATTCGAGCGCTACCGTGGTTCTCATGCCATGGGGCTCAATTCGGCGAACTCGCCCGGCGCCACCGAAAAGCCGCGCCTCGCCCAGCCGCAGTTCGAACGGCATTTCAGCGCCGATCAGATTGTCCCAGCCGTCGGCCTTGGCGCTCTGCACCGCGATGCCGGTCATGCTGAGATCCTTCAACGTGGCGCGCTCGTCGTCGATGAATACGGCCGGGATTGCATCGCGAAAGAGCTGCTCCGGTTTGAAGCGCTCCGCGCGATAAAACATCTTGCGCCCGTGCGCTCCCGTCAGTTGCTCATACGTTCGCATTGCCCACCCACCCGTTACTCACACACACCGGCTCATAAGGAATCACATGCGTTAGCAAATTACAAACATTAACAAACGGTTAATGCTCGGCTTTAAAGCGTTCCATAACGACGAGTCTAGGGAAAATCGTGAATCTAGTATGCCGGGCCGCCGCGAGCCACTAGGCAGCGCGTCGCGCCGCCCTCATCCGGGCATTTTCAATGATCCGCATCAGGGGCGGCAGCATCAGCCAGTCGATGAAGAGGTTGGACATGATGACCAGCGCGGTCATGGCGCCTAGAGAGCGATTTGATTCGAATCCCGAAAGAACCAGGGTTCCGAAGCCGAGCGCCAGGGAGGCCGTGATGACCAACATGGCAACGCCGACGGTCGCAAAGACATGATTGATCGACTGTTCGGGATCAAGGCCGCGTGCCCTTGCCTGCCGGTACATCAGCAGGAAGTAGATCGTGTCATCGACCACAAGGCCGATCGTCATTGCAGTCACAACCGACGCCGCCAGCCCGATCTCCTGATAGAGCAAACCCCAAAGTCCGAAGCCCACAAGCGAAGGCAGCATGTTGAGAAAAATGCTCAGGAAACCGAGCATGGCACTGCGCAACGCGAGACCAACCACAACTGCAATCAGCAGCACGGAAACGATGGTGCTCAATATCATCGAGCGGATGTTGATGCCGGAGAGCTCCGCGAACAGAAGATTGATACCGGTTCCCGAACCCTGCATCTGCGGCGGTGCGTTGGCGGCCAGCCATTGTGTCGCCGCCGCATTGAGCGCACGGATCTCGCTCGATGTGGTGTGACGCAGAATGGCAGTTACGCGGCTCGACGATCGGCCGACGTTGATCTGGTCGTTGAGCGACGCGCCATAGGGCAACGACAATTCGTAAAGCAGGAAGTACTGCGCGATGAGGTCGCGATCATTCGGTATGCCGTCGGATTCGGCCACGGGACCACCTGCATTCATGGCTTCGTGAACGCGGCGCGTTATGTCGGGAATGGCCAATACGCTGACCACACCTTCCTGGGCGCGCAACCACGTCTCAAAGGCGGCGAGGTGGCGCTGATAATCCGGATCGAAAACGCCCCCCTCCTCACCGGCGCCGACGTCGAATTCCAGAATGTTGAGGCCTGTCAGCGTTTCCTCTGCCAGATCGGACGCGACGCGATAATCGAAACGCCGGTCGAAATACCGCGCGAAATCGTCATCAAGCCGAATGTCTCCAACCCAGAAAGCGCAGGCGACGACGATCGTGCCGCTGAGAAAGAAGAGCTGCCTGTAGTAGCGGTTCACGAATTTTCCGAGCGATATCATGATCGCTTCGGAGCGCTGCACGGCCGGGCGCAGCGGCATCAGCGAGAGAACGGCCGGGAGCCATGTAAAGGTGAAGAAAAAGGCAATCAGGATACCGAGCGCCACGATATTGCCTTCCTGCCGCAGCGGTGGGGCGTCGGCAAGGTTCATCGCAAGAAAGCCGATCATCGTGGTCGAGCTGGTCAGCGTGATCGGCCACAGATTTGTCCGGATCGCTTCGGCGATCGCCTCGTGCTTCTGCAGGCCACGCCCGAGCGCACTGAGTACTGTCGTGACGATACGAACCGCTGCCGCCATGTTCACCGTCATGATGATGATCGGGCACGCGATCGTGGCAGTATTGATTTCCCAGCCATACCAGCCTGCAACGCCCATTGCGGCTGCACTCGACAAACCGAGTAGCGAAAGAATCGCAAGGCTGGGCAGCATGGCGCGAACAAAGACGAACATCACCAACGCCGTGACGGCGAGACTGATCGGAATCAGCACCATCGCATCGCTCAACGCGGCCTCGGAGAAGGTGCCCATCAGGATCACATTGCCGGTGACCTTGACCACGATACCGGGATGATCCGTCTCGAAGTCGGACGCAAGCGCCCGACTGGCAGCCATGATCTCGCGTACCTCGATCGAGGCCTCGGCCGGCAGATTGAAATTGACAAGAACACCTGCAGCGCGCGCATGCTCGCCCAGCAGGCGGTTCCGGATCATCGGATCGGCCAAGGCAATCCGTTCGATTTCGCGGGCCTCGTCGGAGGTCACGTTGGCCGGGTCAGGCACCAGATCGGCAACGGTAAAGCTGTCGGCATCGGCCGAAACATGCGGAAAATTGGTCAGCGTGTCGACCCGCGTCGAATGCGGCAGCTTCCAGGCGCGTTCGGTCAGGTCGCCGATAGCGGCCAGCACATCGGGCTCGGTCACCTTGCGCCCTTCGGCCCAGACAACCAGCAGCACATTGTTGTTCTGGCCGTATTTGGCATCAAAGGCCTGCAGAGCCCTGAGCCCCTCTCCCTCGGGCGAGAAGAAGACCCGCGTGTCGGACGAAATCGGGAACTGGAAAATCCCGGTTGCCGCAACAAGAAACAGGCCCACGCACAACGCGATGGTCGCGCGCGGCAGCCGCAGTATCAGATTGATCATTGTGTTCATAAAACGGCGCCACCCCACCCGATTCCCCGTCAGCGCGCGGTTAACTTGAGCGATTTCCGACACAAAGAAAAGCGCGAGTTCACGAAAGGTTAACGGATGCATCATTTGCTCGGAAACCGGGACTTAACGCACCGGGCAATATTATGGCGCCTGAGGCGATGCCCTGCGCCGCGCGGGCCACGAGATGGAGCCGACAGGCGGTATCGGACATCTGAACCTAACGGAAACCGGCCTGCGCAGCGGTGCGGGGCGGCTTCGGGAAAATCGGCGGACCGACCATGGGCGACACGACGCTCGTCAATCTGGCAACAGTCGGCAGCGATGAGCTGCAGGCAATGCCGGTCGGCGTCTTCACATCGGGCCTCGAGTCGATGTCTGCCGATGCGATCGCCCGGTTCCGGCGGATGCGCAAGCTCAGCGCCACCCATCGGCAGGCGCTGGAAAAGTTTCTGGTCGAGCACCCGGAAAAGCGGCCTGGTCAGCCAGCTACGCCTGAATCCAAGGAAGACGGCAAGGCCAGCAGTGCGGCTGCGCGACCGAAAGAGTCGAGCTTCGTCATGGAGTTCCTGCTTCGGCTGATCGCCTGGTGGGAGGGCATGGAAACCGACGACGTTGCGCGGGAAAAAGGTATCGCCCGACGAAAGAAGAAGAAGAAGGTCAAGCCGCCACCTGCGCCGAAGCTACAGGTCGCCCCAAAGCCGGCGCCTGCGGCTGCTCCGCCCACCGCGCCCGCGGCAGCCGCCCCCGAGCCGCCGCTTGGCCGCGTCGACATCATACAGAAGCTCTGGGGTGACGGGTTCAGCCTGCCCGGCGGCAGCGAGTTTGCCATCAAGCTTGTCCGGCCGCTGACGCTCGAAAGGAACGGGCTCTATCTCGATCTGGCACCGGGTCTCGGCGGCGCGATGCGCGCCATCGCCAAGACCTTCAGCATCAACATCAAGGGTCTCGAGACCGATGCCCAACTGGCAGAGGCCGGACACGAACTGTCCGAGCGTGCCGGTGTCGAAGCGGCGGCATCCATCATGGCGCGGCCCGACGGATTTGCGGCAGAGGACTTCGACCCCAAGGGACAATATGCTGCCGTTTTCATCCGCGAGGCATTGTTCGCAGTCGAGGACCGGCATGCGATGTTCGATTTCATCGGTCACGCCCTGCGTGAGGGCGGCTCCCTGTTGCTGACGGATTTTGTCCTCGCCCAGGACCAACCCGACGACGACATGATGGTCGTCTGGCAGAATGCCGAAGCGGCGCCGCTCTTTCCCTGGACCGAATACCAGTACCGGGAAGCGCTCGAGGCCGAACATTACAAGATCGACAGGATGGATGACCTGACGGCCGAATATCTGCCTCTCGTCCATGCCGGATGGCGGCATTTTCACGATTGCCTGCAAAACGCCAAACTTCCGCCCGAAACGGCCGCCATGTTGATGCGCGAAGGCAATGCATGGCTGGCGCGGAGTCGGGCGCTCGAAACCGGTATGGTTCGCCTCCTTCGCGTTCATGCAATCCGCCAACCGGCCGGCGCGGCGGCAATGGCGCCGCCGAACGACAATCAGGAAGCGGACGCGGAGCTGATCGATGAGCCGCACTGACGTCCGGACAAACGGAGGCGCCGAAGCGCAAACAACAATGACGACACCAAGCAGAGACACGTCCACGGCTCCGGAATCCACGCGCATCGAACCCATTTTCGATGCGTCAGGCACACTCCGGCGCAACATTCTGCGCAGGCCGGGCGCTACGCATGCCGATCACGCCGCCAGCGAAGCAGCCGACGGAGATCCACGATCGTCACGCTGACACTGGAAAGATTTTCTAGTCGAGCTTCAGATCGTCCGCTTCGACCGCATCGGGATCGAGTTCGGCGGTGCGGGCCTTGTGGTGACGATACCGCATCACGGCAAGCGGAATGGACAGCAAATACACCGCAGCCAGTGTCGTGAAGGTCCACCACGGATAACTCAGGATCACGGCCGCGCCGAAGCCGATCAGCAGCAGGATCGGCAGCACCATGTCGCGGCGGATACGCAAGCCCATGCGCTTGCCCGAGAAAGTCGGGATGCGGCTTACCATCAGGAAGGCGACAGCAAGGGCGTGCATCGCGATCAGGATCGGCACTTCCTTGAGCCAGTCGACGCCAATGAATGTGAGATAGAGCGGCAACATCACCAGCCCCGCTGCCGCCGGCGCCGGCACGCCGACAAAGTAGTTGCCTGTCCATGCCGGCTTGTCCGGATCCTCCAATGCGACGTTGAAGCGTGCCAGCCGCAACGCACAACAGACAGCAAAGCCCAATACCGCAATCCACCCGATACCGCCGATTTCGACCAGCGACCACAGGTAGAGAACGACGACAGGCGCAACGCCGAAATTGACGAAGTCGGTCAATGAATCCAGTTCTGCGCCAAACCGCGTCGAACCCTGCAGCAGGCGCGCGACGCGCCCATCCAGCGCATCGAAGACCGACGCGACTATGATGGCGGCAACCGCAATCTCGAAACGGCCTTCAATGGCAAAGCGGATCGCCGTCAGCCCCGCACAAAGCGCCAGCACCGTCAGCGCATTGGGAATGATGGTGCGAACGGGCAGCTGTGCAAACTGACGTGCCCGACGGATGCGCAAGCTTTCACCGGCCCGGAAACCCGGACCGGACCGAGGCTCGAAGGGCGGAATCGGATCGGCCATGTTCATCTACTCGCTTTCATCCGCAATTCAGACGTGGTGCGGCTCCACGGAAATGGAATCGGCAAGAACCGTTTCGCCGCCGATCGAGGTCTGACCGACAGCGACGAGCGGGATCGCACCGACGGGCAGATAGACATCCAGACGGCTGCCGAAGCGAATGATGCCGAAGCGCTCGCCTGCCGCGAGATCAACTCCTTCGGCGACGTCGCAGACGATGCGTCGTGCCACAAGACCGGCAATCTGGACCACTACGATCTGCTCGCCATCGGCGCGTTCGATCAGGATCGAATTGCGTTCATTGGCGTCGCTGGCCTTGTCGAGATCGGCATTGAGGAAGAGGCCCGGGCGATAGGCGACGCGCTTGACCTTGCCGGCGACCGGGGCGCGATTGACGTGGCAATTGAAGACATTCATGAAAATGCTGACGCGGGTGCGCGTCATGTCGCCCAGACCCAGCTCCTCGGGCGGCGACGCCTCCGCGATCATGTTGACCACACCGTCGGCCGGGCTGATGACCAGGCCCTCGCGCGACGGCGTTATCCGATCGGGATCGCGGAAAAAATAGAGACACCAGAGCGTCAGGACGACGCCAATCCAGCCGAGCGGATTCCAGATCAGGAAGAGGACGATCGTCACCGCGGCAAAAATGAGAACCCAGCGGTGCCCTTCCTTGTGGATCGGAGTCAGGATCGAAGTCAGGCTGTCCATGTCGGTCTTTCTGTCTTGTTGGGCGATGTTACAGTGAGTGTCAGTGTAACCTGCCGGAGCACCGGGGTTAAGCGTAACCGGAATCGGCCGCAATCAGGTCCGCTTCTTTTTCGGGCAACGCGTCGCTGGCCGGCATCGTCTCCAGCTTCTGCCGAGCGGCATCGGCCTCGCGCTGGCGGTTCCACATGTCGGCATAGATTCCGCCTTTCGCCAGCAGGTCGTCATGCCGGCCGCGCTCCATCACCCTGCCCTGCTCCAGCACCAGGATTTCGTCGGCGTCGATCACGGTCGAAAGGCGATGGGCAATGATCAGCGTGGTCCGGTTTTCCGAGATGCCCTTCAGCGCCGCCTGTATTTCCTTCTCGGTATGGGTATCGAGCGCGGAGGTTGCCTCATCCAGCAGCAAAATCGGCGGATTCTTGAGGATCGTGCGTGCGATGGCGACGCGCTGCTTCTCGCCGCCGGACAGCTTCAGGCCGCGTTCCCCGACCCGGGTTTCGTAGCCTTTCGGCAATCGCTCAATGAAACCGGCAATCTGGGCCAACCGCGCCGCCGCCTCGACCTCAGCGTCGCTGGCATCGGGCCGACCGTAGCGAATGTTGTAACGGATCGTATCGTTGAAGAGCACCGTGTCCTGAGGAACCATGCCGATGGCCGCACGCAACGAGGCCTGGGTTACGTCACGGATATCCTGTCCGTCGATACGAACGCAGCCCTCCGCAATATCGTAGAAGCGATAGAGAATGCGCGAGATGGTCGATTTTCCGGCGCCCGACGGGCCGACGATGGCGAGTGTGCGCCCGGCCGGCACGCGGAACGAAACGTCGTCGAGAATGCGGCGGTCGGGGTCGTAGAAAAAGCCGACATGCTCGAAGACAAGTTCGCCGCCGGCGACCGCGAGTGGTTGCGCATGGGCGGCATCTCGGATCTCGGGCGGGACCTGCAGCAGATCGAACATGGTCTCCATATCGATCAGCGCCTGACGGATTTCGCGATAGACGGTGCCGAGAAGATTGAGCGGCTGATAGAGCTGGATCAGATAAGCATTGACCATCACGAAGGCGCCGACGGTGAGAATGCCGTCCGCAATGCCCTGAGCGGCCATCAGCATCAGCGCTGCCAGGCCGGCGGTGAAGATCAGCGTCTGACCGGTGTTGAGCAGCGAGAGCGACGTGGTCGTCTTGACCGCCGCATGTTCGTATCCGGCCATCGAACGATCGAAGCGCTGCGCCTCATGATCCTCATTGCCGAAATACTTGACCGTCTCGTAGTTGAGCAGGCTGTCGACCGCCTTGGTGTTGGCCTCGGTATCGAGGTCGTTCATCTGGCGGCGGAAGCGCGTGCGCCATTCGGTCACCGCGAAGGTGAAGATCATGTAGACAATCACCGTGACGGCGGTGACGGCCGCATAGCGAACGTCGAAGGCATAGGCGAGGATGATGCAGACGAGAATGAGTTCGATGATCGTCGGCACGATGTTGAAGAGCGAGAAGCGCAGCAGAAAATCGATGCCCTTCGTGCCGCGCTCGATGACCCGCGACAAGCCGCCGGTGCGGCGTTCGAGGTGAAAACGCAGCGAAAGCGCATGCAGATGGCGGAAGGTTTCGACGGCGAGTTCGCGCACCGCGTTCTGACCGACCTTGGCGAAAACCGCATCGCGGAGCTGGGCCAGCGCCACCATCAGGATACGGCCGACGCCGTAAGCGACGATCAGGGCAACGGGGACGACGACCGCGGCGGCCGCGGCCGTTTCCGGCGACAGCCGGTCCACCGCTTCCTTGTAGAGAAAGGGTACATAGACGGTGACGATCTTGGCGCCGATCAGCGCGATCATGGCCATCACGACGCGCGCGCGCAGATCGGTCCGGCCGGCCGGCCAGAGGCGCGGCAGCACCGAGGCGAGCGTCCACCAATGGCCGCGCGGGACCAGCGGCGGGGGGCCGCTTTCGGCGGCGCGGGCGAAGTGTCTGGACATCGTGGCCGAGGGTCTCCGGTATGGCTGCCTCTGGCAAGGGTATAGCGCAATGGCGACGCCCCGCCGGTTACTTCCGGCGGGGCGTCGTTCTCTTCCCTAGATAAGCGTCTTTTTGCGAAGCGCAACAGGCCTTTAGCGGGTATCGGCCGGCGTTTCGAAGACCTGGCCCGGATAAATCAGGTCCGGATCGCGAATCTGTTCCTTGTTGGCCTCGTAGATGACCGTATAGCGGAAGCCCGAGCCGTAGAGGCGGCGGGCGATGTTCCAGAGGTTGTTGCCCGGCTGGATGACAACCTTGCCTTCCTTGAGCGCCGCAAGGACCGCTGCCGGTTCGCCACGTTCGAAGGGCACCTCGACGCGGCCGACGACGCGGCCTTCCGCGTCGAGCTGGTCGATGCGCAAGGCATACTGGCCGGGGGCGATTTCGACATCGGGGCGCAGTTCCCAGCGGCCCGCGGCATCGGCGACGGTCTGGCCGACCGGATCACCGCCGACATAGACGCGTACCGTCGCATCGGCATCGGCGCGGCCGGCGATGATCAGATTGCCGTTTTCGTCGTAGTCGACCGTTTCGAGGATCAGGCTGCCGGCATCGGCCGGCACGCCCGGTCCCTGCAGCACAACGCTTGCCTTGCCGGGCTCGCTGCGCACGACAAGCGCCGGCTTGTCGGGCTGGTCGGGCACGACGACCGAGACGACCTGCAGGGAATCCGCCGTGCTGCCGTCCGGATTGACCGCGGTCAGGGTCAGTTCGACCGTGCCGGGCTGGAGCGGCTGGTCGAGGACCGCGACCCATTCGCCGCGGTCGTCGGCCGTGGTTTCGGCGACCACGACGCCATTGGCCCTGACCTGGACGCGGGCGCCCGGCAGGGCGCGGCCGGCGGCCAGCGTGGCGCCGTCGCGCTCGACGCGGACGATGTCGAAAGTGGGGATGGCGGGATCGACGGCATCGCCGGAAACATCAATGTCTTCAGGTACTTGCTCTTCGATGACCGGATCGGAGGGCGCCGGCACGCCATCGCCGCGCAGGAAGAACCAGTAGCCCGCAGCCAGCAGTGCAAGAGCCACCACCAAGGCGCCGACAATCGCTCCGAATTTCATTTTGCTGTTTCCCTAACCATTGGCATGCGTGCCGAAACGAGGCGAATATCGCGGCGCGCACAGTCTACCGCGTAACTTGCAAATACGGCACCAATGTGAATGCTGCGTGCCAATTAACTCAACAGAGAAAAAGGCTTAACGCAGATGACCCTGGACAGCCTGTGCGTCTATTGCGGCTCGAGCGTCGGCAACGAACCGCAATTCATGGCCGCGGCGGAGGGCTTCGGACGGCTGATGGCACAGGCCGGCGTGCGGCTGGTCTATGGCGGCGGCGGCGTCGGGCTGATGGGCGCGGTGGCCCGCGCGGTGCTGGCAGAAGGCGGGCAAGTCACGGGAATCATTCCGAAATTCCTGACCGAGGTCGAGGTGCAGCTCGACGATGTGACAGAGCTGATCGTCACCGACAGCATGCATGCGCGCAAACAGCTGATGTTCGAGCGCTCCCAGGCCTTCGTCGCCCTGCCGGGCGGCATCGGGACGCTGGAGGAAGCGGTCGAGATGCTGACCTGGGCGCAGCTGGGGCGGCACAGCCAACCCATTGTCATTGCAAACATAAATGGCTTCTGGGACCCGCTGATCGAGATCCTCGATCACATCATCAAGGCCGGTTTCGCACGCTCCGACATCAGGCGAATCTATGCGGTGGTCGACCGGATCGAGGACATCATTCCACGCATCGAGGCAGCGCTGTGAACAGCGCGACCCCCCCTCTGTCATGCAACTGTCAAAAAACTGTCACAAACAGCGGCGCCGGTTTGCCGGCGAACCGCTTGCCGTTCAGTGTCGAGCGGCATGGAAGGACGCCGCCGGAACTTGTGCCCGGGTTTATCCCCGGTCCGGGGGTGGCCGGTGCGCGAAGCCGGTCGCGGGACACGCGACGCCCGTCGTGAAAAAAACTTATCCCCGGGTTTCGGGCTCCGCCATGCGGGGCATCTGCATCTTGCGCCACTGGAGCGGGGTTGCCCCGAATTCGCGGCTGAAGGCGCGAATGAACGCAGCGGAGGAACTGTAGCCTGCCATATCGGCGGCCTCCTCGACCGAGAGGTCGTCGAGCAGCATCTTGCGCGTGACAAGGGTCAGACGCAGGCGCGCCAGCGTCTGCATCGGCGTGCGGCCGACGATGCGACGGAAGTCCTCGGCGAATTTCGTTCGCGACATGCCGGCATGCTTCGCCAGCCTGTCGATGCTCCAGTCTTCGAGCGGATCGTCGAGGAACGCGCGAATGGCCGTTATCACGCCCCTGTTCCTGATGGGGCCCATCTCGCGCATGTCGGACTCGCCGCGCGCGACCAGCAGCGAACGGGTCATGTTGATGAGGATGATTTCGGCAATCCGCCGGACGATGATCGCCTGGCCATATTCCGGACCCGCACCGATAAACTCCTCATCGAGAAGTTCGGCCGCCCGCCATATGCGGCGCGTGAATTCGGGCGAGGTCTCGCGGCTGAGATAGATCGGACCGACAATCAGGTTCGTCAGGGCGATGTTTTCCGAAGGGACCACGCCAAGCAGGAGCTCGACGTCCTTCCCGGGCGCGATCTCTTCGGTAATCGGTATCCGCTCGAAACAATCGACCGGCATGGCCTCCCTGTCCGGTATCGAATGAAACCGGTGCGGCGCGAGCCCGCTCACGCCGACGATCGCGCCCGGCTTCAGGTCGATCACCCGCGGCTCGGGAAAGTCGATCGTCAGACGGAGCTCGCCGCGACGCACCATGAAGCAATAGGAGAAGTCGCCGGCATCGAGCTTCTTGTTGAAGGGATAGTCGGCCGAGGAGCGGAAAAAATAGACGCCGTCCATCCGCACATCGGCGCGAACGTCGCTGGCACCGATAATTCCGGCCGGATGCAGACCTGCCGCTTCGGCCTTTTCTCTCCCGGTCATGACCGATCGGCTCCCTCCCAAGAGCTCAATCCGCGCGCGCCGCTTCCTGCCGCGCGAGATCGAGGGCGATATCCACGATCATATCCTCCTGCCCCCCGACCATAGCCCGTTTGCCGGCTTCCAGCAGAATTTTGCGGACATCGACGCCGTAGCGTTCCGACGCGGTTTCCGCATGACGCAGGAAGCTCGAATAAACGCCCGCATAGCCGAGGCTGAGGGTTTCGCGGTCCACGCGGACAGGACGATCCTGCAAGGGACGGACAAGCTCCTCCGCCGCATCCATCAGCGCGAGGAGATCGCAGCCATGTTGCCAGTCATAGCGGTCGGCGGCGGCGATGAAGACTTCGAGCGGCGCATTGCCCGCGCCCGCACCCATGCCGGTCAGCGAGGCATCGACGCGGACAGCCCCGTTCTGGACAGCGGCGATGGAATTGGCGACGCCGAGCGACAGGTTGTGATGCGCATGGATGCCGCGCTGCGTTTCCGGCTTCAGCACCTCGTCATAGGCGCGAAGCCGGGCGGCAACGTCATCCATCGTCATGGCGCCACCGCTGTCGGTCACATAGACGCAATGGGCGCCGTAGCTTTCCATCAGCTTCGCCTGCGCCGCGAGGGCATCGGGCGGCGCCATATGGCTCATCATCAGAAAGCCAGAGACGTCCATGCCAAGATGCCGTGCAAACTCGATATGCTGTTTCGCGACATCCGCCTCGGTACAATGCGTCGCAACGCGCACCGAACGCACGCCCATCCCGTGGGCACGATGCAGATCCTCGATGGTGCCGATGCCGGGCAGCAGCAGTGTCGTCACCACCGCCCTCTCGACCACCTCACCGACCGCTTCGATCCATGCCCAGTCGGTACAGGCGCCGAAGCCGTAATTGAGGCTGGAGCCCGAGAGCCCGTCGCCATGTGCGATCTCGATGGCATCGACACCCGCCTTGTCGAGCGCGCGGGCAATCGCCCGCACGTGATCCAGCGAATACTGATGCCGGATCGCATGCATGCCGTCGCGCAAGGTCACATCCTGAATGTAGAGACGATCCGGAATGTTCATGCCGCCACCTGCCATTTCCGGGCGAGCGCTTCCGCCGTTTGCAATGCGGCCGACGTCATGATGTCGAGATTGCCGGCATAGGACGGCAGGTAATGCCCTGCCCCCTCGACTTCGAGGAAGGTGCTGACCTTGAGGCCGGTGAAGGAGCAATCCATATCCGGCAAGTAGAGCGGTGCATTGTTGCCCACCTTCTCGATCTGCACGGCCTGCTTCAGCCGGTAGCCCGGTACATAGGCCTGCACCTCCGCAATCTTCTTCTCGATGGCCGCGACGATCTTCGCCGGGTCGGCGTCGTCGCACAGGCAATGGACCGTGTCGCGCATGATCAGCGGCGGCTCGGCCGGATTGAGGATGATGATCGCCTTGCCGCGCGTGGCGCCACCGACGCTTTCGATGGCGCGTGCCGTCGTCTGCGTGAACTCGTCGATATTCGCGCGCGTGCCGGGGCCTGCGGATTTCGAGGCGATGGAGGCGACGATCTCGCCATAGAGCACGGGCGCCATGCTGCTGACGGCGGCAACGATGGGGATCGTCGCCTGGCCGCCACAGGTCACCATGTTCAGGTTCCGCTCGTTTGCGAGCCTGTCGAGATTGACGCTCGGCACCACATAGGGACCGATGGCGGCGGGCGTCAGGTCGATCACCTGCTTGCCATGCGCCTGCAGGATTTCATTGTGATGCCGGTGGGCGCCCGCCGAGGTCGCGTCGAAGACGATGCCGATGCTTGCGAATTCCGGCAGCGCCACAAGCCCTTCGATACCGTCCGCCGTCGTGGCGACGCCGAGCCTCGTTGCCCGTGCCAGCCCGTCGGAGGCGGGGTCGATGCCCACCATCGCCGCCATTTCCAGCGTTTTGGAGAGGCGCATGATCTTGATCATCAGGTCGGTGCCGATATTGCCCGACCCGATGATCGCGGCGCGCACTCTCCCCTTCGCTCCGGTCATTCGCGGCTCCTATTCGAAGGCGACATGCAGCGGCTTGAATCCCTGCACGTAAACGGTGAACGCGCTGCCTGCCGCCGCATTGCACATCGGGCCGAGAGCGCCGGAGAGAACGATGTCGCCGGCCTCGAGCGGCCGGCCGACCTCCGCCATCTTCTTCGCAAGCCACCGCGCGGCGTTCAGCGGGTTGCCGAGGCAGGCCGCCGCAACGCCGACCGATACCTGCCTGCCGTTGAGGCACATTTCCATGCCGCCCAGATGCAGGTCGATTTCCGACAATTTGCGCCGGTCGCTTCCGAGCACGAATTTCGCGCCCGATGCATTGTCCGCCACCGTATCCGCCAGCGTGATCCGCCAGTCGGCAATGGCGCTGTCGACGATTTCCACCGCCGCCACCGCATAGTCGATGGCCGCCGCGACCTCTTCGAGGCTCGGGTCCGGGCTCTCGAGAGGCTTGCCGAGAACGAAGGCGATCTCGGCTTCGACCTTGGGTTGCATCAGCTCCGACATGGCGACGGATGCCCTGCCGCTTACATCGTCGACATCAAACAACATGCCGTAATCGGGCTCGTTCACGCCGAGTTGCGCCTGCACGGCGGGCGATGTGAGCCCGATCTTCCTGCCCACGATACGCTCGCCCGCCGCGAGGCGCCTGCGCGTATTGATCTCCTGAACGGCGTAGGCCGAGGCAACGTCGAAACCGGAGGCGGTTTCGGTAACCGGCGGTATGGGGGTCCGGTTATGTCGTGCCTCGGCCAGGGCGGCCGCTATCGCCTTCAGATCATGCGGCATTGGCCGCTCCGAAGAAGTCCGCCGTCACGCGGTTGAATTCTTCCGCATGTTCCCATTGCGCCCAGTGTCCACACTGCGGCAGCACAAAGAGACGCGCCCTCGGAATCTGCTTGAGCAGCGGGAACGCCATGTCGATGGGCATCACCCTGTCCTCGCGTCCCCAGACGATCATCGTCTCGTGCTTCAGCGAGGCGAGGCGCGGATCGTTCCAGACCGGCTCCATCAGCGCCTTGGGATCGGGGCGCATGGGCGGCGTCTCGACGATATGCGGCTGCAAGGCCGTCTTCATCCGACCTTCAAGCAGCTCTTCCGTGATCTGAGAGGGGTCGTAGACGAAGTCCTTCACGAAGCCGCGCAAGCGCTCGATCGAGGGGCCCGGACCGTCGTAGAAAAACAGAAGCGTCTTGATCGCTTCGGTCGGAAACTGACTGAACATCGGAATGCTGCCGCCCGGGCCCATCAGCACCATGCGATCGACCTTCTCCGGCCGGTCCAGCGCCAGACGCAAGGTCACCATGCCGCCCAGCGAGTTGCCGACGAAATGTGCCTTGTCGATGCCGAGTTCATCGAGAAACTCGCCCATCTTGGTCGCATACCAGGCCGGCATGGCGCTGCCCTTCGGCTTGATGTCCGACTTGCCGAAGCCCGGCAGGTCGGGAACGATCACACGGAAGCTCCGCGCCAGCACCTCGATGTTGCGGTTGTAGTTCGACCAGCCGCTGGCGCCCGGTCCGCCGCCGTGAATGAGAACGAGCGCCGGGCCCGAGCCCGCTTCGTTGTAGTGAATCCTGACGCCCTTGACCGTGACGAACCGGCTGGTGCCTTCTTCCGTGATGCTCATGAAACTTTTCCCCGTTTGCTATTCTTCTAGACGCGCTTGTGGCCCCACATGCTGATGGCCTCGTGATGGGTCACGCGCCAGACATCGTCATGAACCTCGATACCGGCGGTGCCGACCTCGACCTCGAAGCCCGACGGCGTTGCGGCATAGAACGAGACCATCTGGTCGTTTGAATGCTTGCCCAGTGTCATGGTTTGCTTCACGCCGCATGCACCGATACGGTCCATCGCAAATCCGACATCGTCCAGCGTCGCCATTTCCACCATGAAGTGGTGCAGCCGCTTCGGCGCGGGCATCGGCGCCAAAGCCAGCGTGTGGTGACGCGGATTGCAGTGGTAGAATTCGAGCACCAGCGTGAAGTCGGGTGAAATCGCCATGCCGATCGTGTCGGAAAGCCGGAAGCCGAGGAGCCGCGTGTAGAAATCGCGGTTCTCGTCGATCTTCTCGGAAGCCAGAACGACATGGCCGGCGCCCTGGCCACCCGTCATGAAGCCGGACACACCCGCCGGAGAATGGAACGGCATATTGGTGAGCGCCGTCGCGCCGACATAGACCTCGACCTGAAGTCCGGCCGGATCGGTGAGGACGAGAAGGTCGCGCACACCGCGCTCCTTCTTCAGATTGTCGGATGCAGGCGCGCATGGGACGCCCGCCTTTTCAAGACGCTCGCGGAGGGCCTGCAATCCTTCCGGCGTTTCGACTTCGAGCCCGATGAATGAAATGTCGTCCGCCGCCCCCTTGTCGAGATGGATACGGAAGGCGCGATCGTCCATCCGGTAACGGGCCGCGGTACCGTTGCCGCTCCCCGGCATCAGACCCAGAAAGCCCGTCAGGTAATCATCCCATGCCTTGAGGTCGCTGACCTCGAAGCCGATATATCCCAGCGATGCCACGCTCATCGGTTTCTCTCCCTTATTTCCTGTATCTGGCGGCAAGGCCCGCGCCCGCAGCGACGACGCCGATGCCCCGGACGCCGATGCCCGTCTCGCAAATGAGAACGCCGCCGGTCGCCGGCGCGCTGTCCCGGCGCGAGGCGAAATAGACATAGGAGCCGGCGTACTCCTCCGGCGCCGGCACCCGGCCGAGCGGCACGACAGGGGCCGCGACCGCCGGCAGATCGACGCTGCTGATCGCCTTGTCGGCGAGGCCGAGCGCCGCCGGCCCGCGCAGGTCGGTATCGATGGGCCCGGGCGCAACGCCATTGACGCGGACGGTGGGGGCGAATTCGAAGGCGAGCTGGCGGATCATTCCGACGACCGCATGCTTGGACGCGGTGTAGAGCACACCGCCGCCCGCCGGATCGAAGCCGGCATTGGAAACCGTGTAGACGAGCGAGCCGCCGGAGCGGACAAGCGCGGGAAGCGCCGCCTTCGCAAGATGCAGGTAGCCCTTGACGTTGACGCCGAACAGTTCGTCGAAAGCGCCGTCGATCTGCTCTTCCGGCATGTCATCGAGCGTGACGCTGTAATCCCAGATGCCCGCATTGCCGATGGCGCAGTCGAGCTTGCCGAAACGCTCGACCGCCAGCGCCACGGCCGCCTTGTTGTCCGGCCCGGAGCGCACGTCGCCCGCATGGGTCGCGACGGCATCGCCATGGTTGCGCTTCACCTCCTCAAGCTTCTCCGCCGAGCGATCGAAGACGACCACGCGCGCGCCTTCCTCCACGAACCTGTCGACAATGGCGCGGCCGAGGCCCGATGCGCCTCCCGTCACAAGCGCGACTTCTCCTTCCAATCTTCCCATGAGCCTCCCCGCTCTCTGAAAGTAAAAACCCTGTGCTAGAGACGTTCATCGTTTCACGGAGACGATGAACGTCTCCAAGTCTTTGTTTTGTCGCGTTTCCGGACGGCCAACCGGCTTCCACTTGGCCTGGAAACGCTCTAGAACAAGGTGCTCATGTTGGTGGCGCGGATCAGCGTCTGGTCGAGATAAATTTCCCGTCCGCAGAGCTTGAGCGCGGCATCGACGCGGCGAAGCGTATCGACGCGCCGTCCGACCCACATGCTCTCCTCCGTATTGAGACGGCTGCGGTAGAGGATGAAGGCAACGTCGACTGTCGTCTCCGCGCCGTTCACGGCAGTGATACGGACATTGTCGACGATATGGCGCGTGCGGGATGGCGGGTCTTCGGACCAGGACGATCCGGACTCCATCTTGGCGACGCGCATCGCCAGCGCCTGCTTGTCATCGTCGTAAAAGGACATGTCGCCGCGCTTCGTGAATTCCCGGTCGATGTCGGACAGCGTCACCGTCCGCCGGATCGGCATCCAGTAGCTGCAATCCTCGGTCCAGAGATCGAGCCAGGCGCGATATTCGCGCCCGTCGAGCATCGCCGCCTCCGCATAGAGGAACTGCTCGATCTCGTATTGCAGCTCCATCCGCTGCTGGAGAGAAAGTGCGTCGAGACCGGATGTTTCGGCTTCCACCGCCCTTGCCTGCGACATCAGACCCTCCCCTTCGGAAAGGATGGATGGTTCGCCTTCAGTTCGGCCCAGCTGTCGGCCGTCAGCCAGTTCATCCAGTTGGTATAGAGCCAGCGCTGCGCGTGTTCACTGATGGTCGTTTCCACGCGGCTTGTGCCAGTGGCGTCTGTCAGCACCTCGTCCTGGCCGAGCCCCATCGCCATGTGGTGGCGATAGGTCCGCGCCTTGACACCGCGCGAGGCCCGTGTGCTCTGGCTCCAGTTCTCGCCGTCATCCTGCTCAAGCAGGCCGGCTGGGCCGAACAGATGCGTGATGAAGGCGACCTGTTTCTTCTTCATCTCCTCCGGCATCGCCTTCGGAAGGACCGTGAACCACCAGATCTCCGTTTCAAAGGGACCCCGTGGCAGTCGCAACGAAAGCTGTGTGCCGCCAGTCGAGACCCAGAGGTTTGGGAAGATGTTGGGATGCCCCATACAGCGAACACCCGTAGGTCCGAGCATGTCTTTCGCAAAACTCATCCGAAGCGGCTGCGGGAGCCTGTTCGGATCCTCGGTCATTTTCGCGACGGTAACAGCGAACCTTTCCTCATCGCTCATGGCGTCGATTTCCGCCTGCCGCTCCGGGGGAATGACCGGACCGCTGATTGCGTGCCCATACTCTCCAAACATCACCATCTGGTTGTTCGGATGCAGGATCGCGGCAATGTCCAGGATTCCTGAATTGCCGGCCGAGGCATGGCTGTATTGCACGTGATACCAGTCGAAGAGATTGTCGACGGCAATCTTCCAGTTGCAGTCGATGACGTTCTTCTGGACGCCGTCCACGACCTCGACGGGGCCGTTCGCCACGAGAAGGCCGAGGCCGATGCGGCCGACCTCGCCCAGATAATCGGGGAGCGGCGGCGTATCGGGATCGAGCGTCGCGAAATAGAAGCCGTGCAGATGATCCACCTGCGCCGCCTTGGCGAGGCCCCATTGCGACTTGTCGAAGTCCTTGCGGTAATAGGCCGTCATGCCGGGAACGCCGATCAGGTCGCCGTTCAGGTCGTAGTTCCAGCCGTGATAGGAGCAGACAAAGGACTTGGCATTGCCCTGCTCGGCGCGGCAGAGCGCATTGCCGCGATGCCGGCATGTGTTGAGCAGGACCTGCACCTCGCCCTGCTTGTCGCGGACGACGATGACCTGATCCTCACCGATATAATTGATGAAGTAGTCGCCGGGATTGGGTATCTGGCTTTCGTGGCACATGAAGTTCCAGGCACGCGCATAGATGTTGCGCATCTCCAGATCGTAGATTTCCCGGTCGGCGAAAACCCGGCGATCGAGCGTTCCCTCGGCCGGATCGAAACAGGAACGGATTTCAGATTTGCTCGGGGCGCCCCCCGGCTCTTGAACCAAGTCCATGGCTTTCCTCCTCCTTCCGCCACTTCCGCAGATCCGCGTGCGGCGGTTTTATTGAGGAAAGGATGAGGCCTGCCGCCTCGAAACACATAACCACGACGTCCGGAAAAATTGATAATTCGTCCGGAAATGCAGCGGGCAGCCAGATCAGACCGGGATGCGAGACTCATTTCGCCTGTGAGGCCAGCGCGGCCAAACGGCGCAGTTCGCGCTCGCGGCGCCAAGTGTCGAAACTGAAGATCGCCAGACCCACCCAGATCAGCGCAAAGGTCAGCAGCTGGGCCAGCGACAGCGGCTCGCCATAGAGCAGCACCGCGAAGAGGAACTGCGTCGTCGGCGCCAGATACTGCATCAGGCCCAGCGTGGCGAGGCGGATGCGCTGGGCGCCGAAGGTGAAGAGCAGCAGCGGCACCGCGGTCATCGGACCTGTCAGCACAAGGAAGATCAGGGTCGACCAGCCGTCATTGCCGAAGCTGGTGCCGCCATGGCCGGACAGCCACCCGAGATAGAGAAGCGCGAGAGGCATCAGCAACGCGACCTCGACCAGCAGGCCTTCCAGCGGATCGGCCTTCGTGATCTTGCGCAGATAGCCATAGGCCGCGAAGCTGGCGGCCAGGAAGAGCGAGATCCAGGGCAGCATGCCCAGCACCAGCGTGAAGTTCAGCACACCGATGAAGGCCAGCGCGACGGCGAAGATCTGTGCCCGCGACAGGCGCTCGCCCAGCACGGCGACGCCGATCAGCACGCTGACCAGCGGGTTGATGTAATAGCCGAGGCTGGTTTCGACGATGCGCGCCTCGTTGATCGCATAGATGAAGACGAACCAGTTGGAGCCGATCAGCAGCGAGGTGCCCAACAGCGTCAGCATGGCGCGGCGGTTGCGCAGCAGCGCCATCAGCTGCGCGCGACGGCGCAGGACCAGGATCACGAAAAGGACCAGCACAACACTCCAGATCGAGCGATGCGCCAGCACCTCGAAGGGCGGCACGTCCATCAACTGCTTGTAGAAGACGACCGAGACGCCCCAGAGCAGATAGCCGGCGGCGGCCGCCGACGCGCCGAGCGCGGCTTCGCTGACAGGCAGGGGCGGCGCGGCGGGTTTTTCCTGCATGGCGCAGGTTCCTGTTTCGGTCGGTTGACGCGGCGGGCCTGAGCTATAGACCTGTTCGAGCGGGTTGGGGAGATGCGATTTCGCGGGCAAGGATTCCGTTGCGGCGAAGGCGCGAAGGGCTTGAATTTGGAGACGCGAAGAAGAAAAGCAAGAAGGACTCACGCAGAGGCGCAGAGACGCAGAGGTGCTGCAATGTGGCGCAAACGCCCCGGGCCTCCAGATGCGCTGTATTCCTTCTTGCCGGGCTTCGCCCGGCTAAGAATTCCCGGCGACAGGAACTCCTGTCACCGTATTTCAGCTTTCTCAATACCGTCATTGCGAGGAGCGATAGCGACGAAGCAATCCAGAATGCGGCAAACTCGGTGCTCGCGGCTTCTGGATTGCTTCGCTGCGCTCGCAATGACGATCCAGTTTTACGCGCCGGCTTTCGCCTTTGCCGACGGCTTCTTCTTCGCCGGGGCGCCGTCGCGCAGGAGTTTCCAGGTGATCGAGTCGCTGAGCGCCTGGAAGGAGGCATCGACGATGTTGGGGGAGACGCCGACGGTGAACCAGCGGTTGCCCTTGCCATCCATGCTTTCGATCATCACGCGGGTGACGGCTTCGGTGCCGCTCGTCAGGATACGGACCTTGAAGTCGACGAGGCGCAGATCCTCGATGAAGGGCGAGTATTTGCCGAGGTCCTTGCGGAGCGCCTGATCGAGCGCGTTGACGGGGCCGACGCCCTCGCCGACCGAGATGAATTTCTCGCCGTCGACAACGACCTTCACGGTTGCTTCCGAGACCGTGACCAGATCGCCCAAGGCGTTGTAGCGGCGCTCGACCAGCACGCGGAACGACTCGACGTCGAAATATTCCGGCACCTCGCCGAGGATGCGGCGCGCCAGAAGCTCGAAGGAGGCTTCGGCGCCGTCATAGGAATAGCCGAGGAACTCGCGCTCCTTCACTTCGTCGAGCAGGCGGGCGATGCGGCGGTCGGCCGGATCGGCGGCGATGCCGGCCTCTTCGAGGCGGGCCAGGATGTTCGATTTTCCGGCCTGATCGGAGACCGCGATCTTGCGCTTGTTGCCGACCGTTTCCGGCGGCACATGCTCGTAGGTCTTCGGGTCCTTCATGATCGCCGAGACATGGATGCCGGCTTTCGAGGCGAAGGCGCTTTCGCCGACATAGGGCGCATAGCGGTCGGGCGCGCGGTTGAGGATTTCGTCGAGCGTGCGCGAGACGTGGACGAGGCTTTTCAACCGCTCCAGCGTGACGCCGATCTCGAAACGATCCGCATAATGAGGTTTCAAGAGCAGGGTCGGGATCAGCGAGACCATGTTGGCGTTGCCGCAGCGCTCTCCGAGGCCGTTCAGCGTGCCCTGCACCTGACGGACGCCGGCGCGGATGGCGGCCAGCGAGTTCGCGACCGCGTTTTCGGTGTCGTTGTGGGCGTGGATGCCGAGGCGGTCGCCGGGGATGCCGGCGGCGATCACCTCGGTCACGATGCGCTTGACCTCGTCGGGCAGCGCGCCGCCATTGGTGTCGCAAAGCACGGCCCAGCGCGCGCCGGCATCGAGCGCGGTCCGCACGCAAGACAGCGCATAGGCCGGATTGGCCTTGTAGCCGTCGAAGAAATGCTCGCAATCGATCATCGGCTCGCGGCCCTTCGCGGCCACGGCGCGCACACTTTCGTCGATGCTTTCGAGGTTTTCGTCGTTGGTGATGCCGAGCGCGACCGAGACGTGGAAGTCCCAGCTTTTCGCGACCAGACAGACGGCGGCGGTGTCGGCCTCGAGCACGGCGGCAAGGCCCGGATCGTTCGACGCGCTGCGGCCGGCGCGCTTGGTCATGCCGAAGGCGGTGAACTTGGCATGGGAAAGCTTCGGCGGATCGCCGAAGAAGGCCGTGTCGGTGGGGTTGGCGCCCGGATAGCCGCCTTCGATGTAGTCGAGGCCGAGCTCATCCAGCAGAGTGGCGATCAGGCGCTTGTCCTCGACGCTGAAATCGACGCCGGTCGTCTGCGCGCCGTCGCGCAGCGTCGTGTCGAAGAGGTAGAGGCGGGCTTTGCTGGACTTGCTCATGGTTCGGTTCCGCATCGTGGTGGGCGCAAGGGCGCCGAAATCGGGCGACATCCGCCACCGACCGGTCCGTTTTCCACAATGTCTGCAGGCGTGTTTGTACGGCGGCGGCGGATCAAAATCAGCCGCTAATAATCAGACCCTGGATGATCGGGAGCGCCGGGTTCATGCCGGTATCCTCGCTGGGTGCCGTTACAAAAATCCTAACGGGATCAATCCGTTAGACCACGCAGACGGGTTTCGGCCCGCCGGCGCCCGATCAGAGGTAGCAGGTTTTTCAGCTCCGGTCCATGCGGGCGGCCGGTCAGCGCCAGGCGCAGCGGCATGAAGAGGGCCTTGCCCTTCGCCCCGGTCGCGGCCTTGACGGCCCCGGTCCAGAGGCCCCAGGTCGCCTCGTCCCAGGGCTCGGGCGGCAGCGCGGCGGCGGCGGCGGCGGCAAAGCCGGCATCCTCGATCACCGGCTCGACCGGACCGCGGACCACGCGGGCCCAGCCGGCGACCTCGGCGAAGAGGGCCAGATTGGGCCGGACCGCGGCCCAGAAATCCGGTCCGAGATCGCAGCCCAGCGCGGCCAGTCGCGGTTGCGCCGCCTCATAGGGGGTCAGATGCAGGATCGCCGCGTTGACGCGGGCGAGATCGGCCGGGTCGAAGCGGATATCGGCACGGCCGAGGCGCGCGATGTCGAAGGTTTCGGCCAGCGCCGCCAGCGCCAGCACCGGTTCGACCGGATCGGGCGTGCCGAGACGGGCCAGCAGCGCGTTGAGCGCCATCGGCTCGTAGCCCGCCTCGCGCAAGGCCTGCAGCGAGAAGCTCGCCGCATCGTCACGCTTGGAGAGCGGCCGGCCCTCCGGTCCGTTCAGCAGCGAGTAATGCGCATAGACGGGCGGCGTTGCGCCCAGGGCGCGGATCAGCTGGATCTGGACGCCGGTATTGGTGATGTGGTCGGAACCGCGGATCACATGGCTGATGCCGAAATCGATATCGTCGACGACGCTCGGCAGCGTGTAGAGGAAGCGGCCGTCCTCGCGGATCAGCACCGGGTCCGACAGCGAGGCGCCATCGACCTCGACATGGCCCTGGATCAGGTCGTCAAAGGCGGTGTGGACCTGTTCGAGGCGGAAGCGCCAATGGGGCTTGCGGCCTTCGGCTTCGAGCTTCGCGCGATCCTCATCGCTCAGCGCCAGCGCGGCGCGGTCATAGACCGGCGGCAGGCCGCGCGCCATCTGGCGCTTGCGCTTGCGGTCGAGCTCCATCGCGGATTCGTAGCAGGGATAGAGAAGGCCGGCCTGCTTCAACTGCGTGGCGGCGGCCTCGTAGCGCGCCAGGCGTTCGGACTGGCGGGCGAAGATGTCGTGGGAAAGGCCGAGCCAGGCCATGTCCGCCTCGATGCCAGCGGCGAATTCCGGCGTCGAGCGCTCGTCGTCGGTGTCGTCCATGCGCAGCATGAAGCGGCCGCCCGATTTCTTCGCGAAGAGCCAGTTGAAAAGCGCGGCGCGGGCATTGCCGACATGGAGACGGCCGGTCGGCGACGGCGCGAAGCGGACGACAATGTTTTCGGGGGAGGCGGTCATCTGCGTACCCGAGGGGTTGCAAGATATCTAGTCCCGACTCTTACCTCCCCCTCGCGGGGAGGTCGAATGGCATCGCCATTCGGGTGGGGCGCGCGGAGGCAAAGAAGGTTGCACAGCATATGCGGGAGCGCACTTCCCCCCACCCGGGAAATCCGCGTACCGCGAATTTCCCGACCTCCCCTCAAGGGGGAGGTTAAAGAACCGGCGCGCGCCGCATTCCCGCTCACAGGTCCTGGTCCCGGAAGCCGTTGACGATCGGGTAGCGGCGGTCGCGGCCGAAATTGCGGGTGGTGACCTTGACGCCCGGCGCGGCCTGGCGGCGCTTGTATTCGGAGATGTAGAGCAGATGCTCGATGCGCTTGACGACGGCGCGGTCGTGGCCGCGGGCGACGATGTCGCGCACGCTCATCTCCTCCTCGATCAGGCAGTGGAGGATGTCGTCGAGCACGTCGTAGGGCGGCAGCGAATCCTCGTCCTTCTGGTCGGGCCGCAATTCGGCCGATGGCGGGCGCGTGATGATGCGTTCGGGGATCACCCTGCCCTTCGGGCCGAGACAGGCTTTCGGCATATGTTCGTTGCGCCAGCGCGCCATGCGGAAGACGCGCGACTTGTAGAGGTCCTTGATCGGATTGAAGCCGCCATTCATGTCGCCATAGATGGTGGCGTAGCCGGCCGAGACTTCCGACTTGTTGCCGGTGGTCAGCAGCATGGCGCCGAACTTGTTGGAGATCGCCATCAGGATGACGCCGCGGGTGCGCGACTGGAGGTTTTCCTCGGTCGTGTCGGACTGCGTGCCTTCGAAGAGGTTTTCGAGCGCCGAGGTGAAGCCGGCGACCGGAGCCTCGATCGGGACCGTGTCGTAGCGCACGCCAAGCAGCTTCGCGCAGGCCTCGGCGTCGGTCAGGCTTTCGGCGGAGGTGTAGCGATAGGGCAGCATCACGCAGTGGACGTTGCCGGCGCCCAGTGCATCGACCGCGATGGCGGCGACCAGCGCGCTGTCGATGCCGCCCGAAAGGCCGAGCACCACGCCCGGAAAGCGGTTCTTCTTCACATAGTCGCGCAGGCCCTGGACGACAGCCAGATAGAGCGCCTCGTCGCCCTCCTCGACCACGGCTTTTTCGCCTTCGGCGCAGACCCAGCCCTTGTCCGTGCGCGTCCAGTCGGTGACGGCGATCTTCTCTTCCCAGGCCGGCAATTGCACGGCCAGCGAGAAATCGGCATTGAGAACGAAGCTGGCACCGTCGAAGACCAGTTCGTCCTGGCCGCCGAGCTGGTTGACATAGGCCAGCGGCAAGCCGCTTTCGCGGATGCGCGACAGGCAGAGCTGCAGGCGGGCGTCGAACTTGTTGAAGTCGTAGGGCGAACCGTTGGGCACCAGCAGCAGCTCGGCGCCCGATTCCTCCAGACATTCGACAACATCCGGATACCAGATGTCCTCGCAGACCGGCACGCCGATGCGGACGCCGCGGATGTCGAAGGGGCCCGGCATGTGGCTGGCAGGGGCGAAGACGCGCGGCTCGTCGAAGACCGAATAATTCGGCAGATGGACCTTGTAGCGGTGGCCGCGGATCTCGCCCCTGTCGAGATAGAGGACCGCATTGTGCAGGCGACCCTCTTCGAGCCAGGGGGTGCCGATCAGCACGGCCGGGCCGCCATCGGCGGTCTGGCGGGCAAGTTCGGCGGCGGCGGCCATGGCGGCGCGCTGGAAGGCCGGCTTCAGCACCAGGTCTTCGGGCGGGTAGCCGGTGAGAAACAGTTCGGAAAAGACGATCAGGTCGGCGCCGGCAAGCTCGGCCTCGCGGCGGGCCGAAACGGCCCTTTCGACATTGCCCGCGATATCGCCGACGACGGGGTTCAACTGGGCCAGCGCGATGCGGAGCTTGTCGGTCATGGGACGGTGGAATCCGGAGCTTCTGAGGGATATACGGGGCCGGGCCCGGTGTTTCTAGCGGTTGAGGGACGCACTCACAATAGTATGCCGATCAGCGGCGTTTCGGGATGCGCGGCGGCCGCACCAAGGCTAGGCTCGCCGCAACCGCCAGATTCCAAGGGAGATTCCGCCATGACCGTCAATCGCCAGATCCTGCTGACCGAGAATCCCAGCGGCAAGCTTGCGACCAGCCATTTCCGGCTGCATGAGGGCGAGATGCCGGTGCCAAAGGATGGCGAGGTGCTGGTCAGGACGCGGCTGATCTCGCTCGATGCGGCCAACCGGGCGTGGATGCAGGGCGCGACCTACCGGGCGGCGGTCGAGGCCGGGACGGTGATGGCAGGCGGATCGGTGTCGGAGGTGATCGAATCGAAGGCGCCGGGGCTGGCACCCGGCGACCTCGTGTTCGGCGACACCGGCTGGCAGGAATATGCGGCGCTGAAGGCGAAGACCGTCAACAAGCTGCCCAAACTCGAACCGCTGTCGCATCTCCTCAGCGTCTATGGCATTGCCGGGCTCACCGCCTATTTCGGACTGCTCGATATCGGCCAGCCGAAGGCCGGCGAAACGGTGGTGGTGTCGGCGGCGGCCGGCTCGGTCGGTTCGATCGTCGGACAGATTGCCAAGATCAAGGGCTGCAGCGTCATCGGCATCGCCGGCGGTGCCGCCAAATGCAAGCTGCTGACCGACGAACTGGGCTTCGATCACGCGATCGACTACAAGGCGGCACCCGTGGGCAAGGCGCTCCGGGCGGCCGCACCCAAGGGTATCGACGTCTATTTCGACAATACCGGCGGCGACATTCTGGAAGCGTGCCTGTTCGGCATGAACAATTTCGGCCGCATCGCCTGTTGCGGGGCGGTGTCGCAATATGACGGAGCGGCGCCGGCGCATGGGCCACGCGGCGTGCCGGGGCTGATCGTCGTCAAGCGACTGACAATGCGCGGCTTCATCGTGATGGACTACCAGGACCGGCACGAAAAGGCGCTCGAGGAACTGCAGGGCTGGGTCGCTTCGGGTCAGATCAAGGTCAAGGAAGACATCCTGCAGGGGCTCGAAAACACGCCGCAGGCGCTGGTCGGGTTGCTGGCCGGCGACAATGTCGGCAAGCGGATGGTGCGGCTCGACTGAAAATGGCGGATTTCCGCGACGGAACCACGTGCCGCCCGCGTTGAGTATCCCGTACAGGCACTTCAGGAACCGGACCGGCAATGGGATATGACAGCGGCGAGGCGGCAGGACCGGCGGCCTGGATCCGGGCGGTGCCGGAACGGTTCAGCCAGGGCTGGCGCCGCCTGGCCCCGGGCTGGCGGCGCGGCCTCGTTGCGGCAGCGGCGCTCGCGGTACTGTGGCTCGGATATTCCGTCCTCAGCGGCGGCGAAAACGAGAGCTATCGCACGCAGACCGTGACGCGGGGCGATATCGAACAGACCGTGTCGGCGCTCGGCGCGCTGCAACCCAAGAACGACGTCAATGTCGGCGCGCAGGTTTCGGGCCAGCTCAAGGAGGTGCTTGTCGAGATCGGCGACACGGTGACGGCCGGACAGTTGCTGGCCGAGATCGATGCCAAGATCTACGAGACCGAAGTGCAGGCCGCGCGGGCGCGGCTTGCCGATCTCGAATCGCAGCTGGCCGGACGCCAGGCCGAGCTGGTGCTGGCCGAGCGGCAATATGCGCGGAACCGCGATCTGGCCCGGATCGACGCGGTCAGCCGCAACGAGCTGGAGACCAGCGAAACGCAGGTCAAGATGCTGCGGGCCGCGATCGGTTCGATCACGGCGCAGATCGAACAACAGCGCTCGACCGTCGAAGGCGGCGAGACCAATCTCGGCTATACGCGCATCTATGCACCGATGGACGGCACGGTGGTGGCGCAGCCGGCGGTCAAGGGACAGACGCTCAACGCGACGCAGACCGCGCCGACCATCCTGCAGATCGCCGATCTCAGCACGATGACCGTGCGGGCGCAGGTGGCCGAGGCCGATATCGGCAAGCTCAAGGTGGGGATGCCGGTCTATTTCACCACGCTCGGCCATCCCGACCGGCGCCGCGAGTCGACGATCCGGCAGATCCTGCCGACGCCGGAAGTGCTCAATGACGTCGTGCTCTACAATGTGCTGATCGATATCGACAATGCCGACCGGCTGCTGATGAGCGAGATGACGGCGCAGGTGTTCTTCCTGCTCGGGCAAGCGCGCGATGTGCCGCTGGTGCCGGTGGCGGCGCTGCGGCCGACGCGAGAGGGCGACCATGTTCACGAAGTGACGGTGCTGACGGCCAGGGGGCCCGAACTGCGGCGCGTCGAGACCGGGATCGCCAGCCGGGTGGCGGCCGAAGTCGTGTCGGGTCTTGAAGCGGGCGACGAGGTGATCCTCGGCGCCGGCGCGATCGAGGCCGCGCCGCGCGACGGGTCGCGGCGCTTCGGCGGGCCGTTCCTGTGAGCGGGCCGGCTCGCGCGCCGCTGATCGCGCTGCGCGACGTCTCGCGCGTCTACCGCACCGGCGATACGGAAGTGCGGGCGCTTGACGGCGTATCGCTGACGATCCGGGCCGGCGAGTTCGTCGCCATCATGGGGCAATCGGGTTCCGGCAAGTCGACCCTGATGAACATTCTGGGTTGTCTCGACCGGCCGAGCGGCGGGCGCTATCTGGTCCATGGCGCCGATGTGGCGACGTTGTCGGGCGATGCGCTGGCGGCGCTGCGGCGCGATACATTCGGCTTCGTGTTCCAGCGCTACAATCTTCTGGCGACGATGACGGCCAGTGAGAATGTCGAGCTGCCGGCGGTCTATGCCGGCAAGACGCGGGCGGCGCGCGCGGCACGGGCGCAGGGGCTGATCGCGCGTCTCGGCCTTGCCGATCGCGCCGATCATCGGCCCAACGAACTTTCCGGCGGACAGCAGCAGCGCGTCTCGATCGCGCGGGCGCTGATGAACGACGCGCAGGTGATCCTGGCCGACGAGCCGACCGGCGCGCTGGACAGCCAGAGCGGCGCCGAGGTGCTGGCGCTGCTGGCCGAACTCAATGCCGAGGGCCGCACCGTCATCCTGATCACGCATGATCCGAGCGTCGCCGCGCATGCCGACCGGCTGATCCGGCTGGCCGACGGCAAGGTCGTCGAGGACAGCGCCGGCAGCACGGCAGCCACGCGGCGCAACGCGGATGAGAGCGCGGTGCCGGCCCAGCCGGCGATCTTCGGCGCCGATGTCAGCGAGGCGGTCAAGATGGCGTTCCGTTCGCTGCGGATGAACTTGTTCCGGACCGCGCTGACGCTGCTGGGCGTCGTGATCGGCGTCGGCGCCGTTGTGGTGATGCTGGCGATCGGCGACGGCAGCAAGGCCAATGTGATGTCGCAGATCCAGTCGATGGGGACCAATCTGCTGATCGTGCGCGCGGGCGGGCCGGGCGTGCGTACGGCGGAAGTGACGACGCTGACCGTCGACGATGTCCATGCCATTCTCGAATTGCCCAACATCATCGCCGCCGCGCCGGAGCGCAGTACCGCCGCGACGATGCGCTTCGGCAATCGCGATCACCGCACGCAGATCCAGGGGACCTGGCCGCAATTCCTGCTGGTCAACGACTGGGACCTCGCCGCCGGCGGCTTTTTCAACCAGGCCGACGTCAACGGCTACGCGCCGGTGATCGTGCTGGGGCAGACAGTCGCGCAGACGATGTTTCCCGACGACACCGATCCGATCGGTCAGTATGTGCTGGTGCAGAGCGTGCCATTCGAGGTGGTTGGCGTGCTGCGGCCCAAAGGTGCAGCCATGTTCGGACGCGACCAGGACGATGTGGCGCTGGTGCCGATGACGACCGGCACGATGCGGCTGTTCGGCCAGCATCATGTCAGCTCGATCAGCGTCAAGGTGGCGGATGCAACCGATATCGACGCGACGCAGGCGGCGATCGAGGAATTGCTAATGGCCCGGCACGGCGCCGAAGACTTTCGCGTGCGCAACACCGCCTCGCTGCTCGAAATGGCCGATGCGACCTATACGACACTGACGATCCTGCTCGGCTCGGTGGCGGCGATTTCGCTGCTGGTCGGCGGCATCGGCGTAATGAACATCATGCTGGTCAGCGTGACCGAGCGCACGCGCGAGATCGGTATCCGCATGGCGACCGGGGCGCGCAAGCGCGACATCCTGCTGCAGTTCAATACCGAGGCGCTGGTCGTGTGCGGGATCGGCGGCGCCAGCGGCATTCTGCTGGGGCTGGGGCTTGCGGGCCTGGCGCAATGGGCGGGGATGAATGTCGCCTATTCGGCCGGGCCGCCCCTGCTGGCTTTCAGCTGCGCCTTTCTGACCGGATTGCTGTTCGGCTATCTGCCGGCGCGCAAGGCGGCGCATCTCGATCCCGTGGCCGCGCTGGCAACCGAGTGAGGCCTGCGATGAATTCCATTCCCTTTCGTTCCGCCCTGTCCGCTCTCGCGCTGGCGATGCTCGCCGGCTGCAGCCTGGTGCCCGAGCATGTGCGACCTGCCGTCGAAACGCCGGCCGCATGGCAGATGGCGGATGCGGCAAATGCGCAGGCGGCGAGCGCCGAATGGTGGAAGAAGTTCGGCGATCCCGAACTCGATGCATTGATGACGGCGGCGCTCGGTGCCAATTTCGACATCGTCGCGGCGCTGGCGCGGATCGAGCAGTCGCGAGGCGCCTTGCGGGCGGCCGGGGCACCGCTGCTGCCGGCCGTTTCGGGCAGCAGCAGCGCGGCCAGCCGCGCCAGCGATTTCGGGCCGTCGCGCGAAGAGGCCAGCCTGGGACTGTCGGCCAGCTATGCGCTCGACCTCTGGGGCCGCTACCGGGCACAACAACGATCGGCACGCGCCGCGCTTGACGCGACCCTGTTCGATAGCGAGGCGACGCTGCTGCTGGTGCAGTCGCAGGTGGCAACGACCTATTTTGCCGCGCTCAATGCCCGGGACCGGCTGACCATCGCCGCCGAGTCGCTGACGGCCGCGCGCGAGACCTATCGTGTCGCCGAGGCGCGCTACCGCGCCGGCAGCACATCGGCACTCGACATCGCGCAGCAGCGCAACAATATCGCCGCCATCGAGGCCGGCATCCCGCCGCTCGAGCGCGAACTTGCCGCCAACCGCCACGCACTGGCGATCCTGCTGGGCCGGGCACCGCAGGGCTTCACGATCGCCGGCGGCGGCACCGGACATCTCACGCTGCCCGAGATCGCGACCGGGCAACCGGCCGCCCTGCTCGAAAGGCGGCCCGACATCCGCCGCGCCGAGGCGCAGCTCGTGGCCGCCAATGCCGATATCGGCGCCGCACGTGCCGCCTTCTTTCCCAGTCTCGACATATCGGCCTCGGCCACACGCAGCTTCGCCACCGGCCTGCCGGCCGAGACCGCCTCGTCGCTGGCCGCCTCACTGCTGGCGCCGATCTTCTCGGGCGGGTCGCTCGAAGGGAGCCTGCAATCGGCGCGGGGCCGACAGGCCGAACTCGCCGCCGCCTATCAGAAGACGGTGCTGACTTCCTTCGCCGAAGTCGAGGATGCGTTGATCGGTGCTGACAGCCATGCGCGGCGCGAGGCATTTCTGACGGAAGCAGCCTCCGAAGCACGGCGGGCCTATGATCTGTCGCAAGCGCGCTACCGGGCCGGCGCCAGCGACCTGCTTTCGGTGCTCGACGCGCAGCGCAACTGGCTGGCGGCGCGCGACAGTGCCGCACAGGCACGCCTCGCCCGTCTCAGCTCCGCCGTCGACCTCTTCGTGGCGCTGGGCGGCGGCTGGGCGAGCTGAAGCACCCCGCCCTCGCCCTCCACCTCGACTTCCGTTCCGTCCATTTGCTCACAACCTGTTGTTCACAAGCAGGACAGGCATTGCTTTCACCGCAGCGGAAAGGCCGCTAGGCTGCCTCCAACTCAAAACCCGCTGGAGGATCCCCCATGCAAAACCTGATCTCGAAGGAAATCCGTCTCAAGGCGCGTCCGGTCGGCACGCCGAAGGAGAGCGATTTCGAACTGGCCAGTGCCGAAGCCCGGCAGCCCGGCGACGGCGAGGTTCTCGTTCGCAACATCTGGATGTCGGTCGATCCCTATATGCGCGGCCGCATGATGGACCGCGAAAGCTATGTGCCGCCGTTCCAGATCGGTAAGCCGCTGGAAGGCGGCGCGATCGGCCAGGTGGTGGCGTCGAACAGCGACAAGCTGAAGGTCGGTACCTATGTCAATCACATGCTGGGCTGGCGCGAATATGCGACAGCGCCGGCAGCCGGCTTCACGCCGGTCGATCCCGCGCTCGGCCCTATCGAGGCCTTTCTCGGCACGCTCGGCATGCCGGGCATGACGGCGTGGGCCGGCCTCTTCAAGGTCGCCGAACTCAAGGACGGCGAGACGGTTTTCGTGTCGGCGGCGTCGGGCGCCGTCGGTTCGGTCGTCTGCCAGCTTGCCAAGGCGCATGGCTGCTATGTGGTCGGCTCGGCCGGCTCGGACGAGAAGTGCAAGTGGCTCGAAGAGGTGGCCGGCATCGACAAGGCGATCAACTACAAGACCTGCGGCGACCTGACCAAGGCCGTCAAGGACGCTTTCCCTAAGGGCATCGACGTCTATTTCGAGAATGTGGGCGGCAAGCATCTCGAAGCCGCCATCGAATCCATGCGGCCGAACGGGCGCCTCGCCATGTGCGGCATGATCGAGCAGTACAACGACACCGAGCCGCGCCCCGGCCCGACCAATCTGATCCAGATCGTCGGCAAGAGCCTGAGGCTGCAGGGATTCATCGTCTCGAACTATTTCCAGCACATCGGCGAGTTCTTCGCCGAAATGGGTCCGCTGATCAAAGGCGGCAAGATGAAGTGGGAGGAGACGGTGGAGGACGGCATCGAGAACGCGCCGAAGGCCTTTCTCAAACTCTTTTCCGGCGGCAATTTCGGCAAGATGCTGGTCAAGATCGGGCCGGACAAGGCGGTGTAAGGCCACGCCCCGCTCCTCAAGACGTGATGGCCCGGCTTGTCCGGGCCATCCACGTCTTTAAACTCCACCAAGAAAAGAAAGACGTGGATGACCCGCATAAAGCGGGTCATGACGTTCGAGGGGAGGACCAGGGATCATGTCGACAAGGGCACAACGCTGGGTGCTGGCTTCGCGGCCTGAAGGCAAACCGAGAGCGGAGAATTTCCGGCTCGAGACGGTCACGCTGCCCGATATCGGCGAGCATGAACTCCTGATCCGGACCGAATATCACTCGGTCGATCCCGGCATGCGCGGGCGGCTTTCGGGCGACAGCTATACGGCGGCACTGCCGGTGGGCGAGACCATCGACAGTGCGATGGTCGGCGTGGTCGAGGCCTCCAACAACGAAAAGTTCGCTGTGGGCGACCGGGTGACCGGCGGCTTCGGCTGGGTCACACATGCCATTTCCAACGGGCGCGGCGTCCAGAAGCTCGACCCGGCGCTCTATCACGGCAAGCTTCGACCGACGGCGGCCATCGGCGTTCTGGGCATTCCGGGCCTGACCTCCTATTTCGGGCTGCTCGACCTCGGCCGGCCGAAAGAAGGCGATACGGTGCTGATTTCATCGGCTGCGGGGCCCGTCGGCGCGACGGCCGGGCAGATCGCGAAGATGAAGGGCGCGCACGTCGTCGGCATCGCAGGGTCCCAGGAGAAGTGCGACTATGTCAAAGGGCTCGGCTTCGACGACTGCTTTTCCTATCGCGGTGCCGATCTCAGGACGGCGATCTCGGCGGCCTGCCCCGACGGGGTCGATATCTATTTCGACAATGTCGGCGGCGAGATGCTCGATGCGGCGATCCTCAACATGAAGGAGCATGGCCGCATCGTCGTTTCGGGCCAGGTCAGCGAATACAACCGTGCCGAAAACGAGCTCCGCGGCATCCGCAACGTGACGCGATTCATCACGCATCGGCTCAGGATGGAGGGGCTGGTCGTGTTCGATTATTTCAAGCAGTTCCGCGAGGCACAGGCCGAGATGGCCGGGTGGATTCACGCAGGCAAGCTCGTCTATACCGAGGATATTTCGGAAGGGATCGAAGGCTCAGCGGCGGCCTTCATCGGATTGTTCGAAGGTGAGAATCTCGGGCGACGGCTGATCAAGGTCAGCTAGAACTCGTAACGCAGACCGAGCGTCAGGAAGTTCGAGGCATCGGTGACGCCGTTGAAGGCGCCAAACATGCCCGAACGGTGCTGCAGCCGAGCGACCAGGGCGGTTTCAGGATAGGCCGGCAGGGCAAAACTCGCCTGCAAATTGAACTGGTTCAGCAGACGCGAACGGCTGCCGTCGGGCTGGCGTTCGAGTTGCGGAAACTCGGTCGTGTAGGACGGACCCATGCCGACTGCCATCGTCGTCAGCAGATAGCGGTTCCAGGGAAAGTCGTGCCAGCGCGCATAGGCTGCCGTGCCGACCTCGTGATAGATCTCGCGACCGTAGTGATAGGCATACATCAGTTCGGCCTCGAAGCTCAGCGACCGACCGTACCAGCCTAGCAGACGCGATGCTGTCAGCCCCAGAACATGATCGGTCGAGCCTTCGACGTCGAAGAAATTCTCGATCACATTGCTGAAATTGTTTTCGGTGCCTTCGCCCATGAAGATGGTGACGGCGTAGAGCCTGTCATCCGGAACGGGCGCGCGCCAGTTGCTTTCGCCGGCGCCCGCATGCGTCGCCGGGGCGGCGAGCAGAAAACCTGCCGCAGCGACAGCACAGCGATGTTTCCAGACGTTCATCGGGCTCACCGGCACTCTCCTCGTGACCGCTCCAAGCCCCCCGCTTCCTTTTAACGTCTTTGCGCGCAAAGAAAAAGGCCCGGATCGACCGGGCCTTTTCCTGTTCGTCTGTGGACGGCTCTTACCAGGCACCGAGCGCCAGCGGCTGCTCGCGGCGCGCTTCCATGCGTTCCTTCTTGAGACCTTCTGCAATCAGAAAGGCCAGTTCCAGCGACTGGCTGGCATTGAGACGCGGATCGCAATGCGTGTGGTACCGATCGCCAAGCTCGGTTTCCGAAATCGCCTGCGCGCCACCGATGCATTCGGTGACGTTCTGGCCGGTCATCTCGAAATGGACGCCGCCCGCATGCGTGCCTTCGGCACGATGCACGGCCATGAATGCCTGTACCTCGGCGAGAATGCGGTCGACCGGACGCGTCTTGTAGCCCGACGAGGCCTTGATCGTGTTTCCATGCATCGGATCGCAGGACCAGACGACCTTCCGGCCTTCGCGCTCGATGGCGCGAATGAGCTGCGGCAGATGCTTTTCGACATTCTCGGCACCGAAGCGACAGATCAGTGTCAGACGTCCCGCCTCGTTCTTCGGATTGAGAATTTCGGTCAGACGCACAAGCTCTTCCGGATCAAGCGTGGCGCCGCATTTCATGCCGATCGGGTTCTTCACGCCGCGCAGGAACTCGACATGGGCGTGATCAGGCTGGCGCGTACGGTCACCGATCCAGAGCATGTGGGCCGAGGTGTCGTACCACTCGCCGGTCGTCGAGTCGACGCGGGTCATCGCCTGCTCGTAGCCGAGCAGCAGAGCTTCGTGGCTGGTGTAGAACTCGGTGGTGTGCAATTGCGGTTGGGTTTCGCTGTCGATGCCGCAGGCGCGCATGAAATCGAGCGCTTCGGTAATGCGGTTCGCCAGTTCCTCGTAGCGCGCGCCTTCCGAACTGTCGGCGACGAAACCGAGGTTCCAGCGGTGCACGAAATCGAGATCGGCATAGCCGCCCTGCGCAAAAGCACGGATCAGGTTCAGCGTCGAGGCCGATTGCGAATAGGCGCGCAACAGGCGCTCGGGATCGGGCACACGGGCCTTCTCGTCAAACTCGATGCCGTTGATGTTGTCGCCGAGATAGGAGGGCAGCGTCACGCCATCGATGGTTTCGGTGGGCGAGGAGCGCGGCTTGGCGAACTGACCGGCGATGCGGCCGACCTTCACGACCGGCGAGGAGGCGGCAAAGGTCAGCACCACAGCCATCTGCAGCAGCACACGGAAGGTGTCGCGGATATTGTCGGCGGAGAATTCGGCGAAGCTCTCGGCGCAATCGCCCCCCTGAAGCAGGAACGCACGGCCCTCGCAGACCTCGGCCAGATCCGCCTTCAGCTTGCGGGCCTCACCTGCAAAAACCAGTGGCGGATAGGTGCGCAGGCGCTCCTCCACGGCGGCCAAGGCCGCTGCGTCCGGGTAGTTCGGGAGGTGCTTGGCGGGCTTGGCGCGCCAGCTCTCCGGTTTCCAGGTCTCCGCCATCTTCTTGTCTCCAAAGAACAAAAGAGCGCGCCGCGCGGGGCTTCGGGCCCGATTGCCCCACTCCGCTGCCACGCACTCCTCATATGGAAGGCCGAGTTATAGGCCACAAGGGCTCTAAAGGGAAGCCTAAGCCCTTGATTGCGCTCAGGGACCCGGAATCGGGGTTAATCCGCCGCCCGGGCTGCCGGCGGCTGCCACTTTTCCTTCAGTGTCACCAATTCCTCGGCGGCCGTCGGGTGAACCGCGATGGTCGCGTCGAACTGGGCCTTGGTACCACCCATGGTGACGGCGATGCCGACAGCCTGGATGAGCTCGCCGGAGGCCGGACCCAGAATGTGAACGCCCAGCACGCGCTGCGACGCCGGCTCGACCACCAGCTTCATGAAGGTCTTTTCGTCGGAGCCCGACAGGGTTCCCTTCATCGGGCGGAAGCTGGTCTTGTAGATGTCGATCTCGCCATGCCTTGTCCGGGCCTCGACCTCGGTCAATCCGACCGTGCCCATTTCAGGTTGCGAGAAGATTGCCGTCGGGATGATCGAATGATCGACGGCAACTGGGTTGTCGTTGAACACCGTCTCGGCAAAGGCCTGGCCCTCGCGGATCGCGACCGGCGTCAGATTGGCGCGATCGGTGACGTCGCCGACGGCGTAGATGCTGTCGATGTTCGTCTTCGAGAAACGGTCGACAAGGATCTCACCCTTCGGGCCGAGCGCGACGCCTGCATTTTCCAGACCGAGCCCGGCAGTGTTGGGCACGCGGCCGGTTGCATACATCACCGCGTCGGTCTTCAGCACGTCGCCATCGGCGAGTTTCAGGTGTAACTCGCCCGCCTTGCGCTCAATCGCGACAATGTCGCTGTTCATCCGGAGATCGACGCCCTTCTTGACCATCTCCTCCGCCAGAATCTTGCGCAGATCCTCGTCGAAACCGCGCATGAAAAGCGGGCCGCGATAAAGCTGGATCGTCTCGGCGCCGAGACCGTTGAAAATGCCGGCGAACTCAACGGCAATATAGCCGCCGCCCACGACAACGATGCGCCCGGGCAAGGCATCGAGATGGAAGGCCTCGTTGGAGGTAATCGCATGCTCGACGCCCGGAAGGTCCGGCCGGAACGGCGTCGCGCCCACGGCAACCAGAATCCTGCCCGCGGTGATCTCTCGCCCATCGGCAACGAGGCGGACCGTATTGGCATCCTTCAGCACGGCGCGGCTCTCGATGATCTCGACACCGGCCTTTTCGAGATTGCGGATATAGATGCCGTTGAGGCGATCGATCTCCCGGTCCTTGTTGGCAATCAGCTTTTTCCAGCTGAAGCTGGTTTCGCCGACGGTCCAGCCGAAGCCCGCCGCCTCCTCGAAGTCTTCGGCAAAATGGCTTGCATAGACCAGCAGCTTTTTCGGCACGCAGCCGCGAATGACGCAGGTGCCGCCGACGCGATATTCCTCGGCGACAGCAACCTTCGCACCGTGACTGGCCGCAATGCGGGCGGCGCGCACGCCGCCCGACCCCGCGCCGATGACGAAAAGATCGTAGTCGTATTTTCCAGTCATCATTCGCTCCCGGGGCCTATTTCGCCTCGATGATATCGGTACCCGAGGGCGTGCCTACAATGGCCAGATCCGCAATCCCGATAAACAATCCGTTATCGACGACACCGGCAATGCGGTTGAGCTCATGTGCAAGTCCGACCGGATCTGGAATCCTGCCGAAGGCACAATCGAAGATGAAATTCCCGCTGTCGGTGAAGAAAGGTTCGCCATACTCGTCGGTGCGCCGGGCGATCCTGCCCGTACAGCCCCAGGCACTTGCCACCTCGGCCATCCTGCCTGCCGTTGCCGTGCAACCGAAGGGAATGACCTCGACCGGCAGTGGAAAGGCGCCCAGCGTCGTCACAAGCTTCGAGGCGTCCGCAATCACGATCATCCGGTCGGATGCCGTCGCGACAATCTTTTCGCGCAGCAACGCGCCGCCGCCGCCCTTGATCAGACGCAGATCGATATCGAGCTCGTCGGCGCCGTCGATCGTGACGTCGAGATGCGGCGTGTCATCAAGATTGGTCAGCGGAATGCCGAGACTTTCGGCAAGCTGCCCTGTCCGCTCCGATGTCGGCACACCGACAATATCGAACCCCTCTTTCACGCGCGCGCCCAGCGCCTGCACGAAGTGTTCCGCAGTCGAACCCGTTCCGAGACCCAGCTTCATGCCAGGTTCGATGAAATCGAGCGCGCGGACCGCTGCCGCCTGTTTCTGTTCGTCGGCATTCATGGTTCAGAGTCCCGCCATTGCGACATATTTCACTTCGAGAAACTCCTCGATGCCCCATGGCCCGCCTTCGCGGCCCAGGCCCGATTCCTTGTAGCCGCCAAAGGGTGCCACCTCGGTCGAGATCAGGCCGGCATTGACGCCGACCAGTCCGTATTCGAGCGCCTCGGCCATGCGCCAGACACGGCCGATATCGCGGCTGTAGAAATAGGAGGCAAGCCCGAAGGGGGTGTCATTGGCCAGCCGGATCGCTTCCTCTTCCGTCCTGAAGCGGAAGACCGGCGCCAGCGGCCCGAAGGTTTCCTCGCGTGCCGCCATCATGTCCGGCGTCATGCCGGCGATGACCGTCGGCTCGAAAAAGGTGCCGCCCTTCGCGTGGCGCTTGCCACCAGTCAGAACGCGTGCACCGCCCGCGACCGCATCCGCCACATGCTCCTCGACCTTTTCGACGGCCGCCATGTCGATCAGCGGTCCCTGCGCCACGCCGTCTTCGAAGCCCGATCCGACTTTCAGCGCGGCGACCTTCGCGGAAAGTTTTTCGACAAAGACATCATGCACCTTGTCCTGTACCAGAAAACGGTTGGTGCAGATGCAGGTCTGTCCGGTGTTGCGGTATTTCGAAGCGACAGCGCCTTCGACCGCCGCATCGATATCGGCGTCGTCGAAAACAATGAAGGGCGCATTGCCACCGAGCTCGAGCGCCACTTTCTTGACGGTGGAGGCGGCCTGAACCATCAGTTCCTTGCCGATTTCGGTCGACCCGGTGAAGGTCAGCTTGCGGACCAGCGGGCTCGATGTCATTTCGCCACCGATGGCGCCCGCCTTGCCGGTGATGACGCTGAGGAGGCCGGCCGGCAGGCCCGCGCGTTCAGCGAGCTCCGCCAGCGCGAAGGCCGAAAGCGGCGTTGCTGTTGCCGGCTTCACGACCATGGCGCAACCGGCGGCCAGCGCCGGCGCCGCCTTGCGTGTGATCATTGCGGCCGGAAAATTCCAAGGCGTGATCGCAGCGCAGACGCCGACTGGCTGTTTCAGCACAACGATACGGCGGTCCGCGGTCGGCGCCGGCACGATCGCGCCATACACGCGTTTTGCCTCTTCGGCATAGAATTCGATGAAGGCGGCGGCATAGGCGATTTCGCCCTTCGCCTCGGCGAGCGGCTTGCCCTGCTCGGCCGTCAGGATCGCGCCAAGATCGTCCTGATTCTGCATCATCAGATCGAACCAGCGCCGGAGAATGGCCGAACGCTCCCTTGCCGGCCGCGCGGCCCATTCCTTCTGCGCGCGCGCCGCTGCTTCGATCGCAACGCGCGTTTCGGCCTGACCGAGGGACGGCACCGTGACGATGGTTTCACCGGTTGCCGGATCCGTGACCGCCAGCTGCGGCGCCTTGTCGCCCTGCCATTTGCCATCGATGTAACAGAGGCTTTTCAGCAAGGTCTTGTCGTTGAGACGGGCGGCAAGCGTCATAGGAAATCCTTTGAAGTGGAGAAGTCCTTTGGAATGATGGGCTCGGCACTATATCCTTGCCCCTTGTTAGCACTCCGGCTTCATGCCGGAAAGAGGCCGGAAAAGATCCCTCGCATGAAGGCCACGGAATTCTTCTCGGAAACCTATGTGCAGGCCCGCGCGCGCTTTCTCGCTGCGGCCGAGGCGGCCGGCGCCCGCATCGCAACGCATGAAAACCCGCATGCGAAGGGTCCTCAGCTGACGCCACTTTTCACCGACACGGCGTGGTTCGGCCCCGCGGATGCCGGAACGGTGCTGCTCAACAGCTGTGGCATGCATGGTGCCGAAGGATATGGCGGATCGGCGGCGCAACTTGCATGGATCAGCGAGGGCGGTCCGCGGCGACTGCCGCCCGACGTCGCCATGCTGATGGTGCATGCGGTCAATCCCTACGGCTTCGCCTGGGGGTTGCGCGGGACCGAGAACAATGTCGATCTCAATCGCAACTTTCTCGATCATAGCCAGCCGCATCCCGACAACCCACTCTATGACGAGTTGCATCCGTTGCTCTGCCCCGAGCGGATCGACGATGCGGCCATCCAGAAAATGCTGGCGGGCGGCGCTCGCTTTATCGAGCGCCATGGCCAATGGGCGCTTGAAGACGCCATCAGCCGCGGGCAATACAGCCATCCGGACGGCTATCATTTCGGCGGTCAGGCGCCTGAATGGTCCAACCTCACCATGCGGCAGATCGTGCGCGACCAGCTTTCCGGTGCCCATCGCGTCGGCTTCGTCGACTGGCATTCGGGTCCCGCCGGCGACGGGGATCTCATTCACCTCTGCTTCTCCGATCCCCGGAGCACCGGTTTTGCGCGTGCCGCCTCATGGTGGGGCCGCACGGCACTCGACCCGAATACCGTCGATGCGATGTGGGGTTCGAAGCGGCCGACTCGGTGTGGCATCATGTTCTGGGGGATCGAGGAACAGCTGAAACCGCAGGCCGAGATCGCAGGTGCCGTGATCGAGTTTCGTTCGGCGCAGACCAAGGGCAGTGCCGCCAAGGCAATGCGGGTGCCGATGCTGGAGCGATGGCTGCGTTTCGTCGGTGGCTTCGACGCGCCGGAGGCGGCGGGCTATTTCGAGGAGATTCGCGACGACTATGCGCCGCGCCGCCGGTCATGGCAGGAGAATGTGATCACCAACGCGCTGGGCTGCTACGAGACCACACTGTCGGGTCTCGGCCAGTGGGCGCGCGAGGGTTTGCGCGCAGCAGACTGATCAGCCGAGCGTAAAATCGTAGCGAACTTCCGTGATGTGCGGGTAGCGGCGAAAGCCGACGCAACGGCGCGCGGCAAGACGCCCGCCCATGCGCTCGTAGAAGCGGCGTGCTTTCGGGTTTTCCTCAAGCACCCAGAGATGCGCCATGCGGTGGCCGAGACAACCGATCTCGTCAAAGAGATGGTGCAGAATTTCGCGACCAACGCCACGCCCGTGATCGGCGGCACGGACATAAAGTGTTGTCACCTCGGCCCCGCGCATGTGACCGAACCCGACCGGGGCGCCCGCCTCTGTCGCAATCCAGGCGATACCCTCGTTCAGGGCCGACCGCCATTCGGCCGTCGAGCGGCCGAGATCGAGACCGTCGAGGATCGGCTGCGGCAGGATGCCGGGATAGGCCTCGCGCCAGCAGGCAATCTTCAGCCGCGCAAGGACCTGCGCGTCGGCACCGGGCCGCGCCATGCGCAGCCTGTATCGGGTCAGAACGCTCATGGGCCAAGTCTGGCCCGCCCGGCCGCACAAGGGAAGTCCCTGTCTTGCCAAGCGCAAGCCAACATGCGAGAGAGCTTGCGGCTGCCGAGCCCAATCTGGAATGTCACATGATGTCCGCGCCCCGCCCCACCCTGCTCTTCGACCTCGACGGTACGCTGGCCGATACGGCACTCGATCTCTGCGCAACCATGAATGTGATCCTGGAGCGGCATGGACGGGTGCGCGTGCCGGAAAGCCGCGTACGGCACCTGGTCGGCGGCGGTGCGCGGCTGTTGATGGAGCGCGGCTTTCGCGAAACCGGCGAACCAGCCAGCGCGGACCTGCTGGACCGGCTCTTTGTCGAGTTCATCGACCATTACAGCGGCCATATCGCCGACCACACGCAGCTCTGGCCCGGCGTCGCGGGGCAACTCGAACGCCTCGCCGCGCGCGGCGCGCTGCTTGGCGTCTGCACCAACAAGCCCGAGCAGCTGTCGCGGCAGTTGCTGACGACGCTCGGCGTCGATCACTATTTCCCGGTTGTCATCGGCGGCGACACCCTGCCGGTCAAGAAGCCCGATCCCGAGCATCTCTTCGAAGCGATCCGCCAGCTTGCCGGCGACACGGCGCATGCCGTGATGGTCGGCGACAGCGAGACCGACATCGATGCGGCCAGAAATGCGCGGCTGCCGTCGATCTGCGTCAGTTTCGGCTATACGCGGGTGCCGGTGGCCGAACTCGGCGCCGACCTTGTGATCGATCATTTCGACGAGTTCCCGGCGGCGCTGAAGCGGCTGATGCCGCATCACTTCGACTAGAGAATTTTCAGCACGCGCTCGCCGTCGACCAGTTCGATATCGGCATATTCGCAGATACCTTCGCCGCGCTGAAAGACACTGACCGCGATCAACCACACCTTGACGATGCGTGCCGGCGGCGTGCCGATGGCCTTGGCATAGTCGGCCCTCAAGGGGCGCTCCTCGGCCAGCCAGCGACCGAGTTCGCCGGCATCGGCCCGCAGAACCCAATGGGTTTCCACCTTGTCCCAGAAAGGCAAGGGGCAGCGGAAGATCGTGCCTTCCGGCAGCGACGACGACCACATGTAGGTCAGATCCTGCCCGTCCTCGAACTCGACCGCGATCGAGAGATAGTCATGGGTGGGCTGGATGTCTTCCGGCAGGTCGCAGGGGAGCTTGTCGGCCTTCCAGCGCCAGCGCAGACGGGTGCTCTCCGTCAGCGGGAAATCAGCGGGGAACTGAAGAATGCCGACGTCTTGCCGCGTGTGGCAGCAAATGCGCCTTTCCCCGCCATGCGATGTCTCACTGTAGATTTCGCCCGCGCCAAGGCGCCAGAGATAACGCCAGCCCCGTGGCGGCGGAACCGGATGCCGCGCGCGCTCCAGTGCGGCGGCGACCAGACCGCCGTGATCACCGGCGCCGGCCATGGCACCAAGGCCCGACAGTGCGCCTTCCTTCCAGACGATGACACAGGCATCGATTTCGCCGGACACGCCGCCGCGCGGAAATGCGGGATCGAAGGTACCCGACTCGTCGGCCCATTCGCCGGGGGGCTTGGCCACGATGTGAAGTGGGCCGCCCGCCTCCATGCGCAGCGAGGCGGCGTCGGCCGGCGTTTTGACAATGGCACCCGCGCCCGGGCGCAGCCAGATGCCCATCCGCGCACCGAAACGCAGGTCGAGCAGTTTCGAAGCCCAGAAGCCGCCGGCGGCCAGGACCGTCACCTCATCGCCCGGTTGCACGTCGAAACCGAGCGACTGCCAGCCGCCATCGGGGCCGAGCTTCACGAGGCGCACCTCGCGACATTGACGGGCGACCGCCGGGTCGGCCAAGTGGCGCCGCATCGCCGACCCGAAAGCGGGGCCGGCCGCGGACCCGGTACTGCGCGGCCGAAGGGCGCGGCCCAGGCCCCGCGCGCTCAGCCGCGCCAATGTCGTCATCGCCCGCAGGCCCTGCCGATCCGTCATTTCCTGCTTCTCCCCTTGACCGCTGCGGCTTGACTTGCCGTCGCCCCCAAGCCTATAGACGGGCACCTCGGGGACGGTTAGCTCAGTTGGTAGAGCACTGTGTTCACATCGCAGGGGTCACTGGTTCGAGTCCAGTACCGTCCACCATTTTCCCCTATTACACGCACTTTTGGCCCGATCAGAGGATCAGACCGCCATCGACCGGCAGGGTCTGGCCGACGACATAGGCCGCCAACGGCGATGCGAGGAAGAGCGCCACGCCTGCCATGTCTTCCGGCGTACCGAGGCGACCGAGCGGGATGTTCTGCAAACTGGCCGCGAGGCGTTCGGGGTTTTCGGTCGTGACTTTCGTCAACTTGGTGTCGACCAGGCCCGGCGCGATGCCGTTGACCCGGATGCCGTCGCCGGCCCAGGCCTCGGCCAGCGTGCGTGTCAGGCCCACGGCACCGGTCTTGGACGCATTGTAGGCGGGATTGCCGCGCGTCGAATGAAAGGCCGCGGTCGAGCTGATGGTGATCAGCGAGCCCCTGGCAGATGCCAGCATTTCGCGGAATTTCAGCGCGCAGGCCATCAGGCTGTTGAGATTGACATCCATCACTTTCGTAAAGCCGTCCATGCGGAATTCGCCCTTACGATAGATGACCGTGCCCTGCGCGAGGACCAGTACGTCAAGGGTCGCGAAGGGCGGCCGATGGGCTTCGATGGCGGCGAAATCGGAGACATCCATCTGCGTATAGCCAAGACCCGTCATGTCGGAGCCTTCGGCGGATGTGTAGTCGGCGGCCGACGCACGCGTGCCCCAGACATGAACCGAGGCACCGTGCGCCCGGAACGCCTGGGCAATGCCATTGCCGATGCCGCTCGATCCGCCCACGACCAGGACCGCCTTGCCTGTGAAATCCAGAGCCTCTTTCATCCGTCCCTCCCCGGCGACCGGGCTGGCGCCCATGTCTCCATGCTTCGAGAATACCTGTTCGTCGTCTCTACGACCTTGCGGGCCGCCAATGCAACGATCGCAGGTCCGTGTTCCGCCACTTCGCGCGGAGACGCTGCGGCACCCCCGCCAAATCACAATTAACTTTTGTTAATAAGGTGGCGGAATTGGCCGCCATTAGCGTTAATTGGTCATGAGGGGGTGCGGCCCTAGACTGGTCCCCACAGCCCGGACGCCAAGCGGCGCCGGAAATTCCGACGGGCGGAAAGACGATGAAGGAAAAGGAACTCAGGCTTGCGCTGGTTTGCTACGGCGGCGTTTCGCTTGCCGTCTACATGCATGGCGTGACCAAGGAGATTCTGAAGCTGGTCCGTGCCTCGCGTGTCTACCACCAGGATCTCGCCCGCTCGCATCGGCCGTCGGCAAGTTACAACGACATCGATCATGGCGACGCGCGAGAGACCGACACCGAAGAGGCCTATTTCGAGCTGATCCAGGCGATCGGCGAGACCGTCGAACTTCGAATATTCGTCGACACGATCGCCGGCGCGTCGGCCGGCGGCATCAATGGCGTGCTGCTTGCCCGCGCGCTCGCCCATGACCTGCCGATGGACTCGCATCGCAAGATGTGGCTCGAGCAGGCCGACATCGTCGCGTTGATGGACGAGGCTCACCTAGCCAAGCGCTGGGACAAGCTGTTCATGAAGCCGCTGTTCTGGGGTTTCACCGACCGGTGGCTGGCGCGTTATGCGCCCGATGTCGAAATGCGCCAGAAGCTGCAGCTATTCACGCGGTCGCGCTGGTTCCAGCCGCCCTTCTCGGGCGAAATCATGAGCGGCATGCTGCTCGACGCCTGCATGGCCATGGAAGAAGAAGCATCGCCAGAGAATTCCCTGCTGCCCGGCGGACACCGGCTCGACCTGATGGTGTCGGTGACCGACTTCCACGGCTACAGCCAGAACATTCCCCTTCACGATCCTACGTCGATCCGCGAGCGCGAACATCGGCATATTCTGAAGTTCAGCTATTTTCGACATCCGAGCGGACGTGTGGAAAGCGATTTCGATCGCGACCACGTTCCCGGGCTTGTCTTTGCCGCACGCGCCACCTCATCATTTCCTGGCGCCTTTCCCGCCCTGCAGATCAGCGAAGTCGACAAGGTTCTCAAGTCCCGCGGCGAGGACTGGCCGACACGCGAGAAGTTCATCACGGGAAATTTCAAGCCGCTTATCGCGGCCGGTTCCGATCCGGCCCGGGCTTCGTTCATCGACGGTAGCGTGCTCAACAACAAGCCCTTTGCCGAGGCCATTGAATCCATTCGCGGACGTCCGGCCTATCGGGAGGTCGACCGCCGCGTCGTCTATATCGATCCCGATCCGAAAGGCGGCCATGTGGAAGCGGGCGGCGCAAAGCCCGGCTTCTTCCAGACCATTCGCGGCGCGCTGTCGGACATCCCGCGCAACCAGCCGGTGCGCGACGAGCTTGAGTCGCTGCATGACTTTTCCGAACGCGTGCGCCGCTACCGCCAGATCGTTTCAGCCACGCGCCCGCACGTTGCCGAACGCGTCCGGCAGCTCTTCAATGGCGATGCCGATTCACCGCCGACGCCGGAACTTCTGGCCAAGCTCCGCAACAAGGCCAATGCCCAATCGGCCGTCGAGGCAGGCTATGCCTATGACGCCTATATCCAGCTCAAGGTCAGTTCGGTGCTCGATCAGATCACCAGCGTCGTTGCCGATCTGTCCGACGCCGTCCACCATCCCAGCGACCGGCTGGCACTTTCGAGAGCCGTGGAAGCATGGGCCAAGGAGCGTAGAATATTTCCGGTGCTCTGGTCGCAACATGCAAATGAAGGTGCAGAGCCCAGCAAGGAGGATGCGTGGGTAAGGTTTCTGCGCGAATTCGACGTTCATTTTCGTGTCCGGCGCCTGCGCTTCGTCATCCGGCGCCTCAACGAACTCTATGCGCGCAACGGCGAGGCCGATGAGGCCTGCGATCCGGATGCGCTCGACGAATTCAAGGCCAGCCTCTACAAATGTCTCGAGCGGCTGCAGTTCGAGTCGGTCTCGCGCCTCAAAACCGACGAAGTACGGGCCCTCTGCACGGCCATCTATGACGATGGCATCGCCGAGCCGCACGAGGTCGATCAGTTTGCCTCCTTCGTCGCGCCGAAGCTCGACCTTGTCGGTCTCGACCGTGAAATCGACAAGACCTTCGCGGAGATGGCCGCGACCTGCCTGCCGCCCGAGGCCCGCATCGAACTGGTGCAGGCCTATGTCGGATTTCCGTTCTTCGATGTGCTGACTTTGCCACTCAACAAGTGGCAGGATCTTGACGACGTCGACACGGTGCTTGTCGACCGCATCAGTCCGGAAGATGCCACGGCCTTGCGCGAAGGCGGTGCGCCCGCAACACTGATGGGGCGCGACCTCGGCTATTTCGCCGCCTTCTTCAGCCGGCGGGCGCGCGAGAATGACTATCTGTGGGGTCGATTGCATGCCGCCGATCGGCTGGTCGATATCGTTGCCAGCGCGGCACCCGCCGCCATTCACGCCTCGACGCTGGACATCGACCAACTCAAGGCGCGTCTCTTCCGTGCCATTCTAAGAGCCGAGCGCCCCTATCTCGACCACATTCCCGATCTCTTCACCGACCTCGAACGCGAGATCGACATTCGCTTCGGCAGCAACGGAAAGGCAACGGCGCCCGACACGAATGCGCGGGCGCCGGAGGGAAACCACAGCGAAAGCCACCGAAACGTGTCGCAGGGCCGTTGAAGGTCAACCCTTGCCGATCGAAATACGACGCCCCGGCGACACCGCCTCCGGATTCTTCGGCAATGTAACCTTCAGAACGCCCTTGTCGAACCTCGCATCGATCTTCGCCTCATCCACCGCGGACGGCAGCGTGAAGGAACGTTCAAACCGTCCATAGTGGCGTTCGATCATTCGCGCATCCTCGTCGCCGCTTTCCTTTTCGTAGCGTTTCTCGCCCTTCAGCGTCAGCACGCCATTGTGGACGCTGAGATCGACATCCTTCTCATCGATCCCCGGCAATTCAACCGTCAACGTGTAGGCCTTGTCGGTTTCGTGAAGATCGATCTGCGGGACGATCTGTCCGTTCCCGAGGCGATCAAGCGCGGGCACATCAAAGAAGCCAAATCCGCGGCCGAATGCACGGTCCATCAGACTGTTCATTTCCTCGCGGAAACCCGCAAAGGGGTCGCCGGAAAAAAGCGAACCGCGGCCCCTGTCGTTCGATTTCGTGACTTGATTGGCCATTCTGTCCTCCTGGATTCTGATCAACAAAAAAACACGAATGGAACAAGCAGGCATCTACCCTGCTGCCTATCAAGTTAGGAAGCGATCAATCCAGTGCAAGTGTGCCGCAAGGCCGCAGATCACGGCGGCCCGATGGGAGATCCTCACCGTCGATCCATGCCGCGATGTCGTCCCAGACCGTTTGGCGCTGCAGGTCGCGCAGCAGCATGTGCCAACCTTCAGGATAGCAGAGCGCCGTGACCGGCGCATTGCTGCCGCGCATGGCCTCCAATGCTGCGGCCGTGGGTCCGGACGGAACCAACTCATCGCGCGCGCCATAAAGGAACAGGACCGGCACACCCAGATTGCCGGATGCCTCATAGGCCCCATCCATCAGGCCGACCAGGCCGTATACCGCGTCGATCCGCGTTTCCTTGATCACCTGCGGATCCCGGGCAAGCGCCCGCAACATCTCGATGTTATCCGACGGCCAGATGTCGAGCCCCTGCCCGGTGAGACGAACCGATGGAACCGTGTGGGCGGCGATCCGGAGCACCGTCGCATAGAACGGGTTCATCGTTTTCCAGCCCCAGACAGCCGGCGCTGCCAGGATCAAGCCGTCCACCACCGGTGCTTCCGGCAGCGCCATGGCGCGCATGGCTACTGCACCGCCCATGCTCTCGCCCAGCAGATAGACCGGCGCACCCGGGTGCCGCTGACGCAGAAGCGACACAATCTCAACAAGGTCCCGGGCCATTTGCCGGTCGCCAGCCCAGTGTCCACGCCCCGGCGCGCGGCCAAAGCCACGCTGGTCGTAGGCAAAGAATGCGATATCACGACCAGCGAACCAGGGGCCCGGGCCCGGATCTGCAAAGGCATTGGCGTAGTCGTTGAAGCCGTGCAGTCCAATGATGACGGCACGCGGATTCCCGGGCTCAAAAGACAATATGGGAAGCCGCGCCCCATCGGCCATCACTGCTGCCGTCACGGCGGAGCCATGCTCGAGGCGCGGCGCAAACACCGCGTCGCCGACCGTCATCGACCGCGGCACACAGGCCGACGCTGCAAGGATCGACAGAAACACCGCGCAGGATCGCAACATGCGATCATCCTATCGCAACGGCGTGCCGCTATCGAGGCTGCGTCAGGGCGGAGAGGTGCCTTGCGCCTCCCCGCCCATCGCTTCAGAAGTCCAGACTTGCCTGAATGTAGAACGTACGGCCAGACTCGTTGACCTGAACCACGGCCGGATCGAATCCGTTGGAGCGGCTCAGATGCGACGCATAAGTCGCATCCAGCAGGTTGGCGACTCCGCCGCGAAATTCCACCGACCCCAACACCTTCCGGCTGGCAAACAGATCGACGGCCGCATAGCCCGGCGTTTCTCGGACGTCGATCGCCGAGCCCGTCAGCGGGTTCGTGTCGGCCCGCGTCTGCTTCATGGCCCAGCGTGTCCGTATGCCGGCGCTCCAGTCAGGCACTTCATAGGCGAGCTCAAGTTTTCCCGCCAAAGGCGGGATCTGATAGAGCGGCCTGTCATCCGTCACGTTCCGCCCATAGGTATAGGTCGCGTCTCCGCCCAGCCGCCAGCCGCGTGCGAAGTTCCAGGTACCCTCCAGATCAAAGCCCGTCAGTTCCGCATCGACATTGCGGAAGATGCTCGCACCATTTGCCAGCAGCACGCCCGGCTGACCTCGGGCCGTGTCGCGACTGATGAAATCGGACACATTGTCGTGCCAGACCCCCGCCGAAGCGTTCCAGCCTGTGCGCCGGACTTCAATGCCAAGGTCGATCTGGTGATGCTTTTCAGGCTGCAATCCGGGATTGCCGACCCAGCTGTTCGCTCCCGAAGCACGTGCGATGCCGCGTTCCGTTGCATCGGCCGTCCTCACTGCCCGACTGGCACCGAGCCAGCCGGCGAAGGGACCGAAGTCATGCGTCACGCGCAAAAGGCCGCTGAGATTGGTCTCGCTACGATCCGTATCGCCGATGCCATAATACGCAACATAGAGCTGCCGGGCCGTCACTGCACCCATGCCGGCAGGCAAGAGGTCCGCTTTCCCGGCGCTGACCGAGACAAGGTCGACACGCGCACCGGCCGTCAACAGGGTTCTTTCGGTGAGCGATGTCTCGCTTTCGGCAAAAAGGCCAGTATCCCGAATTTCGATGTCCGGCCATGTGTAGCCGGAAATCGTTACTGGGGGGATCGCGCCCATCGACATACGAGAGACCGCGTCTCGATTGTTGGAACGGTGATCGACACCAAGTGTCAGCATCGTAGCTGAAAAGGAAAACTCGCCCGCGAACCGTCCGCCAAACGTATTCGATTCCGCATCGGTCCGCATGACCATGCCCGGGGGCGTGCGCAGCGAATAGTTGTCCATGACGTGATCGACAAAAGAGCCGTAGACGTTCGCCGTGATACGACGAAGCGCACCGGGTCCCTCCATATTGTGATCGAGTGCCAAGCGGTAGGTGTCGGTTGCCGTCCATGGCGAGTCCATGCCCGCCCCCGCAAAAAGCGTGTCTTCGACGCGATCGTTCTCGACGGACGCGGACAGCACCGATCCTGCGCCGTAGCGCCAGCCCGCCTCAGCGCCGCCACCATATTGCTCAAAGGCGGAACGCACTTCACGCCCATCGCCGTCCTCGTAATTCGTGGCCCGGCGGGCGGTCGCAAAGGCGCGTATATAGCCGTTCTCCGCCACGCCACGCGCCTGCACGGTCGCGAAGCGCTGCGCGCCGTTCGACTCGATTCCACTCTCGATTCGGCCGGAGAAGCCGGCCCCCATATCTGCCGGATCGGCGCGTTCCATACGGATGGTTCCCGCCGGTGCCGGCGGGCCGTCGAGTACCGACTGATAGCCGCGACGTATCGTTATTCGATCGCCTGACATCAGCAACATGGCGGAACTCGGCGGATCCATGCGGTTCGGACACGCCCCGAAGACATAGGCGCCGTCACCGATGACGGCGATGCGGTCTTCGGATTGACCGCGAATGGAAATTTCCGACCCGTGACCGCCCATGCGTCCCGCAGAAACGCCGCGCAGACGCGCAAGGAATTCGCCTGCATCCCGGGCCGGCGATGCGTTGATCATGTCGGGTGTTACGACCTGTTTCGCAGGTTCGAGTTCGGGCGGTGCCTCGACCAGAATTTCGGGGGCGTGGGGAATCGGATGCTGTGCGGTATCGGCATCTGCCGGGCTCACGACCGTGAACGCAACAGCCAGGGCGGCCGATGCCGCGCCGGCGCGCAGGACAGCGCGCTGCCCCGCAAGGAAGCAATTGGATGACATTTGATTTTCCTGTTTGACCTGAATGGAGACTGGAGCGATTCAGGAAAAAACAGGCGGCCCCCTCGGCGGCGATGGCGGGCGATCCGCCGTATGCGGCGCGCACGACTCCAATGTCGGACATGGCAGACCGGGTGCGTTCGGCCGCCGGAGCTGAACGAAAAGATCGTCGCGAAACGCCGCCAAGGCCAGCGTTGCAACAGGTGCACAGAGACCCGGCGCGATATTGTAGGTGTCTTCATCCGCAGGTTCGGCGGGGCCGTTCTGATCCAGCCAGATGACCTTCAGACCGCTGCCCGTACAGATGACAATCCGGTCGCCGAAAATGCCGGTCTCAAGCTGATGCGGCTGCTGTGCGACGAGGACGCCGGACAGGCCCGGCAGAAGAATCGAAACGGCGGCCAACAGAACGACGAGGCGCGCAACAACAGACAGCCCACCGGACTTCCGGAAGACTCTCGAACCTTGCCGCTGTGCCTGTTGCCGCGGTGCCACCCGACCCCCTGTTTTCCGGTCAGTATCGGCACGGGAACCGTCATGTCAAAGCGCGGCCCGCCTCCGCGCGTGCGGCGCGGTGACGCACAACGCGCCGGCTCAACTGCGCGACATCGACAAGCTCGGCGCCTCACCGGTCAGTGTGGCGACGACGAACACGACGGTAGTCGACAGAATGAAGAGGGCCGGTGGCGCCTGCCGCCCCTCCGCTCATCTGTGCGAGATGGCGCTCAGTTCACCGCCTTCAGCAGATTGCGCGCAATGATGACCTGCTGGACCTGGCTTGTGCCTTCGTAGATGCGGAAGATGCGCACGTCGCGGTAAAAACGCTCGATGCCGTAGTCGGCTACATAGCCGGCGCCGCCATGCACCTGCACCGCGCGATCGGCGATGCGCCCGACGGCTTCGGAGCAGAAGAGCTTGCAGCAGGAGCTTTCGGTGGCGACGTTCTCACCCGCGTCGCGGCGGCGGGCGGCGTCGAGCACCATGCAACGGCCGGCATAGGCCTCCATCTTGGAATCCGCGAGCATCGCCTGTACGAGCTGCAGGTCGCCGATAGGGGCGCCGAACTGCTTGCGCTCGGCCGCATATCTGACGCTGTCTTCGACAAGGCGATCGGCAACGCCGATGCAGACAGCCGAGATATGCAGACGGCCGCGTTCCAGCACCTGCATGGCGGTGACGAAGCCCCTGCCCTCCTCCTCGCCCAGCAGACAATCAGCGGGGATGCGCGCGTCGTCGAAGATCACATCGCAGATATGCGCGCCTTGCTGCCCCATCTTCTTTTCGGGTTTGCCGACATGGATGCCCGGCAGGTCGCGCGGCACGACGAAGGCCGAAACGCCTTTCGCGCCCGGCGTCTTCGGGTCGGTGCGCGCCATCAGCGTGAAGGCATGCGCCTTGTTGGCATTGGTAATGTAGCGCTTGGTGCCGTTGACGATGTAGTGATCGCCGTCACGAATGGCCGTTGCCTTCAGCGAGGCGGCGTCGGAGCCGGCCTCCGGTTCGGTCAATGCAAAACTGACTATGATCTCGCCGCTGGCGATTTTCGGCAGCCAGTATTCCTTCTGGTCCTGGCGGCCATGCATCACGATGCCCTGGCTGCCGATGCCGACATTGGTGCCGATGACCGAGCGAAAGGCCGGCGAGGTGCGGCCGAGTTCGAACATCAGCAGGCACTCTTCTTCCATGGTCAGGCCGAGGCCGCCATATTCGACCGGCACCGAAATACCGAAGAGACCGAGGTCGCGCATTTCCTGCACGATTTCTTCGGGCACCTGGTCCGTTTCCGACACCTTGTCCTCGATCGGGCGCAGGCGCTCGTCGACAAAACGGCGGACGGAAGAAATGAGCTGTTCTCGTGTTTCGGCGTCGAGGGCCATGGGGTTCCCGCAGGTCAGTGATAAGGCTGCGGGAATTTAGGCCATTCAAGGCCGGGCGGTCAAAAAGGATGCTTTTCAGGAGCCCGGAACAGACCGTGCGACCGATGCGCCTAGAATCCTGTCCGCACGTTCACCTGCGATCGAGAGCGGCATGTAGACGCCTTCGAAAGTCACATGGCCACGGCCCATATATTCCATGCTCCCCGCTGCGGCGTAAGGTCGCCCGGCTTCGGCCACGTACTTGTAGAATTCAAAAAGCGTGGTGCCGAATCCTTGTTTGTATTCGTCGACATCGAGGACACGCCGGCCCCGGAAATTGGCACCATGCGCGGCAACGATATCCTCGCCAAGAAGGCGATAGGTCAAATCGAAGGGCTCCCAATTGACCTGCAGCATCAGCAGGTTGGGCATGAAACGGGCAAACCTGATCGGATCCATATCGTCGGGCCGGGGCATGGCACGCGCACCACGCACGCTCTTCCAGTACTCAAGCATATGGATGCAGAGCGGCTCCTGAAGTTCCTTCAGACGCCGAAACCCGACCGACTCCGCAACAGCGGGCTCTATGAGGGTCTTGAAGTCGTTCATGGATTGCGCCATCCGGCCATCGCCCTGCCTGAATGCGGTTGTCGCCGCGCCAAGGAGAAGAGTGCTCCCCAAGCTGCTAACGGAGTGTGAATCTCCTTATCAATGTTGTGGAAAAGAGGTGGGCTTGGAAAATCCGGCCTTCCTGATAGAAACGCGCATTCCGAAAATCACAACACACGGGTCTATCGATGAACAGCGAGGCAAGCGGCCGGCTTTCCGGATATGAGACATGGGAAGGGCATGACCCATTCGAGGACCATGCCGGGCCGTTCTACTTCCGCCAGCATGAAGACGGGTGTGTAACCAGCGCCTTCGAGGCCAAACCGCATCACTGCAACGGCGGCGGTTTTCTGCATGGCGGCCTGCTTTTGACCTTTGCCGATTTCTCGCTTTTCGCCATTGGCCGATCGGTGCTTCAAGGGCCGTCGGTCACGCTGTCGCTCAATGGCGAATTCACCGCAGCGGCGGGCGCCGGCGAATTCATCGAGGCGCGGGGCGACATTGTGAGGAATACGGGGAGCATGGTCTTCCTGCGCGGGCAGGTCTTCACCGGGCACGGCGCCGAGGAGCGCATCCTGCTCAACTTTTCGGGTATCGTGAAGCGGGTCAAGAAAAAGCCGATCGGTTAGGAGGCCTATCGTGGTCACGCTCAGCGTCCTCGACCAATCGCCGATCCGCAAAGGCGGTACGGCGGCCGAGGCCATTGCCAACACAATCGACCTGGCGCGCCATGCCGAACGGCTCGGCTACAGCCGGTACTGGCTTGCGGAACACCACAACACTTCGTCTTTCGCCGGCTCGGCGCCCGAAGTCCTGATCGCTGCGGTTGCCGGCGCCACCTCGCGTATCCGTGTGGGTTCCGGCGGCGTGATGCTGCCGCACTACAGTCCGCTCAAGGTCGCCGAATGCTTTCGCCTCCTCGAAACACTCTATCCAGGCCGCATCGATCTGGGCCTCGGTCGCGCGCCGGGCGGCGACCTACGCACCACGCGTGCGCTGCAACCCGGCCCGCAGGCCTATGATGTCGGTGTCTTTCCGCAGCAGGTCGAACTGCTGACCCAGTTCCTCGAGGATTCGCAAGGACTGGCCGGCGAAGCTGGTGGCTTTCCGGCGGATCATCCCTATACGGGGCTCCACGCCACGCCGCGCGGCCCCGGCATGCCCGATCTCTGGATGCTCGGATCGGGTGGCGACGGCGCCATTATCGCGGCGCAGTTCGGCATGGCCTACTGCTTCGCTCATTTCATCAACCAGGATGCCGGCACGCAGCCGCTTGAAATCTACCGTCGCAACTTCCGCGCCTCACGCCACCTCTCGTCACCGCGCAGCTCCCTTGCCGTATCGGTGACGGTGGCGGAAACGGAAGAAGAGGCACGGCGGATTTCTGCCTCACGCAATCTCTGGGTCATGCAGCTACTGCAAAATCGCGCGGGCCCCTTCCCGTCCATCGAAGAGGCGCTCGCCTATCCCTATACCGACGAGGATCGGACCATGCTGCGTGCCATCGAACAGCGTGGAATCACCGGCACGCCGGAACAAGTGCGCGCAAGACTGCTGGCGATGGGGGAGGCCCACGGGGTCGACGATTTCGTCATTCTGACAATTACCTATGACCAGCGCGACCGCATCCGCTCCTATGAGCTACTTGCGGAGGCGATGCACAGAACGTAAATCACGCCCTGGCAGCCATCTCCCGGCGCCGGTCAGACGGCCGCCGCAACATCCGGCTCCTCACCGGCCGCGTTTCGCAAAACGACGCAGGCGGCCAGATCGCCGGCAACGTTGACCGTCGTCCGCGACATATCGAGCAGGCGATCGACGCCCAGTACAATCACCATGCCCTCAAGCGGGATGCCATAGTTGCCGGCAACGCTTATCAGGATCGCGATACTCACGCCCGGCGTGCCCGGCGCGCCGATCGAAGCGGCCACCAGCGTCGCTACAAGCAGAATCGTCTGCGACATACTGAGATCGACGCCTGCCATCTGTGCAAGGAACAATATGGCGACGCTCTGATAAAGAGCCGTCCCCGCCATATTCATCGTCGCGCCTAGGGGAACAACCAGATTTCGTACCGCCGACGGCACGCCCAGCCGCTGTGCCGTTGCCATGCTCATGGGCATGATCGCGGAGGAACTCGATGTGGAAAAGGCCAGAAGCAGGGTTCCGCCTGCCGTTGTCAGAAACCGGACAGGCGACAGCCGCCCGGCCACCGTTACAATGAAAAGATAGAGCGTCATCAATATGACAAGACCCAGCAGAACGGTGCCGACATAGGCCGAGAGGCCGACCAGGGTCTCCAATCCGATGCGCATGACGAGTTGTGCCATCAAGCCGAATACCGCAAAAGGCGCCAGAAACATCGCCCATTTGACGATGGTCATCGATACCGAGAGAAGCGCGTCGAGAAGCTGCAGAAAGGGTTCGACCTTGGCCCGATCGACCTGCGCGGCCGCCAGGCCGAGCAGAAGCGCCAGGACAACCACCGCCAGCATGTCACCCTGTGCGATCGAGGCCATCGGATTGGTCGGCAACAGACCCGCAATGATGTCCGGGCCCTTCATCTCCGAAAACGGACTTCCGGCGGTATCGTTGACGCCAACCGTCGCTACGGCCGTGCCGCCTCCATCAACGTCAGCACGACTTTCTTCTGACGCGGAACCAACCGACAAAACGATTTGCTCGCCCGGCTTCAACCAGTTTGCCAGCATGACGCCGGTTGTGGCGGCCGCGACGGTCGTCAGGACGACGAAAACGGCGAAACGCGCGCCTATCGACTTCAACTCCGCCCCTGACCGTGCGCCGGTCAATCCACCGACAATCGATGCAAAGATCAGCGGGACAAGCACCATCGCAATCAACCCGAGAAATATCTGCGCGGGCAGCGCGAGCCATCTGCCAAGGTCCTCCGAAACTACCGGCGACAAGATGCCCATGTCCGGGCTCAGCACGACACCTGCTGCAAGCCCTGCCAGCATGCCGGCAACGACCTGCGCCCAGAGGCGGCTTCTGACCCATGCACGCAGGCGGAGGCGTTGGCGCTGAACGCGAATCGTTTGTTCAGGGCCTGCAGTCCCGGAGATATCCGCCATTACCGTCCGCGCCCTTCGCTGATTGTTCAGACATCGATGCAACTTCATCCAGGATGCACTGGCCGATATCCGGATGCCGGCCTAGTATAGAGGCTGTCTGTCTTTGAACAAAAAAGATGACGCGGAAAGGTGGCACGGACATGAGCGTCGACGGGGAACCAGTATCGTCATTGCCGAATCTCGAAGATGTCCTCGAACTCGTCTCGGATTCCGCTTCCAACTACCTGATTACGTGGCCAGTATTCGCGCAGCTTGGCGCGCTGCTTGTCCTGCTTGCCGTCGGACTGGCGTCAAGACGTGCCTTTGCTTCCTATGTCGACAGATTGACCGGACGCGGATTGACAGGCCCGGCCCTGTCCGCGGCACTTGCGCACTTGCGCCTCGTCATTCCCGCGCTGGCCGCCGCCATCGTCGTGTGGCTGGTCTATGGCGTTGTCCAAGCATTTGGCCTTCCGGGCGAAATCATCCGGATTGCCGCCAACCTTTTGACGGCATGGGTTGTCATCCGGCTGGCAACAAGTCTGATCCGCCAACCTGGATGGGCCTCGCTGATCGCTGCGATCATCTGGAGCATTACTGCGCTAGCGTTGCTTGGATTCCTGCAGCCTCTCTATCTGCTTCTCGATTCGGTTTCGTTCAGTGCGGGTGAATTCCGGATATCCCTGCTCGGGATCATCAACAGCGTCGTTCTCTTCGGCATATTCGTTCTTACCGCCAATTTCGTGCTGCGCCTCGTCGACGACCGCATGACGCATCTTGAGGGTATTTCAGCAGCAGCCCGTGTTCTCATCGTCAAGATACTGCGTATTGCCTTCATTGTTGCGGCCATCGTCGTCGCACTGACATCCGTCGGCGTCGACCTGACGGCCATTGCGATATTTTCCGGTGCGGTCGGGGTCGGTATCGGATTCGGGTTGCAGAAGGTCGTCTCGAATCTGCTCAGCGGCATCATGCTCCTGCTCGACCGCTCGCTCAAACCAGGCGACGTAATCGAAATCGGCGATGCCTATGGATGGATCGAGAGGATGGGCGCGCGCTATGTCACTGTTGCCACGCGCGACGGCAAGGAATATCTGATTCCGAATGAAGACATCATCACACAACAGGTCATCAACTGGTCCTACAGCAATCGGGCTATCCGAATCCGGATCGGTGTCGGCATTTCCTACCGATCGGACGTCCGCAAGGCGATGGCGCTGATGGTCGAGGCGGCGTCGACGCTGCCGCGCGTGCTGCAGGACGAGACGCACAGGCCACAGGCCCGCCTGGTCGATTTCGGCGAATCCTCCGTCGACCTGGAACTACGCATCTGGGTGCTCGACCCGGAGAAGGGAATCGTGAACGTCTCCAGCGAAATCCGCCTCGCCATCTGGGACGCCTTTCAGGCCAATGGCATCGAATTCCCATTTCCGCAGCGCGATCTTCATATCTCGTCGGCCAAGGGTCTCGAAGACCTGGCCAAGCATTTCGGAACGGACTGGCAGGCCGTCAGCCGCAGCTAAATCGGCGCGGGCACCTGTCCGGCGAATGCTTGACGTACAAAAGAGTTGAGTAGAGGCTTGAATGGGGCGCCGGGGTCTTGATCGGTCGATATGCAGAGTGCATGACGGCAGGAAAGGAGACACGCGATGATCACATCTTCGCTTCGCCAAAGACTCGTCAGCGCACCACTTTTGGGTTTCGTTCGGCGTGTGCTTCCGCCCATATCGGAAACAGAGCGCGCCGCGCTCGACGCCGGCACGGTGTGGTGGGACGCCGAACTGTTCTCCGGGAACCCGGACTGGTCCCGCCTGCTCTCCGCGCCGCCCGGGGTTCTCAGCGGACGCGAGCAATCCTTCCTCGACAATGAAACGGAAGAATTGTGCGGCATGCTCGACGACTGGCGCATTTCGACCGATCTCGCATTGCCGGACGATGCATGGACCTTCATGAGGGACAAGGGATTCTTCGGGATGATCATCCCGACGGAATATGGCGGTCTTGGCTTTTCGGCTGCAGCGCAGTCGGCCGTCGTGGTCAAACTTTCGACGCGCAGCATCACCGCAGCGGTGACGGTCATGGTGCCCAATTCGCTCGGGCCCGGCGAGCTGCTGATGATGTACGGAACGGATTCACAGAAGAAACGCTATCTGGAACCGCTGGCGCGCGGTCAGGAAATTCCCTGCTTTGCCTTGACCAGTCCGGTAGCAGGGTCGGACGCTGCCTCCATGGAGGACGAGGGCATTGTGTGCCACGGCGAGATTGATGGCCGGCAGGCGCTCGGTATCCGCCTCAATTTTTCCAAACGCTATATCACGCTGGCGCCGGTTGCGACTGTGATGGGACTTGCCTTCAAGCTGCGCGATCCGGACGGTCTGCTTGGCGACGATGTGGAGCGCGGCATTACCGTTGCCCTGATCCCGACCGACACCGCAGGCGTGAAAATCGGCCGGCGGCACTTCCCGAGCATGCTTGCCTTTGCGAACGGCCCCATCGAAGGCAAGGACGTCTTCATCCCGCTCGACTGGGTGATCGGCGGGCCGGCGCGCGTCGGCGATGGCTGGCGCATGCTGATGGGCGCGCTTGCCGCCGGGCGCGGAATATCGCTCCCCGCCCTCTCGACCGGCGGCGCGCAGTTTGCCGCCTACACGACAGGTGCCTATGCGCGTATCCGCGAACAGTTCGGGCTGCCGATCGGCAGGTTCGAGGGCGTCCAGGAAGCACTGGCGCGGATCGGCAGCGTGGCCTATGAACTCGAAGCAGCACGAAGGCTCACCTGCCAGGCGATCGATGCTGGCGAGAAGCCGGCCGTCATATCGGCAATCATGAAGTATCACGCAACCGAGCGCATGCGCGCTGCCGTCAACGACGCTATGGACGTGCATGGCGGCAAAGGTATTTGCGAAGGCCCCAAAAACTATCTGGGTTCTGCCTATCGTGCCATTCCGATCGGCATCACCGTCGAAGGCGCCAATATCCTGACACGCAGCCTGATCGTGTTCGGCCAGGGTGCCATCCGCTGTCACCCCTATCTGCTGACCGAAATGGAGGCGGCGCAGGACGAGGACAAGCTGCGCGGTCTCAAGACCTTCGACAGCGTCATCTTCAAGCATGTCGGCCACGTTGTTGCGACGCTCGGCAGGGCCACCTTGCGGGCCCTGACCGCAGGCCGATCCGCATCCGTGCCGGATGCAGGCCCTCTGACGGCGGATGTCAGGCGTCTCGCTCGTTACTCGGCGGCCTTGGCGCTTGTCAGCGAAGTGACCTTGATTTCTCTCGGCGGCGCGTTGAAACGCATGGAAAATCTCTCGGCCCGTCTCGGCGACGTGTTGAGTGAACTGTATATTTCCTCCGCCGTCGTTGCCCGATACGAACATGACGGGCGCCAGAGCGCCGACCTGCCATTCGCGCGCCTGTCGCTTGAAAGCTCATTCCGTCGCATCGAGCAGAGCCTCGATCGATTCCTCGCCAACTTCCCGAACCGGCTTCTGGCAATCGCCATGCGCGCCGTGATCTTTCCCTACGGCGTCCGGCGGCGCGCGCCCTCCGATGCGCTCGCCGCGGAATGCGCGGAAATCCTTCTGGCCCCATCATCGGCCCGCGACCGTCTGACCGGTGGCATTTATCGGCCTCGGGGGAACGATGAAGTCGCCATGCTGGATCGTGCTTTCATACAGGTTGACCAATCGGCCGCTGTACGCCAGCGGCAGCGCAAGGGCGAGGCCCTGAGTGCCGCCGAAACCGCGGCACTTGAGGAAACGGACAGGCTGGTGCGCATGGTCATCGGCGTCGACGATTTCGATCCGGACGCACTGACAATCACTGCGCGATCGGCACAATTCGACGCGACGCCGCAGCGCAGGGTCGTGTAGGATTCGCGGAGCGCGTTCCTCAGGCCCTCCCAACGGATGTCCCGATCATGACTCAAGACCAGGCCGTCATCCTTGCCATCCTGGCGGGCACTGTGGCGATGTTTGTTTGGGGACGCTGGCGTCACGACATGGTGGCCCTGGCCTCGCTGCTCGCCTGTGTGCTGGCAGGACTTGTGCCCAATGCGGCCGCGTTCGCGGGATTTGGCCATCCTGCAGTGATTACGGTTGCCTGCGTTCTCATTCTTAGCGGCGGATTGCAACAGTCCGGAGCGGTCGATGCCCTTGCGCGGGTCGCCTTGCCGCAATCGACAGGTGCCCTGACAACCATCGCCGCCCTGACCGGCCTCGCGGCTGTTCTCTCGGCCTTCATGAACAATGTCGGCGCTCTGGCACTTCTGATGCCCGTCGCCATCCAGGTCGCCGCCAAGCAGAATCTGCCCCCTGGCAAGGTTCTGATGCCTCTGGCCTTCGGCTCGATCCTTGGTGGCATGACCACGCTGATCGGTACGCCACCAAATCTGATCGTATCGGGCTTTCGCGCCGAAGCCGGCGCCGGCAGCTTCGCCATGTTCGATTTCGCGCCTGTCGGGCTGGCCGTCGCGGCAGCCGGGGTGATCTTTGTGGTGATTTTCAGCCGCTGGCTCGTTCCGGTGCGTGAGCGTGCCGGCGCGGAAGGGTTCGAGACCGGCGCCTACCTGACCGAAGCGCGCATCACCGCAAAGAGCAAGGCCGCCGGCATGACCTTGCGCGAGATCGACAAGGTTCTGGAAGAGGCTGACGCGCAGGTGATCGGCCTTGTGCGCAATGAAGTGCGCATTCCAGCGCCGAGTCCCTTTCGTGAGGTGACGCGCGGCGACATCCTGGTCATCGAAGCGGAGCCCGAAGGTCTTGTCTCCGCCCTGTCCACACTCGGCCTCAAGCTGGAAGAGGATGTTCGCAAGACTGACGAGGATGACTCCGGCGAGGACGAGAAGAACGGCGACGATACAGAACGCCATGACGCCGACAAGGATTCGGCTGACGACGAGGATCCCAAGGAAAAGCGCCGCAAGGCGATTCAGTCCGATGACGTCGTCCTGATGGAACTGGCCGTTCTGCCCGACTCCACCTTCGCAGGCCGATCCGCTTCCGATATCCGCCTGCGCACACGCTATGACATCAATCTTCTCGCCGTTTCGCGGCAGGGGCAACGTTCGATGGCCAGGCTGCGCACCATGACGGTCCGGCCCGGCGATGTTTTGCTGATGCAAGGCAGGCAGGAATCGCTGAACGAATTCGCCGCACATTTCGGCTGTGTGCCACTGGCCGAGCGGGCACTGCGCATCCCTGAACCACGACAGGCCCTGACTGCGAGCGGCATCATGGCGGTGGCTGTCGGCGGTGCCGCCTTTGGTCTCGTCCCTGCCGCCATTTCGTTTGCGGGCGGCGTACTCGCCTCAATGGCCCTGCGCGTGATTTCGCCCCGAACCGTCTACAATGCCGTCGACTGGCCCGTGATCGTCCTGCTCGGCGCTCTCATTCCCGTGGCAGGTGCGATGGCAACGACGGGGACAGCCGATCTGATTGCCCACGCAATGCTCGAAACGCTTGCTCAGGGGCATCCGGTGATCGCGCTGACGTTGATCCTGATCGTGACCATGACCCTGTCGGACTTCATGAACAATGCGGCGACAGCCGCCGTGATGTGTCCGATCGCCATCGGAACGGCGGACCAGCTGGGCGCCAGCGCCGATCCTTTCCTGATGGCCGTCGCCGTGGGCGCATCCTGCGCCTTCCTGACACCGATCGGCCACCAGAACAACACGCTGATCCTCGGCCCCGGCGGCTTCGGTTTTGGCGATTACTGGCGCATGGGACTACCGCTCGAGATCATCGTGGTCGCCGTCGGCGTGCCGATGCTGCTGCTGGTCTGGCCGCTCTGATCAGACCTTAAGCCGGTAGCCGGTCCTGAAGATGTAGACAAGCGCCGCAACGCAGAGTGCGAGAAAACCGACGGTCATGGCCAGACTGACGCCGAGGCCGACGTCGCCGCTACCATAGAACGCCCAGCGAAAGCCGCTGATCAGATAGACCACCGGGTTGAACAGCGTCACCGTCTGCCAGAAGGGCGGCAGCATCGTGATCGAATAAAAGCTCCCGCCGAGAAAGGTCAACGGCAGCACGATCAGCATCGGCACGAGCTGCAGCCGTTCGAAACTGTCGGCCCAGACGCCCAGGATGAAGCCGAAAAGACTGAATGTAAGGGCAGTCAGCACGAGGAAGGACAGCATCCAGAACGGGTGCGCGACCTCGTAGTCGACGAAAGCCTTGGCGGTGACCAGGATGATGACGCCGAGGATGATCGATTTCGAGGCGGCGGCACCAACATAGCCGATGACAATTTCGAGACCGGAGATCGGCGCCGAGAGCACTTCGTAAATGGTACCCGAGTATTTCGGCATGTAGATGCCGAACGACGCATTGGAAATGCTTTCGGTCAGCATGGTCAGCATCAGCAGGCCGGGAATGATGAAGGCACCGTAGGGAATGCCGTCGATCTCGGTGATGCGCGAGCCGATGGCGGCGCCGAAGACGATGAAATAGAGCGAGGTCGAGATGACCGGAGAGACGATGCTTTGCAGCAGCGTACGAAAGGTGCGCGCCATTTCGAAGGTGTAGATCGCACGAACGGCATAAAGGTTCATGGCCGCGCCCTCACGAGGCTGACAAAGATGTCTTCCAGCGAGCTCTGGCTGGTCTGCAAATCCCGAAAGTCGATACCGAGATCGCCGAGGCGTTTCAGCAGCGCCGGGATGCCGGTATCCTCGCTCTGTGCATCGAAGGTGTAGACCAGCGCGCCGCCACCCTCGGCGAGGTCGAGCTTGTAGCCGTTGAGCCCTTCAGGCACATGTTCGATCGGCGTCTGCAAGTGTAATGTCAACTGTTTCTTGCCGAGCTTCGCCATCAGCGCGTTCTTTTCCTCCACCAATACTATTTCGCCGTTGCTGATGACGCCGATGCGGTCGGCCATCTCTTCGGCTTCTTCGATGTAGTGCGTCGTCAGGATGATCGTGGTGCCGTTTTCGCGCAGGCGGCGGACCATCTCCCACATGTCGCGCCTGAGTTCGACATCGACGCCGGCGGTCGGCTCGTCGAGAAACAGGATTTCAGGTTCATGACTCAGCGCCTTGGCGATCATCACCCGGCGCTTCATGCCGCCCGAGAGCGTCATGATGCGATCGTCTTTCTTGTTCCAGAGCGACAGGTCGCGCAGCAGCTTTTCGATGTAGCCCGGGTTTGGCGCCTTGCCGAAAAGGCCGCGGCTGAACGTTACCGTTGCAAGCACGCTTTCGAAACCATCGGTCGTCAACTCCTGCGGCACGAGGCCGATAAGCGAGCGGGCCGCGCGGAAATCGCGCACGATGTCGTGGCCGCCCGCCAGCACGCGGCCGCCGCCCGGATTGACGATGCCGCATACAATGCTTATGAGCGTCGTCTTGCCGGCACCGTTCGGACCCAGCAACGCGAAGATTTCGCCCTTGCGGATTTCCAGATCGACATTCTTCAACGCCTGAAAGCCGCCGGCATAGGTCTTCGAGAGACTGGCGATGGAGATGATGGGCTGCATGGGGCGCCGTTTCCGACTCACAAGACCGATTTACGGTGGGGCCCGGAAGATGGGCCCTCCGGATTCAATTTTCAACCGGGGTTTTCCCGGGTTTTTATGGCGCAGGAAAATCCCTATGCGGCGCAGGCCTGTTTCAACGCCTCGATGTCGAACTTCTTCATTTGCATGAAGGCCTTCGTGACGCGCTGCGACTTCACGGTGTCGGCATCGAGCAGCATTTCGGGCAGAACGGCCGGCACCACCTGCCAGGACAGGCCGAATTTGTCCTTCAACCAGCCGCAGACGCTCTCCTCGCCGCCTTCGGAGAGCTTCGACCAGAAATAATCGATCTCTTCCTGCGTGTCGCAATGGATCTGGAACGAGATCGCCTCGTCGAATTTGAAACTCGGACCGCCATTGATGGCGACGAATTTCCGGCCGGCGATTTCGAACTCGACCGTCATGACGGAGCCGGTCTCGCGCTCATGGATTTCGTGTCCTTCCTCGCCATAGCAGGCGATCCTGCCCATCTTCGCGTCCTTGAAGACCGACATGTAGAAGTTTACGGCCTCCTCGGCCTCGGAATCGTACCAGAGGCACGAGGTGATCTCTCGGGCGGGAAGCCTCATTGGATTTCTCCTTCGATACGCACGAACAAAGCGGAAGCGCAGGCGCTACTCCGCCGCGCAGCAGGACCCGGCATTGCCGGTGCTTTCATATTCGTCGTGAAGCTTGACCCAGCTCATGGTGCCGCTCTCGTTGCGGCCCTTCGGCACCATGTCAAGATAATTGAAAGCCCCGACGATGGTCTCCGAGCCGCGCGCATAGGTCGAATAGGTGTGGAAGACATCGCCGGCCTCGTTACGCGCGAAGACGCTCATGCCGTGCAGGTCTTCAAGGGCATAGGGAGACGTGCCGTAGTTGTAACCGGCATTGCCGCTCGCCACCTGCTCGGGTGTGAAGGAGACGCCGAAGTCATAGTTGAACGAGGTGCCGTGCGAGGAGACCCAGTCGAAGCGCCAGCCCATGCGCTTCTTCACGGCCTCGATTTCCGGCAGCGTGGCCCGCGAGATAGCGACATAGGAAAGATCGGCCTGTTCGAAATGCTGTCGTGCCGCATCGACATGGTCGGCACCGAGCGCGCAACCGGGACAGATGTGATCGGAACCTGGCGTCAGCATGAAATGCTGGACAATGAGCTGGCTGCGCGGCCCGAAGAGATCGATCAAATGGCGCTTTCCAGTCGGCGTCTCGAACACGTAATCCTTTTCGACATTCACCCATGGCAGATCGCGGCGCAGCGCGGCCACGCGGTCACGCTCTCGCGTCAGCGTCTTTTCCTCGGCCAGCAGTGCCTTTCGGGCCGAGAGCCATTCGTCGCGAGAGACGATCTTTTGCTGTTCCATCTTTGTCCTCCTCCCAGTTTCGAGATCAGAGATCGACGATCGGCTTGAACCCGCCATACATCATGCGCGTATGATCGAAAGGCATCGGGTGGGGCATCTTCGCGAGGCGCGGATCGGCCATCACCTTCGCATTGACCTTGTCGCGATGAGCGCGTGACTTGTAGGAAATCCAGGCGAAGACGACAGTCTCCCCCTTTTTTACCTTGATACCCTTCGGGAAGGTCAGCACACCCTTGATGTCGAGATCCTCGCCGACACACTCCTTGTACTCGAGCGCACCATATTCCATCCAGATCTTGCCGGCCTTGCGCGACATACGCCTGTAGGCGTCGACGTTTTTCTTCGGAACGGCAAGTACAAATCCGTCAACATAGGTCATCTGATTTCCCCTTACTCAGCGCATAGACACGGCAGTCGGCGCCGACATTACGCGAAGAACTCCTCCAGCTTATTGAGCGAGCCCGTCCATCCGCGCTCGTGGCCAGCACGCGACGCTTCGTCGAACAATTGCGCGTGATGCAGCGTCAGGATCGTTTCGTCACCATCGGATTTCAGCGTCACCGTGACCTGCGACTCGCGTTCTGGCGTCGTGATCCATGACCAGCTGAAGACGAGCTTTTCGTTCGGCACCAGTTCGAGATAGGTGCCACCGACCTCGTGGCGGTCGCCGGTATTCTCGATCATCACGGCGCGGAAACGGCCGCCCACGCGCGGATCGCATTCAGCCTCCTTCATCACGACATTCTCGGGCCCGAACCACTGCA
>TARA_R110000824_G_scaffold207027_1_pt1 | contig 105561 bp, 97 predicted proteins | sample TARA_R110000824 | Tara Oceans TARA_R110000824 (sample SAMEA4397747) | marine metagenome | biome: Polar Biome; feature: [MES] marine water layer (ENVO:01000295) within the mesopelagic zone...; material: water (ENVO:00002006), including particulate matter (ENVO:01000060) such... | reverse complement strand
CCCGGCAGCGGATGCGTACTTTACGGTTTCGCGGCCGGGTTGGCAAGGGCTTTTGTAGAAAAATGACAGATTCGACATATTGAGTGGATTATACCCCTTCGGCGCCACCCTCGTTGGCGGTTACACTAGCCTCATCTACCACATTGCTGAGGTCCGCCATGAGCCACCACCTGCTAACTGTCGACTCATTAAAACGTGAAAGCGTTGATCATTTACTGCGTGTTGCTGCGCGCATGGAGCCAATCGCTCAGCGGCGCCAAGTGACGCGCGTGTTAGAAGGGGCGGTGCTCGGTAATCTGTTTTTTGAAGCCAGTACACGAACACGGGTCAGCTTTAATGCAGCCTTTTGCCGTTTGGGCGGCAGCGTGTGTGACACCACTGGCTTTACCTTCTCCTCTATGGCGAAGGGCGAGTCACTCTACGACACCAGCCGGGTAATGAGTGGCTACTGTGACGCCATTGTGATGCGCCACCCCGACCAGGGTTCAGTGGCTGAATTTGCTGCAGCTACTAACGTACCAGTGATTAATGGCGGCGACGGCCCTGGCGAGCACCCCAGTCAAGCGCTGCTTGACCTTTATACGATTGATAAAGAGTTTCAGCGCTTGGGTAAATCGCTGACCGGTGCACATATCTTACTCACCGGCGATTTGAAATACGGTCGCACCGTCCATTCACTGATCAAGCTCTTATCACTCTATGATCCGCTGCGCATTACGCTGGTATCACCGCCAGGTCTTGAAATGCCCTCAAAACTGATTGATCTAGTGGCATCGCGCGGCCATCGCATTGAGCAGCGCGACTCATTAGCCAATGACTTTGCAGATTTGGATGTGGTGTATACAACGCGTATTCAGAAAGAGCGCTTTACCGACGAGATGAATGAGAGTTTCCAGGGGCTTTCCGATGACTTTATGGTCAACCGCGATTTTCTGGACCAGCGCTGCAGCCAAAGCACGATAGTGATGCACCCGCTGCCTAGGGACAGTCGCCCCGGTGCGAATGATTTAAATGTGGATCTTAACGGCGACCCGCGTCTGGCAATTTTCCGCCAAACCGATAACGGCATTCCAATGCGGATGGCGATTTTTGCAACGCTACTAAAGGTCGACGAACTAATTGAGCAGGAGTTACGGCCGGTTCGTTGGTACGTGCCGACTCAAACAGGCACGCTAGATCGCTAAAAGAAGGGATTCATAGGCGTTACAACGAAAGACGCCCGCCGGGTAAACCTTCCTGGTGGGCAAACCAGCCTTCAAGGATAAGAATAGCTGCAATGCCATCGACACTATCTTGCCGATAGTTGCCTTTATGCCCCGCCTCACGGGCGATCATTTTCGCCTCCCGCGTGGTACCACGCTCATCGACCATTTCACACGGTTTGCCGTAGCGACCATGCAGACGATTGCCGAACTTGCGGGCGCGAGTGCTCATTTCTGATTCGCTACCATCCATATTCAGCGGCAGCCCCACCACTAACAGATCGGGCTGCCATTCTTTAAGCAGCCGTGACACGACGTTCCAATCTGGAATCCCATCTCGCGCCGTCAGCGGTGTGAGTTCCCGCGCGCTGTGCAGCAGCTCGTTGCCCACCGCCACACCGATACGCCGAGTGCCGTAGTCAAAGGCCAGGATTAAGCGCTGCCCCGCTTCAGCCATTAAGCGTGCCCCGCATCTCGGGTCATTAGGTTAAGGTCGATACCGAGCAAACCTGCCGCCGCCGTTAACCGCTCGACGGGGGGCGTGTTGAATAGCACGCTGCTCTGAGCTTCTACCGTTAACCAACTATTCTCTTTAAGCTCTTCTTCTAGCATCCCCACTTCCCAGCCCGCGCAACCCAAGCAGACTAGAAAGTGCTCGGGGCCATCGCCGGCAGCAAAAGCCTGGAGAATATCCAAGGATGTGGTAAGGGCTATGCCATCTTCTACCTGAATACTAGAGTCCCATTGCTGGCTATCGCCGACATGCAGAATGAAGCCACGATCTTTGTGCATCGGCCCGCCGTAATAGACCGGTGCATTGCGGTGCGGGCTTGCCTCACCACCCAGTTCCAGTTGATCAAACAGGGCTTCAAGGGTGATCTCTAACGGTCGGTTAGTAATCACCCCCATGCAGCCGTTGTCATCGTGATCGCAAAGATAGATCAGACTACCGGCAAAATTAGGGTCTTCTAAATGTGGCATGGCCATTAAAAAGTAATGTTTCAAACTTTGCATGCGTCTCCCACTGCCTGTTGGCACTCCAACAGGCATAACGTAATAAGTGTCATTATAAGAGTGAAGCCGCGTTTAGGCTAAGCGACGCTCAATGGCATCCAGCAGCAAACCGGCGATATTTGTTCCCCGCTGGTCATCTATTTCACGTACGCAGGTGGGGCTGGTGACGTTAATTTCAGTAATATAGTCACCGATCACATCGAGACCAACGAACATTAAGCCCTTGTCACGAATCATTGGCTGCACCTGTTGAATAAGCCAATGGTCACGTTCGGTGAGTTCACGGCTGACGCCCCGCCCACCAGCAGCCAAATTGCCACGGGTTTCGCCCGCTGACGGAATACGCGCCAGGCCAAAGGGTACGGGTTCACCATCGACCAATAGAATGCGCGTATCGCCATCCTTAATTTCGGGAAGATAACGCTGCGCCATAATTTGGCGTTGGCCGCGAAAAGTAAGCTGCTCAATCACTGCGCCGATATTGCGACCATCTGGGCCAATATGAAAAATACCGGTACCGCCCATGCCATCTAGTGGTTTGAAGATCACGTCGCCGTGCTCGGCGTGGAAGGCGCGCAGTACATCATCGCGGCTGGCCACAAGTGTCGGCGCGCAGCACTGAGGGAACTGCTGGGCAAACAGCTTTTCATTACACTGCAGGAGCGCCGCCGTGGGGTTAACCACCAGCACACCTTCACGTTCGGCAAAGCCCAAAAGATGTACGGCGTTAGTAAAATCAGCATCGACGGGCGGGTCTTTACGCATCAGCACTACGTCCAGCTCAACCAATGGGCGCGCCGAAGGTTCGCCCAAGTCGTACCAGTGGTTGGGATCACGGTGCACCGTTAACGGCCGCATGCGCGCGTAGGCTTGCCCCGCATTCAAGAAAAGATCTTCCTGCTCCATATAGTGCAGGATATAGCCTCGCTCCTGGGCGGCCCATAGCATGGCCATGGTGGTGTCTTTCTTGTAAGCGATGTCGCTGATGGGATCCATCACAACGCCGAGATGCAGATTTGATTGGCTCATCGGGGGCACTATCCAAACATGAACAATAGAGGCCCAGTATGCCGCACTGCCCGCTAGGCTCCAACTGCCCTAGCTAACTACTCACTCAGCGCGCCAGGCACTAAGCGAATAGCGTCAGGCTCAAGAGTGATCAACTGCTGCTTGTAAAGCCGCCCAATGGCCTGCTTATAGGCACTTTTACTCACGCCTAAGCGTGCTTTAACTTCATGGGCAGGGCTTTTATCGCCCAGCGCCAAATAACCGCCGCTTTCACGCAGCACTTGCAGGATCTTGTCGCCGACCACATCGAGCCGGGCAGCGCCTGGCGGTAGTAGCGAGATATTTAAGCGACCGTCGTCACGGCGCTGCTTCACATAGCCCTTAACTGACTGGCCGCGGCGTAGCGGTTGAGTAACGTCATCTTGATAAATGAGCCCCCAGTAGCGGTGATTGACCACTACTTTCATCCCCAAATCGGTACGCTCAGCCACCACGACGGCCACCTCATCGCCTTTTTCCAGGGCCCAGGCGTCATCCGTCAGAAAGCGATCCAGCTTCATCGTAGCCACTGGCCGCCCTTGGTCATCGCTATACAGCATTACTAGCACGCGCTTGCCTGGGTCAGGGCGAAAATGTTGCTCGCTAAAGGGCAGCAACACATCTTTTGGCTGCCCCCACTGCAAAAATGCACCAATGTTATTGACGGCCGTGACCGTTAGGTACGCCACTTCGCCCAACTGGGCAGATGCATCACTGGCGGATCGGGGGGATGAGTGTGACTCACGGACCATGGGGAACGTCCTTCAAAGAATATAGAACAACATTATGGTGTCTGGCACACACAGGGCAAAGCGAGTTGTCGATTTTTTAGTGGTCGAAAGCGCTTTTGGCACCTGAAAAAGCAATCACCTCACAACCTGCTACTATCAAAACACTAGACGAAATTAGGCGTAGGGGAGCGAACATGGAAGGGTTCACGCTTTTTGATACGTTAGTGCTGATCGGCTATATCGGCCTTATTGCCTGGATTGGTTCGCGTTTTGGCAAAGACCAGCATAATCCTGAGGACTACTTTTTAGGCGGCCGCAAAATACCGGGCTGGGCGATTGGCCTTTCGGTGATGGCGACTCAAGCCAGTGCCATCACCTTTATCGGAGCACCTGGCTGGGGCTTCGAGGGCGGCCTTGAACGCTTGGTGACGTTTATCAATGTACCTTTGGCCATGATCGTGTTGATTTTGGTGTTAGTGCCTATTTTTCACCGCGCGGGCATCTATAGCATCTATGAACTGCTGGAACGTCGCTTTGGCCCGGCCACGCGCACCCTTACCGCCCTGCTTTTTCTTATTGCTCGCGGCCTCGCTACTGGTGTGGTGCTTTATGCGCCAGCGTTAGTGCTGGCGGTAGTAACCGGCTGGAGCGTCAACCTTACTATTATCATCATGGCGGTACTGGCCATCAGCTATACCGTAATAGGCGGCATCAGCGCCGTCATCTGGACGGATGTATTACAGATGTTCGTGCTCTGGCTTGGTGCACTATTAAGCATCTTCTTTTTGGTAACCAGCCTTCCCGGCGGCTGGGGCGATGTGTTCAGCTTTGGGGCGGCCAGCGGCATGTTCAACGCCATCGATTTATCCCTCGACCCCAGTGTGACCTACTCACTATGGGCAGGTCTGTTCGGCGGTTTTTTCCTCCATGTGGCCTACTTCGGCACCGATCAGAGCCAAATCCAGCGAGTACTCTCCAGCCCCTCAGTGCTCGATGCCCAGCGCTCGTTGCTGATCGGTGGCTATTTGTTGATTCCACAAATGCTGCTGTTTTTGTTCATTGGCGTCATCTTGGCAGCCTATTATCAGCAGCATGGATTAACGCCCCCGGACGACCTCAATGAACTGCTGCCCCGCTATGTCGTTAACGCGTTTCCCTCGGGCATGGCCGGTTTGGTAATTGCTGGCGTATTTGCCGCGGCCATGTCGAGCCTCGACTCGGCGCTAAATTCACTCTCAGCAGTGACCGTTCGTGACTTTTATAGCCGCTATATCAAACCTAACGCCAGCGATGCCCATTACTTAAAAGCGTCACGACTAGCCACTATTTTCTGGGGGCTTTATGCCACCCTGTTTGCTTTTTTTGCGGGTAACCTTGGCCCTGTGATCGAAGCGGTCAATCAAATCGGTTCGTGGTTCTACGGTGCACTGCTCGGCACCTTCCTGTTGGCTATCTTCAGCCACCGCGCCAATGCGCGCGGCGCCATGGCAGGGCTCATTACCGGCATGTTTGCCGTATGGGCAGTCTCTGCGCTACTCGATATCTCTTGGCTGTACAACAACACGGTCGGCGTCGCGGTGTCGATGACCGTTGGCTATCTCGTGAGCCTGACAGCGCCCGCCCCCAGCCAAGAACAGTTAAGCGATGTGATGATGGTGGAAGCCGCACCGGACATGCAGGCCGTGCTGGCCTCCCGAGCTGATAACGCCCAGGTGATTGGCAAAGAGGCCCGCCTAACGCGCCGTCGCTGCATCGGCCTATTCGCTTGGTTTTGCCTAATGCTGGGCATGTTAGCGCTTCTTCAAGGGTGGGCGAATGGCTGAAAGCTTAACGATAACCAGGCAGATTGACGCAACAGCAGCTCAAAAGCGCTTACAACGCCTAGGGGCTCACGCTTGCGAACCGGCCTGGATTCGACTGTGGGCCACTGGCTTAGGCGTGGCTGATGGCAAGCCAGGGGCGTGGTTACTCTCTGCTCAAGAAATGCGCCGCGCACTGCTACTGGTGGATGCTGAACTACCTGCTCAAAAAGCAAAACCCAGTGCAGGCGTTAAAATTGATAGTGGTTCACCGCCAACGCCAGAAGCGATGGATCGACTGTGGCTATGGGAACGCATAGCCACCCCGCGCCACTGGCGAATCCAGATGCTGGATAGCACGCCTGTACCGATATGGCTGCCCTGCTGGCTGGGATACGCACGTGGCCGACACCTTCGTTTAACGGTACTCAGTGGATTATCGGGCGAAACACTACCGATGCTTAAGCCCATCGTGCTTAAGGGGCTTCAACAGGTATATCAAAGCGGGCAGGCATCAGCGACAACAAGTGCAGGGGCAAGCGAACGAAGTGAAAAGGCAGTTTGAGGGCGCCTTAAAGTTAGTAAGCGCTTACAAATCACCAAAGTAATGCTGTAGCAGGGAAAGCGCCACTATAGGTGCTGTTTCTGTTCGCAACACCCGTGGACCGAGTGTTAGCGGCGTAAAGGTAGCAGTTTGGGCAGCCGCAATATCGCTTTCGCTCAAACCGCCTTCCGGACCAATCAGCAGTGCCACCGACGCCGGCCGGTCTTGACGATCAAACGCATTGCCGGTCGCTAGATGCAGCATCAAGCGCAGCGGTTCCCGGCGCTCTGCAAGCCATGCTTGGAGTGCCATGGGTGGATGCACTGGCGGAACTACCGCTCGACCGCTCTGCTCGCAGGCGCTGGCAGCCACCGCTTGCCAGTGCGCCAGCTTTTTATCTTCACGGTCGCCTTTCAATCGCACATCGCCACGCTCGGTGTAGAGCGGCGTAATGGCCGCCACGCCCAGCTCGACAGCTTTTTGAATGGCATAATCCATTCGGTCGCCTTTAGAGATGGCTTGGCCTAAATGGACGGACAGTGGCGATTCACCACTGCCCGGCCACACCGCTTCGACTCGCGCTAGCGTCTGTTTACGGCTAACGTCCACCAAGCGCACCCCGGCCTCAAGACCCTGGCCGTCAAATAGCACCAGCGGCGCGCCTTCACCCATGCGCAATACACGGGTGACATGACGAGCTGGCCCTTCCGGCAGTGCCAGCTCACTCCCTGCCACAAAAGCAGCAGGCACATAGAGGCGTGGCATTTTGCCGTGCTGGGCATACCAATCAGCGGCGTGGGTTGCTGACAAGGCGTTTGACATCGCTTAGTGGGTGTTCTCTTCGGCTTGCTTGGCTTCGCGCTGCTTGCGCTGGGCGTACATCGCTTCAAAGTTAACCGGCGCCAGCATCAGCGGCGGGAAGCCACCACGGTTGACCAGGTTATCCACGCATTCACGCGCGTAGGGGAACAGCAGGTTAGGGCAGAATGCACCCAGGGTTTGTTCCAGCTGTGCGCCTTCGATACCGGCAATCCGGAACAGGCCGGCCTGTTCAACTTCGGCCAGGAAAGACGTTGTGCCTGTTTCGTTATCGTTCACCTGAGCGGTCACTTTGACAACGACTTCGTACTGGTCGTCAGCAATCTTGGTGCTGGTGGTATTTAGATCCAGGTTCACCTTGGGTTTGAACGCCTGCTTAAATACCGACGGGGAATTCGGCGCTTCAAACGAAATATCTTTTACATAAATGCGCTGCAGCGAAAATTTCAGCTGCGGCTTTTCATCCGTTGCGGCACCGGCCTGGGGGGTATTGTTATCTTCCGCCATGATATAGCTCCTGATTGTTCATTAAATAAAAATAACGTCGCTTACTTCTTAACCACCGGCAGGCCATCGCCTTGCCACTGCGCCATACCGCCTCTTAACTTGTAAGCGCGCTCAAAGCCTGCTTTGGTGAGTTTGGCCTGTGCGGCACCAGAACTCTGGCCGTGCTTGCATACCACGATGATCGGCTGGGCTTTTACTTTTTCCAGTTCGCTCATGCGGCTATCGAGGTTGCTTTGCGGAATGTTGCGCGCCCCCGCGATATGCCCGGCTTTGAAGTCTTTGCTTTCACGGATGTCCAGCACCACCGCGTCTTCGCGGTTGATAAGCTGAGTGGCCTGCGAGGCGGTCAGTGCATTTGTAGAGGCGCTACGCGTTTCATAAATGATCCACGCGATTAGCACCAGCAAAAATGCCCCGACTAGCAGGGGGTGGTTCTGTACGAATTCGAACACCTGATCGATCATCGCGAACACAATCTCTTGGTCAATGCAGAAAAAAGCGGCCTAACCGCTGCCAAAACGCGACAAGTATACACGTCAGATAGCTTCCCGCGCAGGCCTAGGAGCCTGTCCGGATTAGCCGATCGTCGCGAGAAGCACGGATTTTGAGCCAAATTTATCGATCAATTGAGGCGAATAGCGCGCTATTTAACGAAATTGATCGACTAAAGTTGGCCAAAATACCGGGATTCGCAGTAGATCAGTGTTAAGCCGGGCAGGCTCCTAACTCATGACGCCTGGCAGTTGCCTGCGTTATGATGCCCCAAGCGTGCGTCCGTCGCGACCCCGAATTTTCGAGTCGTTCGGCTTGCCAATCTTAACGAGGTTTTTATGGATACTTCGCGTACCCCGCGCCCAGTGGCGCTGATTATTCTTGATGGCTACGGCCACAACCCCGATAGCGACCATAATGCCGTCGCTACTGCCCATAAACCGGTGATGGATAAATTGTGGGAAACCTGCCCACACACCTTCGTTCATACCGATGGTCTTAACGTGGGGCTCCCCGAAGGCCAAATGGGTAACTCGGAAGTTGGGCATATGAATATTGGTGCCGGGCGTATCGTGTATCAGGACTTCACCCGCATCAGCAAAGCGATTGAAGACGGCGACCTGGACGTTAATGAAAACCTTACCCAGCCGATTGACGAAGCCGTCGCCAACGGTAAGCCGGTACACTTGATTGGCCTGCTCTCCCCCGGTGGCGTCCACAGCCATGAAGAGCACTTTATTGCCATGGCCGAACTGGCCGCACGCCGCGGTGCCCAGCGTATTTTTATTCACGCCTTTCTCGATGGCCGCGATATGCCTCCACAAAGCGCTCTATCATCAATAGAGCGCGCCAATGCCCGTTTGGCAGAACTGGTGGGCGCTGATAACGGCTTTGTAGCCTCAATTATTGGTCGCTTTTACGCCATGGACCGTGACAACCGCTGGGAACGTGTTGAGCAAGCGTACCGCCTACTGACCGATGGTCATGCGGAGCATTACGCCACCAGCGCCGAAACCGCGCTACGCGACGCCTACCAGCGCGGTGAAACTGACGAATTTGTAGCAGCGAGTAGCATACCGCAGAAAGACAGCACCAAAGAGCATGCAGTAACCCTACAGGATGGCGATGCCGCCATTTTCCTTAATTTCCGCTCCGACCGCGCCCGTGAGTTGACCCGCGCCTTCGTCGAACCGGATTTCAAGGGCTTCGAGCGGCGTGTATGCCCGAAGCTTGCGGGCAAGGGGCTGGTGACGATGACCCAGTATGCCGCTGATATTCCCGCCCCCGCCGCCTTCCCGCCATCGGATCTTAACGACACCTTGGGGGAAGTCGTCGCCAAGCGCGGCTTGAAACAGCTGCGTATTGCCGAAACCGAAAAGTACCCTCACGTGACGTTTTTCTTTTCAGGCGGTAATGAAGCTGAGTACGAGGGCGAAGAACGCATCCTGGTGCCCTCACCCCGTGATGTGCGCACTTACGATGAAAAGCCTGAAATGAGTGCCTTTGAGATCACCGACAAACTGGTAGAGGCCATCGATGACGGCCGCTTCGACCTGATCGTTTGCAACTACGCCAACGGTGACATGGTCGGCCACACCGGTGACTTTGACGCCGCGGTAAAAGCCATTGAAACTGTCGACACCTGCGTGGGCCGCGTGGTCGAAGCCATCGAGCGCGCTGGCGGCGCCTGCTTGATTACCGCCGATCACGGCAATGCCGAACAGATGGTGCACCCCGAAACAGGCGCCCCGCAAACTGCTCACACTACCTTTGTGGTACCGCTCATTTACGTTGGCAAGCGCCCAGCCTCGCTTGAAGAGGGCAAACTATGCGACCTGGCCCCTACACTGCTGACCATGATGGATCAACAACAGCCCGAGGCAATGACCGGAAAACCACTGATTCATTACAAGTAGTGCCCATGCGGTGGTATTTAGCAGTGACGCTCCTGCTGGCGTTAGTTTACACGCCAGCGGGTTTCGCTCAGCAGGATGAAAGCGCGGCGCGCCAGCAGTTGGATGCGATTGGCCAGGAGATCGAGTCCGTCGCCCAACGCCTCAGCGCCACTGGTCAAGCCCGCGATGATGCCGAGCGCGAGCTTCAGGAAGTCGAAACGGAGCTTGCCGAAACGCATCAGCGCTTAGACACACTGCAAGCGGAGCGCCGCCAGCTAAACGACGAAACGACCCAGCTACGCCAGCACCGCGACCGGCTAGAGGGCGAGCGCACCGATCAGTATGCGGCTCTGGGCCAACAGCTTTCAGCGCTTTATCGGCTTGGCCCAACGCCACAGCTCAAGCTGCTGCTTAACCAGGGCGACCCTGCCGAACTTGACCGTATGCAGGCCTACATGAACCGGCTAACGGAAGCACGCAATCGTCGCTTAGAGGCTATCGCCAAGCTAGACACCGCCCTGGCTGAGACCCAGCAAGAGCTGAGCGAGCGTCAGGCCCGCCTTGATACGTTGGCCGACGAGTTAGAAGAACAAAGCGCGCTGCTTGCCGAGCGCACTACCGAACGGCGTGGCGTTGTTTCTAACCTGGATGACCGCTACGGCAGTGAAGAAGAGCGGCTGGCCGACCTCAACCAAAGCCGTGAAGAAGCCGAGCAAGTGCTGCGCAATATCCAAGCCGAAATGGCAAAACTTGCCGAACCATCGCCCACTACGCATATTGTCAGTACCCAAGGTGATTTACCTTGGCCAGTACAGGGCTCCATCAGTAGCAATTTCCACCATCGCGATGGTGTGCACTACAACGGTATTGTCATTCAAGCCAGCGCAGGCACGCCGGTGACCGCCGTTCATACCGGCCGCGTCGTGTTTGCCGACTGGATGCGGGGGTTTGGCAACCTGCTCATTATTGATCATGGCGACCAAATCATGACGCTGCACGCACATCTGCAGCAGTTCAGCGTTAGACCTGGACAGCAGGTCAGCCGCGGCGATGAAATCGGCCGTGTAGGGGTCAGCGGTGGTCAGAACCGCGCAGCGCTTTACTTTGAAGTGCGCCGCGGCGGTGAACCCATTAATCCGCAGCGTTGGATTGCGCGCCGCTGACGGGATAAGCTGCACTATTATAAATATCTCAGTTTATAAATGTCTCAGTTGTTAATGTTATTCCAGCTATTATTTCAAGGTGACTCACCACGACGCCACCTATCGCCCTGCGGAGTCTGCATGACGCTATCTGTTACCGGGGTATCCACCCCCGCCAAGCGCCTTTTGGCTACCCTGCTGCCGATTGTTTTACTGTCGGCCCCGCTACCGTTACTTGCCCAACCAGCCAGTAGCAGCGTGGTGGACGTGCCTGTCTCTAACGAACTCCCCCTTGAAGATATCCAGACCTTCGCCGAGGTGTTTGAACGCATCAAGCGTGCCTACGTTGAAGAGGTCGACGATCGCACGCTGCTGCGCAACGCCATGCGCGGCATGTTGAGCGAGCTTGACCCCCACTCCGCCTACCTGGATGAGGAAGAGTACCAAAGCCTGCGAGAGTCGACCCAGGGCGAATTTGGCGGTATTGGTATCGAAGTGGGCACCGAGAATGGCCAATTGATGGTCATTACGCCTATTGATGACACCCCGGCCTCCCGCGCCGGTTTACAGTCTCGCGACATTATCGTGGCCATCGACGGTACACCTACCGAGAGCATGTCGCTGCAGGAAGCGGTAACCCTGATGCGCGGCGAGCCCAATACGGAGATTCGCATTAGCGTGTTGCGTTCAGGGGAAGACACGCCGCGTGAGTTCATCCTCACCCGCGAAATTATTCGCAGCGAGAGCGTTAAGCACGAGCTGCTTGAACCGGGTTACGGTTATCTACGCATCAGTCAATTCCAGTCGCGCACGCCTGATCAGGCCCGCGAAGCGCTGGAGCGCATGGCACAGGGTCAGCCACTGGAAGGGTTGATACTCGATTTACGTAATAATCCCGGCGGTGTGCTGCAGGCCGCCGTTGGCATTACCGACCTGTTCCTGGACGAAGGGCTGATCGTCTATACCGAGGGTCGCCTCTCGGATACCGAAATGTCGTTCTCTGCCTCCCCCGCCACGCCGGCTAGTGATATTCCCCTGGTGGTGCTGATCAACGGCGGCAGTGCGTCAGCGGCAGAAATCGTCGCCGGTGCGCTGCAGGATCAACGGCGCGGCGTCATCATGGGCACCGACAGTTTTGGCAAGGGGTCGGTGCAGCAGATCATGCCACTGGGCAATGGCGAAGGCCTGAAACTGACGACGGCACTCTACTACACCCCCAACGGGCGCTCTATCCAGGCCCAGGGTATTGAACCCGATGTAGAGGTGGTCCGCGGCCGTCTGGAAGTGGCCGAGAGCCGTCGTGAAATTCGCGAAGCCGACCTTGAAGGCCACCTAAGCGCCCAGCAGGCGCCCCGTGATCGACAGGAGATGGCCGAGCGGCTACTTGATGATTACCAGCTCAGCGAAGCGCTTAATCTGCTTAAAGCGCTCAACGTTGTCGATCGTCAGCGGCGTTAACAGCAGCTTACTTTAACGACAACTTAACGGCAGGCGGCCGCGTTCCCCAGTCGCCTGCCGCATCAACACTCGCTTCAGTGGCACTAACTGGTTCATGCCGCTCATGCCCAGGTTGCGCATCATCGTCAACGCCGGATCGTGACTGCCAAACAGTACTTTAAAGCCCTTCATCAACCCCAGCATGGCGCTATTATCAAAGCGCCGACGCCGCTCATAGCGCCTTAGCGTATTCATTTCTCCCCAAGGAGCGCCACGCTGCCAGGCGTGTACCACCTCTTCGGCCAGCACCGCCGCATCCATCAGCCCCAGATTGACCCCCTGGCCCGCCAACGGATGAATACTGTGGGCCGCATCCCCCACCAGCGCGAAATGCGGCTGCACATAGTGGCGGGCATGGCGCTGCACTAACGGAAAACGGTGGGCCTTGTCGCAGGCAGTAACGCCTCCTAGGCGATGACCAAACGCTTCCCCAAGCGCCTCCCCCAGTGCGTCACGAGACAGCGCGCTTAACTCATCGGCGTGCTCTGGGGTGGTTGACCAGACGATAGAGCAGAAATGCTCATTGCCTTCCACGGTTAAAGGCAGAAATGCCAGCGGTCGGCCATCGATAAACGCTTGCCGCGCCTTGCCACCATGAGGCTTAGCGCACTGTACCGTGGTCACAACAGCGTGCTGTTGCATATCGTCGCTGGCCACCTCAATACCCGCCATCTCACGCAGCACCGAGTGGGCGCCATCGGCGGCGACGATTAACGGCGCGTGTAGCTGGCGCCCATCGTTAAGTATGAGCCAGTCCCCGCTAGCACGATTGCCATTGGCAGCATGGCTATTGGCACGCTGCAGCGCTTGCGGGCTAGCACCAAAAAACGTCGTGACGTTGGGGTGGTCTAGCACTTGACGACTGAGTGCGGCCAGCGTGACCGTGTTCTCAACGATATGACCAAGCACCGCCACGCCCGCCTCATCAGCGGAAAAAGCGATTTCACCACTGCCTTCGGCATCCCACACCTGCATGCCGCGGTAGGGTGTTACCCGGGTTGCCTGCATGGCGGGCCAAGCGCCCACATGCGCCAGCAAGCGCTGGGAAACCGGCGTTAATGCGCTAACGCGCGGAGCAGGTAGCGGGCCAGTGGCCTTATCAAGACCTATTGGCGTAGGCCTTGCCTCAACCAACGCGACTTTCATCCCCGCCTGTGCCAACAACGCACAGAGCGCGGTACCAACCATGCCGCCGCCGACAATGATGGCCTCAAAGCGCTCAACCGGCGGCTTTGCAGTAGCTGAGTCAGTCTGCATAGAAATCCTTTTTAACTAGCGCCAGCGAGCGCAGCTATTGATTGTAGATAGCCTAGCGTTCCAGGCCCATGGCACGTCTCGCCAGTCCTCGCCTTAACGGCCCCACCAAGTTCAGGCCAATCAAGCCAGCCGCACGGGCATGGGGCAACAGCGGAAAGGAGAGCCCGAACAGCCGCACCAGGCCGTCGCTAAAGCGAATCACATTGGCGCGATCCCGTGAGCGCTGCTTCTCGAAGGCCTGCAGTGTGACCATATCCCCCAGCGGTCGCTTCGCCAGCTCCCCCTGCTCCAAGGCATCGACCAGATCCATCACCCCGCGCAGTGCTAGGTTAAACCCTTGCCCCGCGACCGGATGCAGAGCGTGGGCAGCGTTGCCCAATACCGCCAGCCCCGGCCGTACCGGTTCCTCGGCGGTTACCAGTGAGAGCGGATAAGCATGTCGGGCACCCAGCTGCGTAAACCGGCCCACTCGATCACCAAACGCCTGCTGTAACTGAAGCAGAAATTCACGCTCCGGCAGTGCCATACGCGCTTTTTCGCTACCGCTAGGATGCGTCCATATCAACTCCATGGCTTGACCCGGCAGTGGCAGCAGGGCCATTGGCCCTTGGGTGGTAAAGCGCTCGTAAGCGACCCCCTCGTGAGGTTGGCTGACGCCCACATGCGCGATCAAAGCCGTCTGCTGGTAAGGTTCTCGGCGGCTGCCAATACCCAATTGCTCTTTAAGCCCAGACCGCCCCCCATCTGCCAATACCGTCAAGCCAGCAGTAAGCTGGCTACCATCCGAGAGCTTGAGATGATGCCCGCCCGCTACGGGGGTTAGCTGCTCCACCTTCGCGGGGCAGTGCCACTCCAGCGGTAACTCGGCTAAACGCCGATGCAGTACACGCCCCATCCAGGCGTTGGGAATCACGTGGCCCAGTGCCGCGACGCCCAGCTCGTCAGCACTCAGCCGTGTCGCCCCCAGGCGTCCACGCTCACTGATATGAATACGCTTGATCGGTGTCGCCTCATGACGCATCGCTTCCCACACACCCAACTGCTCGAAGCGCTGAGCAGAGCCTTCGGCGATCGCGCTGGCCCGGGCATCAAAGCTGGGTTGCCAGGCGCTTTCCAGTGACTGCGCCGTTAACGGTGCCGATTCAATCACGGCCACCCGCCAGCCGTAGCGCTCAATCAGCGGCGCAAGAGCACAGCCTAGGCTCGCCCCCACTAACCCACCGCCCACAATCACAATGTCATGGGTCAGCGCTTGAGCAGTGTCATGATCAGTCATCTGTTTAGCCCGTTGCATCGGCTTCTTCTCCCTCGCCATACCGCCGCACTCTAGAGGCAACTAATAATTCGTAACGTAATTTACATAACGTACAATTAATGTTCTAAATACTGGTTATTTTTTAGCCATTAAGGCCTCAATATCAGCCACCTGCTTGGGCACGTCCGCCGTCAGCACAGCATGCCCATCCTTCGTCACGACCACATTGTCTTCAATACGAATGCCAATACCGTGATAGGCATCAGGAATATCGTCATCGCTGGGAATATAGAGGCCGGGCTCTACTGTGATTACCATGCCTGGAGCAAGGGGGCGCGGCGTTTGCTCGTCCAGGCGATAGGTGCCGACATCGTGCACGTCCAGCCCCAACCAGTGTGACGTCGAATGCAGATAAAAGCGTCGATAGCTCTCATCATCAATGCGCGCCTGAACGTCACCTTCCAGCAGGCCAAGTTCAATCAGCCCAGCGGTTAAGTCATGCACCACGCCCTGATGAATATCCGCCAGTGTGGCACCAGGCTGGACAGCGCTAATGGCGCGCACCTGTGCGTCGAGTACAACCTGATACAGCGCTCGCTGCGCAGCGCTGAACCGCCCAGTGACCGGAAACGTACGGGTGATATCCCCGGCGTACAGCTCAAATTCGGCGCCCGCATCAATCAATACCAGACCGTCATCACATAGCGGCGCGCTGTTTTCAATATAGTGCAGTACGCAGGCATTGGCACCGCTGCCCACAATCGTGCTGTAGGCTGGGCCACTGGCGCCTTGCCAGACAAACTCATGCTCTAATTCGGCCTGGAGCTGGAATTCGCTGAGCCTAGGGCGACATACCTGCATGGTACGCCGATGAGCCCGTGCGGATATCATCGCCGCATGCTTGAGCAGGGCAATCTCGGCCTCACTCTTGATCAGCCGCATGGCGTGGATCAGCGGGCTGATGTCCAACCAGCCCTTCAACGCTGGCCGCCCGCGTCTAAGCCCTGCCTGAGCGCTGTGCAGGGCCTCTTCAGCCACGGCGACTGCCTCGCCATTATCAAGCGGCAGATAGAGCAGTTCACGCCCCGTCAGCAGCTCGACCAGCTGCTCATCGCGATCCGCATTTTCGAATGCCTGGTCAATCCCATGCTCGGCCACCACACCAGCGGCTCCCAGCCGACGCCCTGTCCACGCTTCCATGGTGGGGTCTCGATCCTGGCAGAACACAACGCTTTCGCCTTCAGCGCGCCCAGGCAGCAGCACCAGCAGCGCGTCCGGTTCGCGAATGCCGGTCAGGTAGTAAAAATCACTGTTCTGACGGAAGGCGAATTCACTGTCCCGTGAGCGGGTCACAAGGCTAGCACCAGGGAGCACTACCGCGGCGTTATCGGGCAGTTGCGCCATCAAGGCATCACGGCGCTGGCGATACTCCGCCACGCTAATGGCGGGGGGGCGAGGTAACATCTCGGGCAGCACGGTCTCTGACAACATAAAGGCTCCTGGCTAAGTGATTAATGAACAGGGGCGTCGGTTTGCTCTACTTGCGGCATGCCGGGGTGCTGCTCGGTATACAGCAGCATGGCGGCCATACGGGCATGCTCAGTCAGCGCAAACAGATCATTTTCGTTCTCGGGGCTGTCATCAATATCGGTATCGATGCGGCCTAACCCTTCCAGGTCACTCAGTGCCTCGCGCAGCGCCTGTGACCAACGCTCACGCAATTCACTGTCAGCTACCTCGTCGACCACCTCGATAAAGCCTAGCGTCCACTCTTTCAGGCCCTGCGCCTGCTCGGCCAGTGAGAACAGTTCATCGGGCAGCAGCGGCGTATAGTCCAGGTCGCTGGCGCTGAGCGCCTCTACGGTTTGCCGCCGCCAGCCTAATAGCCGCTCGGCACTTGGCTGGTCGCGTGGCTGTTCAACGCCTAAGCTCTGGCAGACTTCGTCCAACCAGTCCTCGGCACTCACATCGCGCAGCGCCAGTAGCGCGCACAAACGGCCATCCAAGAAAGCCGGTGATTGCATGCTGCCATGCAGTAGAAAAACATCGGCGACGTCAGAAAAGTCCTGACGCTCATCAATCAATGACATAGTATTTGATAACCTCGTATTTATTCGTGGCACTGGGAGTATGGGTGATAGGGCTTGCGCGTTGACCGCGCACAAGCGCCTCTCTTATAGTGAGTGGCACCTATCTTCCTGTGCTGTGATGTTAACGCATTGGGCCCCCTGCTGGCCCGTGGTGGAGTCTTTGATGAGTAATGCCAAGCGGCCAACCAAAGAAATAACCCTGTTAGGGCGCGGCTATATCATTGCCTGCGACACGGGCGAAGAAGCCAAACTTGACCGCGCCGCGCGCTATCTTGATCGCGCCATGCAGGGTATCAATGCCCAAAGCAGCGTACTGGGTAGTGAGCGAATTGCTATTATGGCGGCCCTCAATATCACCCATGAACTGCTTGAAGCTATGGATGAACATCGCGCCGGTGAAGCGAACCTGAATCGGTTAAATGATCGCCTTGAACGGGCATTGGCCAAAACACGCCAGCCCTAGACATTATTTTCCTAGACATTGTTTAAAAGCGCTACAAACGGCCTAAAAACTCGGCGAACGTTTCACCCAGCCCTTTGGCATTAGCCATCGCTCTGTTAGGATGGCGGGGTTCTCTGGGGTGTGCGCCAGTCGTTATAGTCCCTCGAGCCTATGCGTAATACCCAGGGGGCCAAATGCTAGCCAGACCCGTGTGCATGTCCGTGCGTCGGAAAGCCTGACGGTTTGGCTGCGGCCACCCACCTGAACCAGTAGGTTCAGGGCCAGAACGACAGCGGCACTCTGGAGAACACCCCTGCAAGAGAGAACCTATGCATGGAAAGCCTCCATCACGACGAGGATAAGCGCGCACTTCGCCGCTTTTTACGTCGCCAACGCAAAGCCCTTTCTCAGCATGAGCAGCGCCTTGCGGCCCAGCGCTTGTGCCAGCACCTGAAAACCCTACCTGAAATCCGCCGCGCACGGCGTATAAGCCTGTACCTGCCCGTCAACGGTGAAATTGACCCGATGCCGCTGCTTCCCTGGCTGCGCAAGCGTAATGTAGAGGTCTATTTACCTGTTTTACGCCCTTTCAGCACGAATACCCTCTGGTTCGTCGCCTACCGGTCCGATACCCCGATGGTAAAAAATCGCTTTGGTATTTGGGAGCCCGATTTACGCTTTAGCGCTCAGCAGCGCAACCGGCTACCGGCCTGGGCGCTAGATACGCTGATTGTGCCGCTGGTTGGCTTTGATGGTAATGCTAACCGCATGGGTATGGGGGGCGGATTTTACGACCGTAGCTTGGCGTTCATGCATCGCCCTGGGCCGTCGCCTACCCTGATCGGCGTCGCCCATGCCTGCCAGCAGGTGGCTTCTCTGCCTGTGGAACCATGGGACGTGCCTTTACAAGCCGTGGTCAGTGATCAAGGCGGCGTACGCCGCCAATAAGCCGCCCACAAAAAAGGCTGACCCCGTTAAGGATCAGCCTTCTCATCTGATATCTATTATCCGAGCTAACAGTGGTGTTGCCGCGGTTGTCGGGGATTAACTACCTGACAACGCCTGTGCATAACCGGTCGCGAGCACCCCTAATGCAAACACCACCATCAACGCCATTACCATATCAGGCTTCTTACGCCGCATGCCGCTTCTCCAACACCTTTGTCGTTACCGAATGTGTGAAATCTGCCACCCTTTACTGTCGCCAATAGGGTGGCAAACTTGCTTAATTTCGCTCACGACTATAGGGCGATATGGTCACCACTGACAACAGCTTGAATGATGTTTTCCAGCCTTATTGCAAACATTTTAGTAACGTTATGTTACTGGCTGCTCTGGCATCTAGAGTAAGCAACCACTTACACACATCGTTTTTGCTTATTACTGACCAGCACTAGGCCATGAACAGTCGATAAGCCGGATTGTCGCTCTCGCGCCAATAGCGGTAGCCAATAGCGTCCAGATACTCTGCCACATGGGTGCGATCCCCATTCGGTACTTGCATACCCACCAGTACCCGACCATACGCAGCACCGTGGTTGCGATAGTGAAACAGTGAGATGTTCCAGTCGTGGGGGAGCTGGGTCAAAAAGTTCATCAACGCGCCTGGGCGTTCGGGGAACTCAAAGCGATACACCTCCTCTTCGAAGCGCTCGCTGGGGCGGCCACCGCTCAAGTGGCGAATATGCAGTTTCGCCAACTCGTTATCGGTAAGGTCTTCCACCTGGTAGCCGCCTTCACGCAGCTTATCAATTACGCCTTGACGGTCTTCGCCACCAGGTTTGACCTGGACACCAACATAAATATGCGCTTCATTGCTATCGGCATACCGATAGCTGAACTCAGTCACCATACGCTTGCCCAGGGTACGGCAAAACTTTTTAAAGCTGCCGGGCTTCTCGGCGATGGTGACCGCCAAGATCGCTTCACGTTGCTCACCCAACTCCGTGCGCTCAGCGATATGCTGCAGACGATCAAAGTTTGTATTGGCCCCCGAATTAATACACAGCAGCGTCTCGCCTTCGGCACCGGTCTGCTGGATATATTTTTTCAGCCCCGCCAACGAGAGCGCGCCGGAGGTTTCCGCCACTGCGCGGGTGTCCTCAAAGATATCTTTGACCGCGGCGCACATTTCATCGGTATTGACGGTAATGACACCATCAATGAGACCTTGGATCAGTGAAAACGGTACTTCGCCAATTTGCGCAACCGCCACACCTTCAGCAAACACGCCCACTTGATCGAGCACAACCCGTTCACCGGCTTCCAGAGCCGCTTTAAGGCAGGCGCTATCTTCGGCTTCGACGCCGATCACTTTGATATCCGGGCGCAGGTACTTCACATAAGCTGCCACCCCAGCAATCAGGCCACCACCGCCCACCGGCACAAAAATGGCATCTAGCCGCCCCGCATGCTGGCGTAGGATTTCCACCCCGATGGTGCCTTGACCAGCCACCACGTCAATATCGTCAAAGGGCGGAATATAGGTATAGCCGTGCTCTTTGATGAGTTCTTGCGCATGTTCAGCGGCTGCCGCAAAGGCATCCCCTTTTAGGATGACCTTGGCCCCGCGGGCACGGACCGCCTGGACTTTAATATCCGGGGTAATCCGCGGCATCACGATGACGGCTTTGACGCCCATCAGTTTCGCAGCCATGGCAAGCCCTTGAGCATGGTTACCAGCAGAAGCGGCAATCACGCCTTTATCTTTTTGCGCCTGGGTGAGCTGCGCCATTTTGTTATAAGCGCCGCGAATCTTGAATGAAAACACCGGCTGTAGATCTTCGCGCTTAATCAAAATCTGGTTGTTGAAACGACGCGACAAAAAGGGGGCAGGGGTAATCGGGGTCTCACAAGCGGCTTCATAAACGCGGGCCTGGAGAATCTTTTTGACGGTTGCTTCGAGCATGCGGGTATCCCAAGGGAAGAACGTGAACGGATAAAAGCTTTTATTGGTAGCAGATTACGCCTAGCGGCGTCTAGCCGCGTTTCCATCGGCAGGCAGCGTTTAGACCGCTATACTAGCGCCATTAACTCTGTACTGACTCTCACTAAACTGACTCACTAGGCTTACTCTTTATGAACCAGGATGAACTGAAGGCCGCCGTGGCGGATGCAGCCATTGCAGAAATTAAACCTACGCTGGAAAAGGATACCATTTTAGGTATTGGTACTGGCTCAACGGCCAATCTGTTTATTGATCGCCTTGGGCCGTTGCGCGACCGCTTTAAAGGCGCAGTAGCCAGTTCAGAAGCGAGTGCCAAGCGCCTTGAAGCCTTGGGCATTGAAGTATTTGAGCTCAACAGCGTTGGCACTGTCCCTTTTTATATCGACGGTGCAGACGAAGTAAATGCTAACTTACATATGATCAAAGGCGGCGGCGCTGCGCTCACCCGCGAGAAAATCGTGGCGGCCTGCGCCGAGCGATTTATCTGCATTGCTGATGGCTCTAAGTACGTGCCTCAATTAGGCAACTTTCCGCTACCCGTAGAAGTCATACCGATGGCACGCTCTTATGTCGCTCGCGAGCTTGTCGCACTAGGGGCAGAACCGGTCTACCGCCAGGGAGTGGTGACCGACAACGGCAACCAGATTATCGACTGCTTTGATTTCATGATCGCAGACCCGGTGGCCATGGAAGCGCGTATCAATGCCATCGTTGGAGTGGTCACCAATGGCCTGTTTGCCGCCCGTGGCGCCGATGTTCTGCTGCTGGGTAAAGCAGATGGCGTGGAGCGGATCGCGCTTTCATGAGTAAGCTAGCCACTGTTTAATAAGGACTTATTAAGCTGGGCCACTTCAGCAAGTCGGCTCAGCTACCGGTTGAGTATGCCTTAAAGTTAGTTACCCTCATTAAATAAGTATTAGATAAATCATTTTCGAAATTTAGAAATACCATTCTCCCATTGCTTGTATCTAAATGTAATTTAACTAAACATTAAGATACACAATGTTTCAAAGCACGGATCCTTAGCACTTTGCTATCCAGATCGACGGCTCAATGGGAGAATCGCCATGCTAACTTATCCTCATCATGTACTAGTTACAGGCGGAGCTGGTTTTATTGGCTCTCATAGCGTTGAGCTACTGCTAGCGAATAACATTAATGTCCGGGTGCTAGATAACTTATCAACTGGCCGTTTAAATAACCTCCCCACGCACCCCCGTCTCGAAATTGTGACAGGCGATATCCGTAACCTAGAAGATGTTCAAGCTGCTATGCAGGATATTACACACTGCTTGCATCTCGCCGCCCAAGTATCGGTAGCAAGCTCTGTTGAAGATCCCGTCGGCTCGGCAACCCATAATATTCTAGGTGCTCTTAATGTCATGCATATCGCCGCAAAGGCGAAGGTGAGTAAACTTGTATACGCTTCATCAGCCGCTGTTTACGGCATTCCCGCCCAGTTACCCCTGCTAGAAGACGCCGACTTACAGCCTCTCTCCCCCTATGGTTTAGAAAAGTGGGTGGATGAGCGTTATGCAGCACTACTTGGTAGCCTGCACGGCCTACCCAGCTTGGGCCTTCGTTACTTCAATGTTTATGGCCCTCGCCAAGATCCAAATTCGCCCTATGCCGGAGTCATCGCGCGTTTTCTTGAGCGTCTATCAAACCACCAAGCCCCTATTGTTTTTGGTAATGGTCAGCAGTCCCGTGACTTTATTTACGTCGGTGATATTGCTCGCGCCAATGTGGCAGCACTGATGAGCCCTCAGTGTGGTGTATGTAACGTCTCCACTGGCCAACAAATTGATTTGATGGGTTTAATCGAATTGCTTGGGGAACTTACTGGCTGCCAGATAGCCCCGCAACACCTTCCTGCTAAAGCAGAAGATATCCGTGATTCCTGTGGCAATAATCAGCGCTTATCTGAATGGCTAATGATCGAGCCAAAGTGGACGTTACCAGAAGGTCTCGCCGAATTGATTAGCTATGCAAACAACATGAATGTTGCCAATGATGAGCTCATCAGCATCAAAGCGTAACAAACGCTTTTCCCACATTTTTCTTCATGCTCTGGGTGGTATCGATGGCTAAACCATTTATTCGCGGGTTGCTATGGTTGTTATATGGAATTGGCTGCTCTTTTGTATACGCCAATGAAACACCTCATACCCCCAGCGTAACCTTCTACTACGGTAACGAACCGCCCGTTGAGCTATTGTCCCAGTTTGATTGGATAGTCGTTGAAGCCGCGAATATTGACCCCACCGAACAACGCTTGCTTGAGCAGCACGGTGGGCAGCCCTTTGCTTATGTAAGTATTGGTGAGTTAGATAGCTGGCGCGACACCAACACTTCCTTACCCAGCGCTGCTCTGGTCGCCAGAAATGATGACTGGGATAGCCAAGTCGCTGACTTAACGCACCCTGCTTGGCGTTCGTTTCTTATTGAAGAACACGTTCGCCCACTCTGGGACGCGGGCTACCGTGGCATTTTTCTGGACACCTTAGACAGCTACCGCTTATTCGCCCCTGACGGCGCGGAGGCTGAACGCCAACAAGCAGCGTTAATCGAAATCATTCATGAATTAAGGGAGCAATTTCCGGGTATTCAACTGCTGCTGAACCGTGGCTTTGAAATACTGGAGCATGTGCATGGCGATATTGTCGGCGTTGCGGCGGAGTCGCTCTACCAGGGCTGGAACCCTTCCACCAACGTGTTTGGCGCCGTATCAGACGGGGATCAAACCTGGCTTTATCAGCAACTTGCTGAGGTGCGTGATCATTACCGCCTACCGGCAATCGCGATCGACTACGTCCCTGCCAATAACCGCGCGCTTGCCAGAGAGAACGCGCAGCGCATTCACGCTGAAGGGTTTATTCCCTGGGTGAGCGTGCCACAACTGAATCAAATGGGCGTGGGGTTGATTGAGCCCATGCCGCGCCGGGTATTGATTCTGTTTGATAAAGCCAATACCGAAGCAGGAGAGCTTGCTTACACTAGCGCGCACCAGTATCTCGCTATGCCTTTAGAGTACTTAGGCTACGGGGCTGAGTACCTGGATGTTAACGGCCCTTTACCCAGCGATTTACTGCATGGTCGCTACGCAGGCGTCGTCACTTGGTTTAACGAGCCCCTAACCAACGCGCCCCATTATAGCGCTTGGTTACAGCGGCAAATGGAGCACGGTCTGAAGACGGCTATGGTTGGGCTTCCTGGCGTTCCACTCTCTGGCGCTTTAGGCAACTTAATGGGGCTGCGCGAGGTGTACGGCGTTAGTCCCCAAGGGCTGACTGTCGTTGACCATGACGACGTTGCAAACTTTGAAGGCCTACCAACGCTAATACCTGAGCCACAAACCAGCTATGAGCTCATCGACAGTGGGCTGACCAGCCACCTAACGTTACGCGACCGTAACGGTCGGCAACTTTCGCCCATTGTGACAGGGTCGTGGGGAGGCTTAGCCAGCTACCCGTGGGTATTTCAAGAAGCCAACGAGTATCAAAAACGTTGGAACCTAGACCCTTTTACTTTTTTGCAGCGTGCCTTGGCACTACCTGACATGCCTATTCCCGATGCCACCACGGAGAATGGTGCCCGCTATTGGATGACCCAAATCGACGGGGATGCCTTTGTCAGTCGTGCAGATCTCCCTGGCACCCCCTTCACTGGCGAGCTGATGCTTTCCGATATTTTAACGCGTTACCAAGTACCTACCACGGTATCCATCATTGAGGGTGAAATAGGTCCTGAAGGCCTCTATCCGCAGTATCGTTCTATTCTGGAGCCGCTAGCGAAGAGAATTTTCGCACTCCCGTGGGTAGAGGTAGCCACCCACACGTTTAGCCACCCTTTTGAGTGGGAAAACCTCAAGGAAAACGACTTGGCAGGCCAGGGCGAAACCCTTGCCAAGTTCAATTACAACATGCCTATTCCCAACTACCGATTTTCGCTGCGCCGGGAAATTGAAGGCTCTACTGATTACATTAACCGCAACTTGGCACCCGCTGACAAACCCGTAAAGGTAGTGCTCTGGACGGGCAATGCGCTTCCCCCTGAGCAAGCACTGGCGATTGCTGACGAGCTAGGGCTGCGCAACTTGAATGGAGGCAACACCAGCGTTACCCATAGCAACCCCACCATGACTCGCGTGTCCCCCATGCTGCGGCCCCAGGGGCGTTACCTTCAGGTGTACGCGCCGCAAATTAACGAGAATGTCTATACCAACTATATGCTGGGCCCGCTGTGGGGATACCGCCGTGCCATTGAAACCTATCAAATTACCGACCAACCACGGCGCTTAAAGCCCATTGATATTTATTACCACTTTTACTCAGCCGCAAGCCCAGGCGCACTGCGTGCACTACATCAGGTATATGAATATGTATTAACCCAAGAGACGCTGCCGCTATATGCCAGCGACTGGAGCGATGTGGCCACTCAGTGGTACCACACCGGTATTGCGCGGCACCTAGACGGTGGGTGGATGGTTAAAGGGGCGGATCACATGCGCACCCTGCGCCTTCCCACTTCCCTGGGTTGGCCAGACCTGCAGCGCTCTAGCAATGTGGCTGGCGTTCGTGAGATTACTTCTGGCCGCTATGTCGCCCTCTCAGGGGAGAGCGGCGCCACGCTATACCTCACCCCCAACCCACCTCAAACACCCCATTTGCGCTACGCCAATGGGCGTATTACCGAGTGGCAAAGACACTCGGCCCGACACATAAGCCTAAGCCTTGCCGCCGAACAAGTACCGTTAAACGTAGAGCTTGCCGCTACCCAGGGCTGCCAAGTAAAGGCTGATGCGCGCCAGGAACAACGCGGCAACAGCACGTTATTAACCTTTGGACGTTCTCATGCTGAGCGTATCGAGGTGATCTGTGCTTCACGCTAAGCCAAACACCGCCACTAAAAAAGTCGCCGCGGTGCGCCCACGACGGCTCATTCGGCCCGTCACGCTGCGACTGATTGCGCTGGTCATTGCTCTAACGCTAATACTGCTGTTTCCCGCCCGCCACCTGCTTAGCCTTGAAAACAGTGACGGCACCCCTAGCCGTATTTCGATTCTTTACTCTCAGGCGTTGTTAAATACCAACCCTAGCAATATCGAACTACGCATCAGCCTAGCGAAAAAGTTTATTCAGGTGGGTGAGTTTGAGCTGGCAAAAGCGACTCTTGAGCCATTACAAAACTCGGACGATACGTCCGTTCAGTGGCTAGGGCTTAGCATCGAGTGGCAGTTACTGGCAGCGATAGCACTTGATCAACCGGAACGTCTGCACGCAGTACAGCACTTTCAAGCGCTACTGCTAACGTTCCAGGAAAATGCTGTTCTTCCCACCGCCTATTTAGAGGAGATGGCTACTTATTGGCTGTCCATTGAGCACCCCCATCAAGCCGCTACCCTTTATGAGCGCCTAGGAGAACAGGATATAGAGCGCCAATACCACTGGCTTTCCCTGGCTGGCTACTGGTGGTTAAGGGCAGGCTACCCAGAACGCTCGGCAGCAGCATGGCACCGCGCTTACCAAGTAGCAGAAACGCCTAGTGTCACACTGGGCTGGCTAAGCTGGTTGATAAGCCCCGCCCAGGCACAGCAAACGGAGGCCTCGCCTGAATCCCCTCGGCGAGCAGCCGCGCTAGAGGCGCTGCGCTCAGCCCAGCAAAGCGAGCAGGCTGATGGCATTAACTATGCCCAGGAGTACATCTCTGTTTTTCCAAACGACCCGGAGCTACTCGACCTGGGCATCCGTTTAGCGCTTTCTCATGACCAGCCACAGCAAGCACTAACATGGTCACAGCAACTTTTAGAGTTACAGCCACAAATCTCGTTTTTGGAACGCCATGTCACCATCGCATTGGGGCTCAACGAATTACAAAGTGCACTTAACGCGATCACCCAGTTGCGCCAGCTTAGCCCGGAGGATACTGCTTATTTAGAACAACTGGCCCAAATCCAGGAATGGGCAGGTGATACGGCTAGCGCTATGCAGAGTGCCGAAGCGCTAGCGCTGCAAACGGGCGAAGAGCGCCATAATCGTTGGGTAATCAAGTTGGCATTGAGCGTTCGCGACCGCAATGTGGCCGTTCAAGCCCTTTCCCGACTTGAGCGCAATCGCCATATCACCCTGGAAGACCGCCGTTTATGGACTGATTTGCTTGAGCAGCTAGGTGACCCCGATGCCGCCATTGCCCGTATTCAATCCTGGCAAGCCGCTGGCATTCACGATGAAGCGTTAAGCGTTCGGCTAGCTACATGGCTGGAGCAAACCGGACGCCTGGATGAAGCGGGCGAAAGCTGGGCAGCACTTAGCGCGCGGTACGGCCCTCGGCCTGAATTTGCCGAGGCTCAAAGCGAGCTATTAACGCAAAACTGGCAGCTTGATAGCGCCCTGACACTATTAGAAGATACCGCCCCGCCTAGCGATAATACCGCCACGGATTACTGGCAGCAGCGAGCCGGATTAGCGTGGCAGCTTGGTGATAGCGCTGCAAGTTCAAAAGCTTACCAAGCACTGTTTGAGCAGGGCGCGTTGGATGCCGATGGTGCTGCGCGCTTAATCCAAACCGCAGGTGAGAACAGTAACCTTGAGCTTGCTATGCGAGTGTCCCAGCACCGCTGGACTCAGGAGCGCGATGGAAATGCACTGATTCAAATGCTCTATCTGGCTCAGCGAGAACGCCAAAACGAGCTTACCCAATCGCTATTAGCGATGGCAGGCCAAGCACCCGAGCAGTTTGCACAATCGCCCGACTACTGGGGAGCCGTTGCTCAACAAGCGCTGCTTCAGCGCTCTCCCGATGAGGCCATCAATGCCTCTCAACGCGCGCTGGAACTATCTCCTAACGACCCAAGCCTTCAGGCGGGAATGCTCTACACCCTAGCTGCTGCGGGTGATGACGCCACCCTACGCCAGCGCCTTAGCGAGTGGCAGTCTCAGGCCGCGCAAACGCCCATAATGATGGCTGCCATGGCCGAAGGGCACCGCTACCTGGGCGAACTAAGCCAAACGCTTGTATGGTACGCCTTAGCCAGCGAAGCAGGCACACTGGATGCTTGGCAACAGCTTTATTACGCCGATGCGCTTAGCCAAAGCGGCCAAGAATCCCTTGCCTTTACACGTCGCGTCGCGGCGCTGGAAGAACTCTCCCCTGGGCTTATCAAAGACCTAGAAGCCCCGCTCAGCGTTGAGCAACGCCGCGACCATACCCAGGCCATGGAACTGATCGCCCAGCGATATGGGCCTGACAGCGTACGCGGCTGGTACGCTCAAGTGGTTACCAATGCCTTTGAAAACACAGCCCCCCAGGCAAGCGACAGCGAGTGGTTATTTGATGCGCAGATGACCTTGGATCAGCCACTCCATGCACGCTATTTACTGCTCCGCGCCCAAGCCCAGGGGCACGTCAGCCCCTCTTGGCAAACGCTGGCCGTGGCGTTGGAAAAAAATGATCGCGATACGCTTAAACAACTGCTTGATAGCGATAGCGGGCGCGCCCTTTCGCTCACCGACCGTTTAGCCATTATGCGCCAGCTAGACCGTCGACAAGATGCCCAAGCACTCGCTGAATCACTCAACCATGCAGGCCAGGATCAGCGTCTCGATATGGTAGAACTGGCTAATGAGATGCCCCACCGGCTGGCCACCAGTACGTCTTACCGGCGCCTGGGTGACCTGGATATCGCCTCTCAAGACGCCCTTTACCAGGTCAGCGGAGAGCGCTTATGGAGCGAGCTCATGTTGGTACAACGTCAGCTGGATACTCCCTCCAACCGGGTTGACAGTGAAGGCGTCACCGATGAGCGCGGTGCAGAGCTCACCCTTGGCAGGAACGGCACGCGCCTCGATACCACCCTCACAGTGGGCCAAGTGCAAACAGACCGTGTCGACCGCGCATATGGACGCGCTGCTCAGCGTTGGCAAGCCACATCACGCTTGGCAGGCACGCTCTATGGCGAGATTAGTTATACCTCCGACATCAATGACCGTATGCGTCTACTCGCGGTGGAAGACCGCATAGGCGCTCAGCTGGAGTGGACGCCTACGGCACGAGACACCGTTACCCTGGACGCTAGCCACGTGAACCTGCGCAGCCGCGAATCGCGTAACAGCCTGGGCGATGGCTATCGGGTAGAGGCCGCGCTGCACCATTCGCTGATAAAGGGCGCCACCCGCCAGTTAGAGGTGAGCCTGCTGGCAAATCACGCCGACTACACGTTAGACGATGACTTACCAGGCGATATAAGTCAGCGGCTGCCAACAGATTTCCAGCCTGATGATCTACTGACCGATCAATCAAGCTTTGTGGGCATGGGCGTCACCCTGCGCCGCGGCGATCCTTATAGCACCACGCCGTACGTTGCCTCGCCCACTATCGAATTAGGGCTGGAGGCAGGCTACCAACTGCCGGATAACGAGGTTGGCCTTAATGCACGCTTCGCAGTAGGCAGTCGCCTGTTTGGTAACGACTCATTAAGCCTGCGTTTGGAGGCTGATCAAGGGTCAGGGAGTGAGGGCGATACCAATCTTGGCGTTTCACTCACCTATCAATACTTCCTAGGGCACTAACCATGTCTCAGACCAGCCAACGGCGATGCCATTTCCCCCACCCCTGCTTGCGGCGCAATCTTGGCGCCCATGGAGATACCGCTATGCGTACTTACTTATCACGGCCCCTGTTGTGGCTTGCGCTGCTTAGTATAGCCCTTGGCACAGTCCTTAGCGGCTGCGCTGTCACTGACGTGCATCGCACAGAACCGCTTGAGAGCCAATCAACCTGGGCACTGCTGCCCCTTGCCAACCATTCTGAAACGCCCCTAGCGGGCCAAAAGGCCGAAGCAAGCCTGACAACGCTGCTCCACCAGCGTGGTATTCGCTCGCTCGTGTCAGCCCCTAGAGCAGCCCCCATGGGTCTGCTAGAACTGCACAGTGAAAACGACTACCAAGCCTCTCTTAGCTGGGCACAGCAGCAGGGGGTTCGTTATGGCGTTACCGGCTCGGTAGATGAGTGGCAATACAAAGCGGGGCTGGATGGCGAGCCTGCTATTGGCATCAGCTTACGCGTGGTCGACGTTAATAGCGGCGAAACGGTGTGGAGCGCCAGCGGTGCACGCACGGGGTGGGGGTTTAGCACCACTAGCGGTGTGGCACAAAAATTAATCTCTGATTTGGTCGCTACGCTGCCTTTGCAGTAGTGAGGTCACCATGGCCACGCATATAGATGAACTACAACCTGCCCTAGCGCCTCGTTGGCTGCGCTTTTTTGAGGCGCTGGTCATCACCCTGGCATTACCGGTGATCGGTTGGTTGATCAACCCCGAAGACCCGTTATTACTAGGGAGTGGGCTTACCTGGCTGTTAGCCATAGCCCCCTTGCTGGTGGGCATGCGCTATGGCTTCGCGATGGGGTTCAGCAGCGCGCTGATAAGCGTTGCTGTGATGGGACTGGAGGGGTGGTGGTATCACGGCAGCCTCATTAATGACCGCGCTCAGCGTCTACCCATTGCTATCGCCCTGATATTGGTGGGCATGGTGGCAGGCGAAATGGCGGATGTCTGGCGGCGACGGCTACAGCAAATGGCGGTTATCCACCGGGCGCAGTCCACCCGTTTGGAAGAGTTTGTGCGCCACTACCAACTCCTGCGCGTCTCCCATGACCAACTAGCAGAGCGTTTGGCCGCGAATCCCTTCACTTTGCGCGATGCGCTTAATGCCCTTGAGGAAAAATTTCAGTCTCTCGTCCCAAGCCAAGAACCTTTGACCCATCACGGTAGTGAATTGCTTAATTTTTTAGCGCTTCACGCACGTATACAGCAAGCGGTACTGCTGCCGGTGGATCACCTCCAACGCCTAAAGCCTCAGTCAGCGATCTGGTTTGGTGGCGAAACACCGCTTGATTGGTCCGACCCCATGCTGCGTGCATGCCTTGAGCAGCGCCGTATGATCTGTCTTAGAAGCGCCATGGAGCAGGGCATCAATATTGACAATGCACCGCTATTGGCCGTCGTACCACTGATTGATGTAGAAGAGAGCATCTACGCGGTAGTGGCCGTTACGGCTATGCCTTTTATTGATTTTGATCGTGGCCATATGCATTTACTAGCAGTACTGGGTGCTCAATTGGGCGATATGCTGCACCATGCCCAGCACACACCTCAGATGGGTAGCTATGACCGCCAGACTGTCGTGGCTCAGTGGGTGCGCCACGCCAGAGAGCACCAACTGACATCGCTATTAGTGGCGATCGATTTCTCCTCCCAACTCAGCGACGAACAGGTTCAGCCGCTTATTAACAAAGTGGTCAATCAACAGCGCGGCCTTGACCGCAGCTGGGTGGTCACTCAAGAGGGCTACCCACAGCGGCTTTACGTCCTGCTACCGTTGACGCAGCAACATGCATTTGCCATTTATGAAGAGCGGTTACAGGAAAGTTTTGCGTCAGAACCCGGCTTGGGAGAAGCCTGCCAGTACATCACCATTACTTATCAAGTGGTCGATGGTCGCCTCTCCGCTAGCAAACTGTTGCCGCGCCACGCAAATCAAGAGGTGTCCTATGCCCGCCTCTAACCCTTTAGAACCTACGCGGCTTGCCTTTCTCAGTAGCATTCCCTGGCTTGCCGCAGGGCTTGGCTTCGAAGGGTGGGCTGCCTACCGTTGGGTAGACGATGTTAGCCTTCCTACGCTTTTGCAGATTACCTTACATAGTGTGGGCAGCCTGCTTTTAGCCGAAGGGGTGAGGTTATTGTTACCGACCCACTACCAGCGGCCAGCCCTTGGCATTGTACTGCTGTTTTTCTTGCTGCTGTTGCTGCTGCCAGGCATCGCCCTGTTGGGCTTATTACTAGCCGTGGTGCCCGCGCTTTACTTCGCGGCTCCCCACCATGCGGCCCACTGGCAAGCGCTGGAGTTGCCGCCTCTCCCCTACCAACCGCTAACGCCTCCCAGTCCCCACTCTACGGCAATGCGCGAAGGGCTCACCAGTGTACTGAGCTATTCCCGCAGCCCCCTGCAACGCCAGGAAGCGATATTGGCCTGCCGACATTTACCGCCCCGCCAAACTATCGACCTGCTGCGTTTAGGGCTGGCCGATCCCACTGATGACGTTCGCCTGCTGGCCTACTCCATGCTCAGCAGCACCGAGCGCGATTTGGATGAACGCATCCAGCGGCTGAGCCATCAGCTTGAACAGCACAGCGACCCTTTCGGCCACCATGCCGAAGCACTCGCCATGCTGAACTGGGAGTATGACTACCTAAAACTCGCCCAGGGCAGCACAGCAAACTTCTATTTAACCCAAGCACTTACTTACATTGATCAAGCGATTAGTCGTGCCAACTCTGCCCACCGACAGCTACTGCGTGGCCGTATGTGCTTGGCTTTGAGGGATATTGCAGGCGCTGAAGCCGCCTTTTTGCAGTGTGAAACGCTGGGGTTAGATAACGATGACCTGGCTCCCTACCGGGCTGAACTAGCGTTTCAAACGCACCGCTACAGTGCGCTTCGCGAGCAGCTTTTCAAGCTCAGCCCTACCGCTCAACAGCACCCTATCATGTACCCCTTAATGGAGTATTGGCGATGACTTGGCCCACTCTTGGTAAACGCGACGCCCCCGCCGATGTGATTTTATTGCTGGAAGGCACCTACCCCATGGTTCGAGGTGGCGTGAGCTCGTGGGTAGACCAATTAATCCGAGGGCTGCCTCAGCTCCGATTTGCGCTGGTATTTATTGGCGGGCGACCCGACCACTACGGAGACATCCTGTTTGAGCGCCCGGCTAACGTGGTGCATTTAGAGTGCCACTATTTAATGGATGATCTGCCTGCATTACATGCCATAAAAGCACGCAAGGGGAGCCCAAGCACGTTCAATACCGTACATGAACTGCATGAAACGCTGCGTAACCCAGCGCTTCATGACCAGAATCGCGCGCTGTGTGACGTGGCCAAAATGATTGGGCAGCGAGGCGGCTTAAGTCAGGAGGACTTTCTGCATAGCCAGGCCGCTTGGCAACATATTGTTGATCACTACCTTGAACACGTTACCGAACCCTCGTTTATCGACTACTTCTGGTCGGTACGTAATATTCACGCGCCGCTATTTCTGCTGGCGCGTATTGCCAACGGCTTACCAAGAGGCCGTTGTCTGCATACGATCTCGACAGGTTACGCTGGATTTTTAGGCGCTTTAGCACACCATATCCACCAGTGGCCGCTGTTAATCACCGAGCACGGTATCTATACCAAAGAGCGCCAAATTGATCTGCTGGAAGCGAAGTGGATTAAAACCTCCACCGACGCGCTGTCCCATGGTTTTCAAATCGATACCGGCTATATCCGCCAAATGTGGATCCGCTTCTTTCAAGGTCTTGGGCGGATGACCTATGCCTGCGCAGCCCAAATCACCACGCTACACGAAGGGAATCGTCTACGGCAGTTGCAAGACGGCGCCCCCGAAGCGCGCACGCGTATCATACCCAACGGTATTTGTATTGAGCGCTTCGCGCCGTTACGCAGCGCAACGGCCAACAACCAGCAGCCGATTGTGGCGCTGCTTGGCCGCGTTACGCCCATCAAGGATATCAAGACGTTTATCCGTGCAATGCGTCAACTCACCAGCCAACTACCCGACGCCCAGGGATGGATTGTGGGGCCGGATAGTGAAGATCCCGATTATGCCCAGGAGTGCCGCGACCTGGTAGCTCAACTGGGCTTAGAAAAGAGTGTTCACTTTCTGGGTTTTCAACGCACAGAAGAGATACTTGCCCAAGTACGCCTTGTGGTGTTGACCTCCATCAGTGAGGCACAGCCGCTGGTAGTGCTGGAAGCCATGGCGGCAGGCCTTCCGGTGGTATGCAGTGACGTGGGCGCCTGTCGAGAGCTCGTCATCGGCGACCCGGCACGCCAGCAGGCGGCTGGGCACATCGTACCCATTGCCAACCCCATGGCCACCGCCCAAGCCATGCAACTATTGCTAACCCAGGCGACGGCTTGGCAAAGCGCGCGTGAAGCGGGCATTGCCCGAGTAGAGGCCGAATACACCGAAGCGTTAATGATGGCGCGTTATCAACAGCTTTATGAAGAAGTGATTAACCCCAGCTCCGAACCGGCGGGTATCACTGTGGCTCACCTTTTTTCAGCGCTCGGCATGCGCTAGCTTCTCGCGATGGGAGACAACTGATGGCTGGCATTGGTTTTGAACTACGCCGCTTACTCCGGCAGGATAGTTATTTCAGCCTGATACGTGCCTATGGTTATGCGGGCTTGATCAGCTCTGGGCCTTGGGTGCTTTCGATCCTCGCCGTTATGGCGCTGGGCGTGCTCTCTGCCGCGGCTAGCCCTGGCAACAAGGTCCATGTGACAGCCTTTTTGGTCTCGGTCACGTGGCTGGTCGCAAGTTCGCTGCTGCTTACCTCGCTGGTACAGCTTTTGTTTACCCGCTATGTCGCTGACCGGCTGTTTGAGAAACGCGATAACGCTATTTTACCCAACTTATTTGGCCTGCTTACCATGGTCGTAATCGCAGCCACCAGCATAGGCGGTGCGCTGCTATGGTTCACTTTTGCAGATACCACCTGGCTCTATCAGCTCGAAATGCTGATGAGTTTTGTGGTGCTTAGCATGATCTGGTGTGTCACGGTGTTTGTTGCGGGGACTAAAGCGTATCGTCAGGTACTCTTGGCTTTTGCCTGTGGTTACGGCGCCACCTTCGCGGCGGGCTTACTGCTTAATGGCTACGGGCTGGTGGGGTTGCTGGGTGGCTTTGTGATTGGTCAAAGCTTATTACTCTTTACGTTGCTGATGATGGTCATTCGCCACTACCCAAGCGATCGTTTATGGGCCTTTGACCTACACCGCGCCGGGCAGAGTCAGCGCTCATTAATGGCGATAGGGCTATTTTATCAGCTCGGCATTTGGGCCGATAAGCTGGTATTTTGGTTTAATCCTGCCACCTCAGAATCAATTATCGGCCCATTGCGGGCATCACCTATCTACGACTTACCGATCTTTTTAGCGTATCTCTCCATCGTGCCGGGTATGGCAGTCTTTATGATGCGCATGGAAACAAACTTTGCCGAAAGGTGCCACGCCTATTACGAAGCCATTCGGGGTGGTGACACCCTTGTGCATATTGAAGCACTGCGTGGCGAGATGGTGGCCAGTGTCAGGCACGGTATTTACGACATTTTTAAAGTGCAGGGAATAACCGTGGTTGCGTTATTACTCAGTGGCCCAGCGTTATTTACCTGGCTTGGTTTTTCACACTGGTATTTACCGCTGTTTAATATCGATATTGTGGCAGTGGGTATTCAAGTACTGTTTATGGCCATACTCAATGTACTGTTTTATTTAGACCGGCTTAAACCCGCCCTATGGCTCTGTTTACTGTTTTTATTAGCTAATTTAATGCTGACGCTAATGAGTCAACTGTTAGGGCCTGTGTTCTACGGCTACGGCTATGCCCTTTCACTACTGTTCGTTTCTCTCGTTGGGCTGGCGGTGCTGGACCATGAGTTTGAACAGCTCACTTTCCAAACATTTATGTTGCAGCCCAGCAAATAGTAAGTAAACACTTACCCTCCCTTAGATGGCGGCAGGATAAGCGCTTCAAGACCCTTTAGCGTACGCTTTAGCGCGCCGCGATAGGTTTGAATCGTTTCCAAACCAGCACGCCCAGCCTGCTGAGCGTGCTCAGGGTCGGCAAAGTAGCCCGCCAAGGCATTCGCCAAGTCGTCAGGGTTATCGATAAGGGTCAAAGCACCTGCGCGCTCAAGCGGCTCAGCCACATCGGCAAAATTCTCAATGGAAGCGCCGCTAAGCACGGGCCTGCCTAACGCCGCCGGTTCAAGCACATTATGCCCGCCCAGCGGCACTAGGCTGCCCCCTACAAAGGCCACACTGCCTGCGGCATAAAGCATCGCCAGTTCACCAAGCGTATCCCCCAGGTAAACCTGGGTTTGCGCTGTCACGGGCTGCTGTTGGCTGCGGCGGCTTAATGCATACCCTTGCGTTTCACAAAGCTTAGCCACCTCATCAAAGCGCTGGGGATGGCGCGGCACCAGCGCCAGCAGCGCGTCGGGGTAGCGCGCAAGCACTTGGCGGTGGGCCTTAAGCAGTAGCGCTTCTTCGCCGTCGCGGGTCGAGCCCGCTACCCAGACCGGCCGCTCACCCCACTGTTGAAGTAAGTGTTCACTATCTTCTATCGCTTTAGCTTGGCTGGTCAGTTCAAATTTCAGCGAGCCAACGGTGCAGGTGGTTTCCATGCGGCACCCCAAGGCGTTAAAGCGCTCGGCATCTGCCGGGGATTTTGCGGCGAGCCAGCTAATCTCGGCAAGCATACTGGCCATCAACGGGCGCAGGCGTTGGTAGCGCTTAAAGGCGCGGGGCGATAGGCGACCATTGACGACCGCCACGGGCACCTCCTGCTGGCGACAGGCGTGAATCACGTTGGGCCACAGCTCGGTTTCAAACAGAATCGCGAGTTCAGGTTGAACGCTACCTACAAAGCGTTTAGCAGCGCCAGGAAAGTCCAGTGGTAGGAAACGGTGGGTAAGCCTTGCTTGATCGCTTGGGGGTTGCTCGCTAATCAGCGCTTGGGACTGCTGGGCGCCGGTCGCGGTCATCGTGGTGAGCAGCAGGCTATGCGCTGGATAACGCTCCAACAACCCTTCAATCAATGGCCGGGCAGCACGGACTTCTCCTACCGAGGCGCAGTGCAGCCAAATTCGTGGCGCGGGAGGAAGCGGCTGAAGACGTAACCCCAACCGTTGAAGGCGTGAGTAAGTGGGTACTTGCTCACGCCAGATGCGCCAGCCAATCAACGGCGAGAGCGCATACAGGGCCGCTGAGTAGGCAATCCTAGGCCAGGTGGTGAAAGCCATTAGCGCTCGCGGTCTAAAATGGAACTAATCATCGCCGAGGTCGAAACACCATCTTCAAAACCCAGTACCTTGACCTCTCCGCCATTAGCGATAACTGCCGCGCCCCCGGCGATATCTTCTGGCCGGTAATCGCCTCCCTTGACCAGAATATCCGGCAACACCGCTTCGATCAGCGCCTGAGGGGTGTCGTCACTAAAGGGCACCACCCAGTCGACAGCGCCCAGCCCCGCCAACACTTGCATGCGCCGGTTAAGCGGATTAATCGGACGTTTTGGCCCTTTCAGGCGACCGATGGAGGCGTCGTCGTTAACCGCGACAATCAACCGATCTCCCAGCCGCTTGGCCTGCTCCAGGTAAGCGACGTGGCCAGCGTGCAAAATATCAAAACAGCCGTTGGTCATGACCACCTGCTCACCGCGCAGCTGAGCGGCGCGCACGGCCTCAACCAGCACAGTAGGCTCAATCACTCCAAATTCGGCCAGCTTATCGCCGTGTAGTGCGGTGTAGAGCTCGGCGATTGAGAGCGTGGCCGTGCCCGGTTTGGCCACCACCAATCCAGCACCCAGATTAGCTAGCATCATCGCTTCGGGGAAAGCATGCCCTGCCGCTAACGCTAGCCCCATCAGGCCAATCACCGTATCCCCTGCCCCCGTCACATCGAAAACTTCCTGCGCTCGGGTGGGCAAGTGCAGCGGCGCGTGCCCTTCACGAATCAGGGTCATGCCCTTTTCGCTGCGCGTCACCAGCAGCGCTTCCAGCTCAAGCTCGGCACGTAGCGCTTCGCCTCTCGTGGATAGTTCCGCATCAGTTGCACAGGCACCGACCACCGCTTCAAACTCCGTCAGGTTGGGTGTAATTAAACTCGCCCCGCGGTACTTGCTGAAATCTTGCCCTTTCGGGTCGACCAGAACCCGCTTGCCCTGGGCCCTTGCATTGGCTATCAGGTTCTCTACCTGGTTCAGCGTGCCTTTGCCGTAGTCGGAGAGAATCACTACGTCGCAGTCGGGGAGCGCCTTTGCTACCTGGGCCAATAGTTCACTGGTATCGACGCTGTCAAGGCGCTGCTCGAAATCCAGACGCAACAGTTGCTGGTTGCGACTCATCACACGCAGCTTGGTGATTGTGGGTATTTCAGCGCTGCGCTGGAAGTAAGCGCTTACATCGGAAGCGGTCAAGCTGGCTTCGAGCAGTTTTGCGTTTTCATCATCACCGACTACACCCGCCAATACTGCGTGGCCACCTAGCGAGGTAATGTTCAACGCCACATTAGCCGCGCCGCCCGGGCGGTCTTCAACATCTTCCACGCGCACCACCGGTACGGGCGCTTCTGGAGATATGCGTGAGGTACCGCCATGCCAGTAGCGATCCAGCATCACATCGCCGACCACCAGCACACGAGCATGTTCTAACGCGGTTAAATCAATCTTCATCGGTGCTCCCTGCGCTGGCAGTCAAAGCAGTATGGGCCAGCAGTGTATCCAGTTTAGCGATAACGTCATCGGCTTTTATCAGCATCATGGCGCTTGGGTGGCGCACCCGTTGACCCCAATTCACTTCGTCTACTGACTTATGCAGATAGGTGCGGACCGCCTGAGGGTAAGCATTAACCGCAAAGTCGCGCCACAAATAGGGGGCGGCCCGCTGGGGATTGGTCGACGCGTACAGGCCCAGTGCTGGGGTTCCCATCGCATTGGCCATATGAATAGGCCCGGTATCCGGCGCGATCACCGCTTGAGCGTGATCAATCAGGGCCAACACCCCTTTCAGGGAGGTGCCGCCAATGGCGTTAATCACACTACCGGGCTGGCAAAGCGCTTCGATTTGATCGCCGATTTCCCGCTCCAGGGCACTGCCGCCACCGGTCAGCACGCTTTTGAGACCATACTGCACCCAGGCATGCTCAATGACGCTGGCATAGCCCTCCACTGACCAATTGCGAAAGTTGCGCAGGCGCACATTGCTGCAGGGGTTGATCACCAGGTAAGGGGACTCACCGCTGATGACCCGTGCTTCGTTGCGCGCCGTGTCACTGACCGGTAGATTCCACTCTAAGCGCTCATCCTCTACTCCCAGCACACGGGCAAAATCCATGAATGACTCCAGTACATGGGCATTGGGGTGTGGCGCAAGTTGGTGCTGGGTAAACCAGTGCTGCGCATCTTTGGCACGTGCCTTGTCATAGCCCACGCGTACGTCGGCCTTCAGCCCAAGCGACAGCACGCTGGCACGAATCGCCTGCTGCATATGCAGCAGCACATCGAAGCGCGTATCAGCAAGCTGCCGCCAGAGCGCACGCATACCGGCGATCCCGGTCGCTTTGTCGTAAACAACGAACTCGACCCCGGAAAGCCCCGCCAGTAGACTGTGCTCCCCCTTGCCGATAATCCAGGTAATGCGCGCATCGGGCCACTGGCGCTGCAACGCCCGCACCGTGGGCACGAGATTGCATACGTCTCCTAGGGCGGAGAGGCGCAAAATGGCAATGTGGTTAGGCTGAACAGGCAGAGAGGGCTTCATGCGCTTAGCGGCACTCCGGCAGAAAAATGGACTGATTTTACATGATGCAGATAGTTTATGTGACGCGCCGGGAACACACCAAATGGATCCTGCTCTGTTCACTACCGAATACTGGCGTGAGCAGGGATTAATAGTGGGTGAAGCGCCTGGTCGAGGCAGTAGCCTGTTTTTACAGGCAACACCGACCGAACAGTGGGTGCTACGACCCTATCGGCGGGGCGGCATGGCAGCCAAGCTCAGTGAAAAACGCTACCTATGGACCGGCGCTGAGCGCACCCGCGCGTTTCAAGAGTTGCGCTTGACCGCTGCACTTTTCGAGCAGGGTCTGCCCGTGCCCCGGCCTGTGGCAGGCTGTGTTACCCGCTATGGGCTGACTTATGAAGCCGCGTTGATCACCGTGCGTATTACCGGTGCAAAAGCGTTGGCCGAGCTGTTGGTCAACGACCAAGCCGATGAAGCGCTGTTACACCGTGTCGGCGTTATGATCCGGCACTTTCACCAAACAGGGCTTGATCATGTCGACCTGAATGCGCGTAATATTTTGATCGATTCCACCGGAACGCCTTGGTTGATTGACCTTGATCGTTGCAGACTGCGCGCGGAGGGAAAATGGCAGGAGGGTAACCTGGACAGGCTGGAGCGCTCTGTCAATAAGTTCACAGAAGCGCCGCTTATGCCAGTCATATATCATGGCTATCGCAGCTAAGCCAATGCGCTGAATTACCAAAGCTGCGCGTGGTTATAATTAGTGGGCAGGTGTATTGAGGGAATTCACAAACCCGCGCTGGCAGGCACGATAGCTCCCCCACAATACCGCAAGCCAAAAAGAATAAATCATGACCCCGCTATTATGGGTCAAAAACGCTTGAGAAAGACCGAAATCAATATAGGTGACGGGGAGCAAAGCCCCCGCTACGGCTAATGAACGAAGCACGAGATTAGGCGCATGCAGGTGTTGCATGAAAAGCCGAAGGGGCACGAGATAAAGCAATAATAAAGCGACTAGGCCCAAAACGCCCCTTTTAGCTGTGATATCAACAAATTCATTGTGTGCGTGTTCATACTGAACAACACCTGGGTCAATCACACCTTTATCAGCTAGTGACTGCATCCCCTTTTGGTAGCCATTACTACCCCAACCAAGTAACGGTTTATCGAGCATTAGATGATAAGCACCTTTCCACATCTCGAAACGCGCCCCCACGGAGGTAGTACGGCTCTCGCCAGTGACATAGCGCTCAATATCATCCACCGCCTGGTGGACACGCTGCTGGACACCGAGTTGCGGCACTGAGTAGACGCACAGTCCCCCTACCAACACTATCGTTAAGGCGCCAACCTTCAAGGGAGTCGCTAAATCACGGCCATAAGCTCGATAAAGCACCCCTAACACAACTGGCAATCCGACCCATCCACCACGGCTACCAGAAAACAGTGAACCCAGGATACCTCCAACAGCACCTAGTCCCAGTAACAACAGCCACCACTTGGAATTTTTTTGAGTAACAGCCCATCCCATCCCCGCCAAACAGAGAATGCCCGTGAGCATACTAATATTGCCAAACTGAATGACATGGGTATATCCACCCGCACGCTCAACGCCCAAGACTAGCTTTTGCCAAGCCCCCCAACCACCTACCGCTATGCCTCCTAACGCCAGCCCGCTCCATAACCAGGCGAGACGAGGAGGGTGAGCCAATATTAGAGCGATGACAGGAATTACCAACAAGAACCGCAATGGCTTATCGATGCCTGAAAGCCCCTGCCCATCACTCCACGCTTCAAACACCCCCACAGAAGCAAAAAAGGTTAGAACACCGACTACCTTCCAGTCACTGCGATCCAATTTTTTGTTAGTACGGGTAAAAAGAAGCGTAAAACTACCTAATAGCAACAGTAAAGCTCCTATTGAGTAGCCTGATGGGACAATCAGCGCCAAAGCGCCTAACAACATCACAGCAAAAGAGGTGTAACCGCGTAATAGTGAAAATTGGGATGAAGGTGAGAGCGATGTTTGATGCATAAATATTTCCGTTTAGGCGCGGACCGATGATGAAAGTGGCTATTGTGACAGACTATTTAGGGCACGACAGCCAATAACTGTATACATAAAAAGAAACTAAGGGGAATATTGCTATAACAAGCATTTTTTTAGAAATTAATTTTATATTTTCTCGAGGATTGATTAGGACGACCTCAGCTGGCCTGTTTTCTCAAAATATTTTTGCATTACTAGCAACCCAATAAGATGCTCTTGTTTTCGATCTAAAAATTGTTTTACATAGTTATTAGCATTTTCAATAATACGCTTTGCTTCACCAGCGTGTTGCTGATAATAAATTAGTTTTTCTTCTAAATCTGAAAAATCATCAGCAAGTTCAACATAGTGAAAGCCTGGCTCAAGCGTTCCCTCCATGAACCAAGTTTCATATTTAGGCTTGGTCATGAAGCATAATGAGTTAGAGGCCATTATCCATTTTAAGTTAGTAGCTACGTCATTTCCCTCGATACTTAGTATAAACTTATAGCCCAATTGTTCATTAATGCTCATATAGGGTCGCCCCCATGGCTGATCATGAGCACTTTTATGGCTATCACCCACATTACACAAAGGATGATGATAAAATTTTTCTACAAAACTTTGACGATGCTGCTGATGACAGGCACCTCGCCACACCAATTGATTTTTTTTATCGTCAAATCTAACCTTATCTTTTACGAAAAAATAGTGTCTTACCCTATTTAACTTTAGCAGAACAGAACACTGGTTATTTGGACTGATCGGACGACTTTTTACAAACGAGGGCTCTTGTGGCACTATACGGATGTCACCAGGTAAAAAATGAAATTTCAGAGTATCCTCAAAACGCGACAAATAGCGTTTCATATCAATATAATAAGACCAGCTTTTCTGATTTGAAAAACGACTAATCTCTACTGCTTGATTATTGAGCTTTGACTGATCAGAAAGCTGGTTATAGTAGCTTACACGGCTTTCAATATAAGTTTTTTTGGTACCTGCTGGTAAGTTAGCAAAGCCAATCAAATATTTTTCCCTTTCAAAAAAATAGTATTGCCTAGGCAAGCCTATTTCTAAGACACCATTACTATAAAACTTAAACTTATGGTAGTTAGCCTTAAAGCGTTCAATATAAGACATAATCTCAAGCTCTTTATATTATAAAAGCAACACTAGAGGGAAAGATATAACTTCAAATATGAATCGGCCATCGTTTCAGGAGAGTAACTCGCTAATTGTGCAAAAGCGTTATCTGCTAGCATATTTCGCTGCAGATCATTGCCCATTAGCACTTCAATCCCTTCGATCAATTTTTCAGCGTTGCTGGGAGGCACTAAATAGCCCGTCGTGTGATGCTTTACTATATCGGGAATCCCTCCAACATCACTCGCAATAATTGGGATTTTGGCATTCATCACATCGAGTAGCACTGAGCCCAAACCTTCATTTCTGGAAGGAAAAGCAAACAGGTCTAGCGCTGGCAAATAGTCTCCCATATTAGGTTTGAATCCCATCCAAAGAACATTATCCAAATCGCTACTTTCCTGATGAAGTACCAGCTCATCCTCACCTCTACCAAAGAATACAAACAATATCTCGGGTCGAGTGGTCTGGAGTTGACGAGCTGCCTCTAACAAAGTTCGCTGGCCTTTATGGCGATCTACCAGGGCACCAGCATGCCCGACAATAAAACGTTGGCGATAACGGCCTCGTAATTCTTTTGCCACAGTATGATCAGGAAAAACGGGCGTAAAGGCACTTGGTATAATAGGGATTTTCGAAGAAATCAGGGTGCTTATTTCACGCGCTATAACGCTTGATATAGCGACACAGTAGCTAGCACTACGATAAAAAACCTTGTTGCTGAATTTTCGCTTCACAGGCGTATCGACACGACGCGTAATGATATAAGGCGTTAAGAACAACTTGCTATGAAGCCATGCCCAGTGAACGGCCTTTGCCTCATGCGCATGCACTACGTCGGCTTTACCTGCTTGCCAATGGCCTGCCAATTGATGACTGGCATTGCAAAATTCTACTCCATGGGTAGCTGATAACTCTTCGCGTAAAGGAGAGAATGGCTGACAGACCAGCGTCTGTCGACTCACTTTATCAGACTTAGCTAATGCTTGTATCAACAGGACAGTTTGGCGTTCTCCCCCGCGAAAACCACTAGCCAGATTGACATGAATGATGTGCAAAAACGCCTCACTGAAGATACGGTGACTATAAAGCCGCTATAATAGCATTCGCTCCCCACCTTCTAACAGGATCGACATATCTATGCCCCCTGGCGTTAGCGTTGTTATCATCACCCGAAATGCTGCCTCAACGTTAAAAAATACACTGGATGCTGTGCAGTGTTTTGAAAACGTGGTGATTTACGATAACGGCTCAAACGATGATACCTGCCACATTGCAGCGACTTATCCTAACGTTTCATTATACCAAGGTGACTTTCTTGGCTTTGGCCCCACCAAGCGTCACGCTGTTTCATTAGCCAAACACGACTGGATACTTTCCCTAGATGCTGATGAGGCGCCATCCCCTGCGCTTATCGCATCTATTAACCGATGGGTTAGCAGCGCAACATCCAGCGACTTGGGCGAAGTGTTGCGTGAAAACTGGATGATGGGTCGGCCAGTGCACTACTCTGGATGGGGCAATGACTGGCTAATTCGTCTCTTCAATCGTCGCAGCCATAATTTCAACGATGCCATGGTTCACGAAGCGATAACAGTGAGCAGCATTAGCCGAGTACAGCGTTTATCAGGTATTATTACGCATGCAGCCGTGACAGATTTGTCTCAGTTTTTAGAAAAAATAAATCGCTACTCAAACATTCGCGCTGAATCTGGGAAATTAAAGCATTACTCAGTGCCAGCCATATTTTGCAAGGCAGTCTTTGCTTTTCTACGTACCTATCTGCTGCAACAAGGGTGGCGCGATGGCTGGAGAGGGTTAGTAATATCAGTATCGAATGCTAATGGTGTATTTTGGAAATACATAAAAAGCTTTGCTAAACACAAAGCGTAATTTATAAAAAGTGCTATATAGAAGGCCCTATCATGGAAGACGTGCCAACAGCAGTTATTGCGATTCGGAACCTAAATAAAATGACTGGCGCTGCGCGAATCGCTTTACAGCAAATTTCAATATTAAAAGAAATGGGTTTTTTAGTAACAGTCATATGTGAAAAGGCTAGCAAACGAACAATCAACTCCTACGGCGCAGATTTAAAAACTGTCAACAAGCTACCCTTAGGAAGCTACTTAAGACGGCTGTGGTTTAATAATAGAGCTAACGCTTGGTGTAAAAAAAACAACCCAACGTTGACTATAAGCCATGGCGACACGGACAATGCTGATATAATTTTCATGCACAATTGCGTTGATCTTGCACAAGAAATAATACAACCTGAAAAAGCGCATCAACAAAACAGTGTTTCAAAAATACATCAAAAAATACTTACTAACAAAAGCAGCCAACATATTGTTGCTAACTCCCAATTAATGGCTAATGATTTATCTGTTAGATACGCCATTCCAACTAACAAAATCAGCGTTTCCTATCCTGGCTTTGACTCAACTCAATTTAACGTCTCTAAAAAAACAATGCTTAGACATAAGAAACGGGATGAACTAGGCATAGGAAAAGAAGAAAAACTAATTGGTTTAATTACCTCTGGTGATTTTAAAAAAAGGAATTTAAATTTATTCATTGAAATTGCTAACCATTTAATTAAAAAATCCAGCATTTCATACCGCTTTATTGTCATTGGGCAGGGCGACATAGAAACCTATAAAGAAAAAGCCGAACAGTTGGGTGTTTCCCAGTATTTCATATGGAAAAAAACGGTTTCGGAGGTCGAACAGTATTATGCCGCTCTAGATCTCTTCGTTTTGCCTGCGCATATTGAAGAATTTGGTTGTGTTATACTTGAGGCCATGGCTTGTTCAACATTAACCTTAGTGTCTGAACGTGTTGGCGCTGGAGAACTGTTACACGATAAGCTAACAGATTTGATTGTTGAAGGCTATCTGCCAGAGGAGTGGGCGCGCAAGGTTGAAGACCTCATGTGCACCGACAATTCACTTATAAACAACCAGCTAGTCGAAACGGCCAGTGGTTATACATATGAGTATCAATACCAAGCGCTGCAATCCTTAATTGCAGAACATATCAAAGATAATATCAAGGATGATATATGTACAACTCACTCAAAGAAATAAAAAGACAAATAAAAGATAGTGAAAAAATAATTCTAAATGACGATAACATTTTGTCTTACGGATCAAATCGCATTTGTTATTTCGATGAAGCCAACCCATCACAACTAATAAAAATTGCTCGACACCCAGAAAACTGGGTCAAAGACCATCGACAAAGTTTTTCCGAATGGTATATATCAACATCTCTGGTCTCAAGAGAAAAAGATTGTCGTATTAGTCACTGTCAAGGCTGGGTGAGAACAAATAAAGGCCCTGGCTTAGTGGTCGACCGAATTGTTGATGACCATGGCCAATCGGTTACTTTACGTAAGCTTTTATTTAGACGAGAACTCACCGTCGAGCAAGCTGTATGTTTAGTAGAAAATATCGTTGGTAATTTTTTTACTAACGGCATTCCTGCTTCTGATTTCAATATTGACAATTTTGTCATAGAGGGCGAACACACTAACAAAAAACTGATCATGATTGATGGCTTTTCACCTAAAAAAATAAATCTGAAAACACAATTACTATTAAAGAGTAAAACTCTATCAAATTGTTATACCAACCGAAAATGGCGACGGACAAAATCAAGATTTACCTATTGTGCGCAAAAAGTTTATGCTGGTGATTATCGTTTTGCCGCAGCAACGCCTCTGAGTGATATCTCAAACAGGTCGTCAGGCATCTAATAGTGACGCCCTAATATTAAATTTTAATTTGCCTGATAACGTAGGTTACCTATGAATCCTCGTGCTATTCGACAAATAGCGATCGTGACTATCGGCCTTTGCTTAGGCTATACCGTCACGGTACTCACTCGCCTGCCTTGGTGGACGCTATTTTTCGTGGCGGCCATTTGGATTGGTTTAGGACTAAAACTCCGCTGGGGAGAGCCTGCCAATGCACGTTACCGTAAGATGTGGCCGTGGTCGCTTTTACCGCTAAGCCTCTGGGGCGTTTACGTCTACTTGGCAGATAGCTTCGGCATTGTCGATCTGGGCGCGGTGTTTTTTCATCTACAGGCAGGTATGGCCGAGCACGGCGGCGCCGGTAAAATGCTTACCGCGGTGCTTTATACGCTGATCATGATTGGCGTGCTGGCATCCGTCACGTGGTTATCGCGTCATGACCAGCGCTGGCGATTAGCCGAGCGCTTTTTCGCCATTTTATTACTGGCTAGCAACCCACTGCTTTTTGGCCTGGGCCAACGCAGCGCAGCTATTGTTACCGACGATGGCGCCTGGCTGGATCGACGCTACAAGCCACCCCCCACCGGAGAACTTAGGGACGCCCCTAACTTACTCATTCTTTATTTGGAAAGCATTGAGCGCACCTACTCCAATGAAATATTTGGGGATGCCTACGCCAGTCTAAATGCGCTAGGGGAACAGGGCGCCGTCTTTGAGGGCGTACGTCAAATGGATAATACAGGCTGGACGATGGCGGGCATGATTGCCAGTCAGTGCGGCGTGCCATTGATGCCCGCCGGGCTACTTCACGACAGCCAGTTCGATCCGCTTTCCAAAGTTGTGCCTGGGGTCGATTGTCTCGGCGACATACTTGCAGGGCAGGGCTACCAGCTAAGCTATCTAGGTGGCGCTAGCACACAATTTGCGGGTAAAGGTTTGTTCTACCGCGGACATCAATTCAGTACGGTGAAAGGACGTGAAGATTTAGAGCCCCTTCTAGAGGATCCAGAGTATGTGAATAGCTGGGGGCTTTATGACGACACGCTTTATGACATCACTGCCGATGAGGTAAGGCGCTTAGACAAACAAGATAACGGCCCCTGGGGTGTGGTTAGCCTGAATTTGGCAGGCCATGCGCCCAATGGTTACCCCTCTCAGGCGTGCGTGGAACGGCAGGGTGAATTTGACGGTCAGGATATTCTTTACTCAGTCGAGTGCGCTACTTGGCTTGCCCGAGATTTGGTTGAACGTTTGGAGTCCGAGGGTCTTCTCGATAATACCTTAGTGGTCATTCTCAGCGATCATTTGACGATGCGGGTGTCGGTGTGGGATCAATTGACGGCATTAGACCGCGACAACACGCTTATCATGCTGGGTGATAATATTCAGCCACAGCGTATTCGCCGTGATGCCACCATGCTGGACGTTTTCCCCACCATACTCGATGCTCTGGGCTTTCATTTGGAGCGCGACCGCGCTGGATTGGGTACTTCGCTTTTCAGCAGTAATCGTACGCTGGTAGAGGCCCACGGTATCGAAGTGCTCAATAAGCGCCTACAGGAAGAGACAGCGCTGCAGCACCGCCTCTGGGAAGGTATCTCACCCCAGCGCCGTGAGCCCGATACTTCCTCTTCTCAAGAGCAAACCGTAGAGACACCCGCTGACCGAGCCAATGAAGTGGAGCTTATCCATTAGCTATCACGCTCTCCCGTTGATGAGCCGCGTGAATCTGCTCATAGACCTGGTCAACGCTCAGGTGGTTAAGGCAGTTGGTATGCCCCAATGGGCACGTGCGCTGAAAGCAGGGAGAGCAAGAGAGCGCCAGGTAGTGGATCACTGCATTATCGGTCAACGGCGGCGTGTAGGCGGGCGATGAAGAGCCATATAGCGCATGGATGCGAACGCCTACTGCTGCGGCCACATGCATCAAGCCCGAGTCATTGGTGACCACTTGCCGACAGTCCGCCAGCAAGTCAACGGCATCGGCCAATTGTGTTTTGCCGCACAGGTTATGGGCATGGGCAAGCCCCTGCGTTATTTCCTCGCCTGCTGGGTGATCCTTGGCGCCGCCCAGCACCCGCACTTCAAAACCTTCGTTTACCAAGCGTTTTGCTAACGTGTGAAAGTAACTGATCGGCCACTGCTTGGCAGGGCCGTATTCAGCGCCCGGCATCATGCCAATCGCCGTGCGCGAAGAAAGCGAATGCGTCAGGCGTAAATTAACCAGATTATCGCGATCAATCTGCAGTCGCGGCTTGGGCAGTGCAAAGTCACCGCTAGCCACTTCTTCCAGGGGTAATCCAAGCGAAACAAAGCGCTTTACCGTTTGATCCAGCACCTGCTTGTCGAGCTTACGGCGCTCCTTGAGAAGACCGTAGCGATGCTCGCCCACAAAGCCAATACGCTCGGGAATGCGTGCCATAAAAGGCACCAACGCTGCCTTCCAAGAACGCGGCAATACAATCGCGCGATCGAATCGCCCCCTTAGGCGGCTGGCGAGTTCGCGGCGGCTGGCCAAACCAAATTCGCCATGACCAACCGCCAGCGGCAACACCTCATCCACCTCGGGCATGCGTTCTAAAATAGGCTGCGACCACGCGGGCGCGACCACCCCTATCGTCGCGCCTGGCTGGCGGGCTTTTAAAGTCATAAACAGGCTTTGTGCCATGACCATATCACCGACCCACGAAGGGCCAATTACCAGCAAGCGCTGAGCTGAGTTAGCCATTTAGCCACCCCAAGTAGGCCTTAACCCCTTGAGCAACGGTTTTAAACTCCACATCGCAGCCACTGGCGCGTAGCTGGTTAATGTCAGCCCGGGTATAACTCTGATAGCGTCCTTTAAGTTCTTCGGGGAAGGCAATGTAGTCAATCTCACCTTTACCGTAAAAATCGATAACGGCTTCACCAATCGCTTTGAAAGGCTCTGCACGACCAGTACCAAGATTGAAGATGCCCGACTGGTCAGGATGATCCAGAAACCAGAGATTCACATCGACCACATCACCGACATAAACGAAGTCGCGGCTCTGCATACCCGCCTCATACCCACCATAGGCGCCGAACAGCTTCAGGGTTTCGCCGTTACGGATTTGCAGATGATTATGGTACGCCACGCTGGCCATTTTGCCCTTATGCTGTTCCCGCGGGCCGTAAACATTGAAGTATCGAAAGCCAACTACTTGAGTGGTCAATTCGCTCCACCGCGCACGCACGTGCTGATCGAACAGCAGTTTGGAATAGCCGTAAACGTTGAGTGGCTTTTCGCACTCCGGTACCTCTTTGAAAACCTCGCTGCCGCCATAGGTCGCCGCCGATGACGCGTACAAGAAGGGGATACCCTGCTGCTCGCAATAATTAAGCAGCACTTTGGAGTACTCGAAGTTATTCTCCATCATGTAGTGGCCATCCCATTCGGTGGTATCCGAACAGGCGCCTTCGTGAAAAATGGCGTCAATGGTAGGCAAGTCGACGCTCTCCCCTTTCAGGGCAGCTTTTATCCTGGCAAGGAAATCATCTTTATCCAGATAATCCGCCAGCGTGCAGTCGGCCAGGTTGACGAATTTGGTGCCATCGCGCAGATCATCGACCACCATTACATCGTTTCGGCCACGGCCATTCAGTGCTTTCACTATGTTGGCCCCGATAAAACCGGCACCGCCTGTTACCACAATCATGCTGTTCTCCTTACCTAACGCGGCTTGTTGGCATACGTGCCTATAACCCATCTGCCTAGGATTGTATACTTGACGCCTTATGAATTCATGGCCAACGGTGCTTTCCGCGATGAGTGTTTCGACAAACCAATCGACACCTGATGTGTCGACCTTTCAAGGCTTGATCCTTGCTCTGCAGCAATACTGGGCAGAACAAGGCTGTGTCATCCTTCAGCCGCTCGATATGGAAGTCGGCGCGGGCACCTTCCACCCCGCCACCTTTCTGCGGGCTATTGGCCCCGAAACCTGGAACGCGGCCTATGTGCAGCCTTCAAGGCGCCCTACTGATGGCCGCTATGGCGAGAACCCCAACCGCCTTCAGCACTACTACCAGTTCCAGGTGGTGATGAAGCCATCGCCAAGCAACCTGCAGGAGCTTTATCTGGGCTCACTCAAGCGGCTCGGTCTCGACCCGCTGATTCATGATGTGCGCTTTGTCGAGGATAACTGGGAATCTCCCACCTTGGGCGCCTGGGGCCTGGGTTGGGAAATCTGGTTAAACGGCATGGAAGTCACCCAGTTTACCTACTTTCAGCAGGCAGGGGGCATTGAGTGCTACCCGGTTACCGGCGAACTGACCTATGGGCTTGAACGTATCGCCATGTACCTGCAGGACGTCGACAGCGTCTATGACCTGGTTTGGGCCATTGCCCCAGACGGCAGCAAGGTCACCTATGGCGATGTGTATCTGCAAAACGAGCGCGAGCAGTCCACTTACAATTTTGAACATGCCGATGTGGATCAGCTATTTGCTAACTTTGACCATCAGGAAAAAGAGTGTGGCAAGCTGCTTGTCGCCAACCTACCGCTGCCGGCCTACGAACAGGTTCTGAAGGCCTCGCACACGTTTAATCTGCTGGATGCCCGTCACGCTATCTCGGTTACCGAGCGTCAGCGTTTTATTTTACGCGTTCGCACCATGGCTCGCGATGTGGCCACCGCCTACTTTGAGTCGCGCAAGGCCGAAGGTTTCCCCATGGCACCAGAAATACTTCGCCGAGAACTGTTACAAGAGCTACTCGCCGAACAGGGAGACGACTAATGGCTGTTAATACGCTTTTACTAGAACTGGGTGCGGAAGAACTACCGCCCACGGCCCTGGATGCGCTTTCCGATGCGTTTGCCGCAGGCATTGAGAAGGGCCTGCAAGAAGTCGACGTTCCCTTCACCAGCGTGACTGCCTTTGCGACCCCTCGTCGTTTAGCGGTACAAGTGAGAGAACTGGCCGATAAACAGCCTGACCGCGACGTTGAGCGCCGTGGCCCTGCATTGGCAGCTGCCTTTAAGGATGGTGTTGCCACTAAAGCAGCGGAAGGCTTTGCCCGCTCCTGCGGGGTGAGTGTCGATGAGCTGATTCATTTAGAAACCGACAAAGGCACCTGGCTTGGCTACCGCGAGCAGCAGCCGGGTGAGTCTATTCAAGCACTGCTGCCCGACATTATTCGCAAAGCCATCAGCACCCTCCCTGTGCCTAAAAACATGCGCTGGGGCGCTTCAAGGGTTGAATTCTCGCGCCCTGTTCATTGGCTGGTGGCGCTTTACGGTAGCGACGTCGTGGCCGCTGAGGCGCTAGGCCTAGAGGCTAGCTGCACCACCTATGGCCACCGTTTCCACGCGCCTGATGCAATCCAGCTGGCCCACGCCGATGAGTATGTGGCTACGCTGGAAAATGCTTACGTGCTAGTTGATCGCGAGCAGCGCCGTGAACGTATCCGCGAGCAAGTATTGGCAGAAGCCGAAGTACAAGAAGCCACTGCCGTTATTGATGAAGACCTTCTGGTCGAAGTCAGTGGCTTGGTTGAATGGCCGGTAGCGCTTACCGGTAGTTTTGATGAACGATTCCTGGAAGTGCCCGCTGAGTGCCTGATCTCCTCAATGAAGGCTAACCAGAAATATTTTCACCTGCTGGATGACGCTGGCAAGCTGAAACCGTTATTTATCACTATTGCCAATATCGACAGCGCCGACCCCGACCAGGTCATCGCCGGTAACGAGAAAGTCATTCGCCCGCGCTTAGCCGATGCGGCATTTTTCTACGATACCGACCGCAAGCGCACACTGGCCTCGCGTATTCCCCAGCTGGAAAGCGTTGTCTTTCAGCAGCAGTTGGGCACCTTAGCGGACAAAGCGCGTCGTAGCACCGCCATCGCGACCTTTATTGCCGAGCAGATTAACGGCGATGTGGCTCACGCCCAGCGCGCGGTGGCGCTTGCCAAATGTGACCTTGTGACAGAGATGGTGCTCGAATTCCCCGAGCTGCAGGGCATTATGGGGCGTTACTACGCCGAGCAGGATGGTGAAACCGTAGAGGTTTCCCAAGCGCTAGAAGAGCAGTACCTGCCGCGCTTCGCCACTGATGTCATTCCCCAGAGCGCGACTGGCAAGGCGTTAGCCCTGGCTGACCGGCTAGATACCCTGGTCGGTATCTTCGGGATTGGTCAGCGCCCTACCGGTGCCAAAGATCCTTTCGCACTGCGTCGTGCCTCGATTGGTGTGCTTAACATTCTGATCAAAGGCGAGTTGGATCTTGACCTCCGCGCACTGCTTGCAGTGGCCGCTGACCAACACCAGGATCTACCCAAGGCCGATGGGCTGGTTGAGGACGTTCTGACCTACATGCTGGATCGTTTCCGGGCATGGGGCCAGGAAGAAGGCATCAGTGCTGAAATGTACCTTGCGGTACGCGCTCGCCCCGTGACCAACCCGCTCGACTTCGCTCGGCGCCTGCGCGCGGTGAAGGCCTTTGCTCAGCGCGATGAAGCAGCAGCGCTGGCAGCCGCTAACAAGCGGGTTTCCAACATTCTGGCTAAGCAAGAGCATGATGGTAACACCGAGGTTGATCAAAGCTTGTTGCAAGAAGATGCCGAGAGAGTGCTATTTGATGCTGTAACGAGTAGCCAAGCAAAGGTGGCGCCGCTATTTGCTGCGGGAGACTACCAACAGGCACTCGATGCACTTGCCACACTGCGTGCACCGGTAGATGCCTTCTTTGACCAAGTCATGGTAATGGCAGATGACCCGGCTATTCAGCGCAATCGATTAGCGCTTCTTGCTAGCCTTCAAGCGCTATTCCTAGAAGTGGCCGATATCTCACTTCTTCCCCAGTAGTCATTGCTTGATTGATCACACACAAAGCCCAGCCGTCTAAACGGTTGGGCTTTTTTTGTTAGCTACCAAGACGTGTTTCACGTGAAACACTGCTGCGAGTCCGGGATAAGATAGTCGACAGAAATAGCGAACAGAAAGTTTCGCCGATAACCGTACCAATAGGACGTATATGCTGAGTGCTGAAAACCTTGTCATACTGGATCGTGACGGCGTCATTAATCATGATTCTGATGCCTACATAAAATCTCTTGATGAATGGGTGCCCTACCCCTCTTCAATTGCCGCGATTGGTCGCCTCAGCCATGCGGGGTTTACGGTGGTAGTGGCGACCAATCAGTCGGGCATCGCGCGTGGCTATTATGATGAAGCAACGCTCCAGAGTATGCATGATCGCTTGATAGCGTTGGTGGAAAAGGAAGGCGGGCGCATCGCTCACATCGCCCACTGCCCCCATGGGCCTGACGACAAATGCCAATGCCGTAAACCACTGCCTGGAATGCTGCATCAGATACAGCAGCAGTTGGGACTAACAAGCCTGACGGGGAGTTGGATGGTTGGCGACAGTTTGAGAGATTTACAAGCGGGGGAAACAGTCGGCTGTCGTACCGTACTGGTTAGAACCGGAAAAGGAGCAAACACTGAAGCCAAGGGCATAGGGCTTGAAAAAGCGCATACTTTCGATGATTTAGCGCACTTTGTGGACTGGCTGATCACCGATAACCCACTGTAAAAAAAGCGCCGCTAGGAGACTAGCGGCGCTTTTCGTTAATGATCGTCACTATGTTTCACGTGAAACATATGACGGTAGTAGCAAACATCTCTTATACGTCCAGGTTAGCCACTAGCGCATTGGTTTCGATGAAGTCGCGGCGTGGTTCAACGTCATCGCCCATCAGCGTGTTGAACATCATGTCAGCACCCACGGCATCTTCGATCGTCACACGCAGCATACGGCGGCTATCAGGATCCATCGTCGTATCCCACAGCTGATCCGGGTTCATTTCACCCAGCCCTTTATAACGCTGCACCGATAGACCACGCTGGCCTTCTTGCATTAGCCAAGCCAGCACTTCCGAGAAGTGAGAGACTGGCTTCTGACGCTCGCCCCGGGCAATAAAGGCACCTTCTTCAAGGAAACCATCCAGCGTTTCGCCCAGCTCAGCAATACCGCGATAGTCAGCGCTTTCAAAGAAGTCGAGTCCCCACGTGTACTCTGTGGTCACACCGTGAGCCACCAGCGATACGGTAGGTAGGAAAAGCCCACGTTCAGAATCTTCTTGAAGGTGGAAGTTATAACGCGGGCCGCCTTCATAGGCGACCATGTCATCCATGGTCTTCTGGATTTCATCAATCCAGTTCTGCATGGTTACGCGATCTTTCAGGCTTTCTTCACCTTTAAGCGCGGACGTATGGATGATCTGCTTGAGCACTTCATTGGGGTAAACCCGTGACAAGCGATCAATCCGTTTCATGACGTTGCGGTACTGGTTTACCAGCGTTTCTAACTGAGATCCCGAGATGCCTGGTGCATTGGCATTAACGTGCAGGCCAGCGCCGTCCAGGGCTGTGGTAGTCAAGTAGTCCACCATTGCCTGCTCATCTTTCAGGTAGAGCTCTTGCTTACCGCGCTTGATTTTATACAACGGCGGCTGGGCGATAAAGATATGTCCACGCTCGATCAGCTCCGGCATTTGACGGAAGAAGAACGTCAGCAGCAGCGTGCGGATGTGCGAGCCATCCACATCCGCATCGGTCATGATAATAACCGAGTGGTAGCGCAGCTTATCCGGGTTGAACTCTTCGCGACCAATGCCGCAGCCAAGTGCCGTGATCAACGTGCCTACTTCTGCTGAAGAAAGCATTTTATCAAAACGTGCTTTTTCGACGTTCAGGATTTTACCTTTGAGCGGCAAAATAGCCTGGGTACGACGGTCACGGCCCTGCTTAGCACTACCGCCTGCCGAGTCACCCTCCACCAGGTAGAGTTCAGACTGGCTTGGATCTTTTTCCTGGCAATCCGCCAACTTACCGGGCAAGCCGGCAATATCCAGCGCGCCTTTACGGCGGGTCATATCTCGCGCTTTGCGAGCAGCTTCACGAGCACGCGCCGCATCCAGCATCTTATTAACGATCGCTTTAGCTTCGTTAGGCTTTTCAACAAGATACTCAGAAAAGAGGCGGCTCATCTCCTGCTCAACGGCGGTCTTCACTTCGCTCGAGACTAGCTTATCTTTCGTTTGCGACGAAAATTTAGGATCTGGCACTTTGACCGAAATAATCGCGGTCAAGCCTTCACGAGCATCGTCACCCGTAGTGTTGATCTTGGCCTTTTTGAGCAGGTTTTCAGCTTCAATATAGTTATTCAGCGTGCGAGTCAGCCCCGCCCGAAAGCCCGCCAAGTGTGCCCCACCATCTCGCTGAGGAATATTATTGGTGTAACAGAAAATATTTTCAGTGAAGGCTTCGCTCCACTGCATGGCTACCTCAACTTCAACGCCATCTTCACGAATAGCATTAAAGTGGAATACCGGGTTAATGACGCTTTTGTTGGTATTCAGGTGGTCAACAAAGGCTTTTAAGCCGCCTTCGTAGTGGAATAGCTCTTCTTTACCGCTTCGCTCATCCATCAACCGGATAGCAACACCGGAATTCAAGAAAGAGAGCTCACGCAACCGCTTGGCTAAAATATCAAAATGGAACTCAATATTGCCAAAGGTTTCTGGAGAGGGGCGGAAATGAACACGAGTACCGCTCTTTTCTGTTTTACCCACTACGCCTAATGGCGCTTGAGGCACGCCGTGATGATACATTTGCTCAAATACTTCACCCTGACGCCAAATGGTCAAACGCAGCTCAGCGGATAGCGCATTCACAACGGAAACGCCAACGCCGTGTAACCCGCCGGAAACTTTATAGGAGTTATCGTCGAATTTGCCGCCTGCGTGCAGCACCGTCATGATCACTTCAGCAGCGGACACCCCCTCGCCTTCGTGAAGCTCAGTGGGTACGCCGCGACCGTTATCACTAACGGTGACTGACTCATCCGGGTGAATGACAACGCGAATTTCGCTGCAATGCCCAGCCAAGGCCTCATCGATGGAGTTATCCACCAACTCGAAAACCATGTGGTGCAGACCGGTGCCGTCGTCGGTGTCACCAATATACATACCTGGACGCTTACGCACTGCGTCCAGCCCCTTGAGCACCTTAATGCTTGATGAATCGTAAGCCTGCTCGCTCATTGACCACTCCGTCGTGAAGTCTGTCTCGTTCCGTATCGTCTACCCTTGCGTTAACTGGTCAGCTCTAACTGTTCAGCACTAACTGGCTGAGTCCTTGTTCAGTATGTTTCACGTGAAACATCTTCACCAAAGTGTCAGGCCGCCAGGTACTACTTAACGCAGAAGGTTCGACGCTGGTAATAAATGCTTGGCACTGCATGTCTTCAAGTAATCCACAAAACTGATGACGATTTTGCTCATCAAGCTCTGCTGGTAAATCGTCGATGAGATAAATACAGTGCCGCTGTGCTGTTCTTTCCAGAAACCGCCCTTGGGCGAGTTTCAAGGCGCTCACCACTAACTTTTGCTGGCCTCTGGAAAGCACTTCTATAGCAGGCTGCTTGTTTACTCTAATACGCAAATCGGCGCGCTGCGGGCCTTGCTGCGTGAAACCCATTTGTTGATCAGTTGGCCGGCTGTCGTGTAGCACTGCCGAAAGAGACCGCTCTTTGTCCCACCCTCTCGCGTAGTGAATCGATAATCCAGGCAGTGGAAGTAGCACCTTGAGCGTCTCTTCAAAGACAGGCAAAAAATCACTGAACCACGCACGGCGCAACGCATCCATCTGTTCGCCCCAAATGGCGAGCTCCTGCTCCCATACCACCATTTCCTGAGGGTGTATTCTACCACGCCTGAGCAGTGCATTCCGATGTTTCAACGCACGCCGAGTACGCTTCCAGATTCCCAAAAAGTCATGTTTCACGTGAAACACTCCCCAATCGAGAAACTCGCGGCGACCAGCAGGAGAACCTTCAAGCAGTCGAAAAGCGTCTGGGTTGATGAGTTGCAACGGCATCGCTTCGACTAGCTCTGCCAAGCGAGCATTTTTATCTCCCTTCAGACGAAGCTCTAGCTCTCTCTGGGCACGTAACCGGCGTACGCCAAGGGTAACCTCAGGCTCGCCGCTTAACCGCCCGTACAGGGTCATATGCGGTTCATCGGCTTGAATGGCGTGCTTCAATTGACGGGTACGGAACGAGCGTCCCATACCCAGAATATGCACGCCTTCGAGAAGGCTGGTTTTACCACTGCCATTAGCGCCACTAATGACGTTAATACGTGATGAGGGCGTCATTTCAACTGGCTGGAGGTTACGCAAACCGTGAAAATTAAGCAGTGTCAGGCCCATCCTATTATCACCACTTAAAATAGTCCGCAAATAGAGAGTATTGCACCCAACGAGGAAGCGGCGCTTCTGCTACCAGAGGCGCCGCTAATGTAGCTTGCATATGCAATGTGATGACTCAAAAACCTTTTACAGGCGCATCGGCATAACAACATAGAGTGCATCACCACCGCCCGGCTCTTCAAGCAGTGCACTGCTATTCGGGTCGGCCAGGGTAATCTGCACACGCTCTTCGTTCAGCACCGTTAGTACATCGACTAGATAGCCAACGTTAAAACCGACCTCCATCGCGCCGCCGTTGTACTCAACAGCGATATTTTCCTCAGCTTCTTCCTGTTCCGGGTTGTTGGCCATTACTTTAAGGTTGTTTTCCTCAAGGTATAGCCGGACCCCACGGTATTTCTCATTAGAGAGAATAGCGGTACGCGAAAGCACTTGGCGCAGGGCAGCGCGTTCAGCAATCAGTACTTTATCGCCGTTGCGCGGCACTACGCGTTCATAGTCAGGGAATTTGCCGTCGATGAGCTTAGAGGTGAAGGTGAAATCACCGGTGTGGGCACGCACATGGCTGGAGCCCAGCGTCAAGCTGACAGGTTCATCGCTATCGTCCAACAGGCGCGACAGTTCTAAAATACCCTTACGCGGCACTATCAGCTTTTGAGATTGGCTGACGGTGACGTCGATTGGACGTGAGCACATCGCCAAGCGGTGACCGTCAGTCGCGACCGTACGCAGCAGGTTGCTTTGGATTTCCAGCAGCATACCGTTGAGGTAATAACGTACATCTTGCTGCGCCATCGCAAATGAGGTGGCTTCAATCAGGTGCTTTAAGGTACCGCGAGGTACGCTGATTTCCTGACTGCCATCCGCATCTTCTATATTGGGGAACTCGGCTACCGGAAGTGTCGACAAGGTAAAGCGTGAACGGCCACTGCGTAAGACCGCACGGCCCTCTTCAACGGCTAGCTGAATATCGGACTGATCAGGCAGTGATTTACAAATATCCATCAGCTTGCGAGCAGGCACCGTTGCTGCCCCGGCCTGATCAACTTGGCTGGCTACCGTGCGCCCAACAAGCTCAACTTCTAAGTCAGTACCGGTCAACGACACCTGGTCGCCTTCTACCTGAATCAGTACATTCGAAAGTACAGGTAGCGTTTGGCGGCGCTCGACAACACCTGCGACCAGAGTCAGCGGACGTAACAGCGCCTCTCGGGAAATCGAAAATTTCATCAATACTCCGGTTCTATATCCTGAAAGACCTGCGCGTAACAGGCCCGTCCCATAGGGTGGTTAACTGGTCAACAGGCGCAGCAGATTCTTGTAATCCTCACGAATATCCGCGCTCTCTTCCTGCAATGATTTCACTTTTCGGCAAGCGTGTAACACCGTTGTGTGGTCACGCCCACCAAAGGCATCGCCAATTTCCGGCAGGCTATGGTTGGTTAGCTCTTTGGCAAGCGCCATGGCTACCTGACGGGGGCGGGCAACTGAGCGTGAACGGCGCTTGGAGAGCAAGTCCGCTACCTTGATCTTGTAATACTCCGCGACTGTGCGCTGAATATTATCGACGCCCACCTGCTTGTCTTGAAGGGCCAACAAATCCTTCAGCGATTCGCGAATAAAGTCTTGGGTAATGGTTTTACCCATGAAGTGCGAATCAGCGATGACCTTTTTCAATGCACCTTCTAATTCGCGCACGTTGGAACGAATTTTCTGAGCAATAAAGAAAGCTGCATCGTGAGGCAAATCAACCTTAGCTTGGTCGGCTTTTTTCATCAAGATGGCTACGCGGGTTTCAAGTTCGGGCGGTTCGATGGCGACCGTGAGGCCCCAGCCAAAGCGAGATTTCAAACGTTCTTCTACCCCGCTGATCTCTTTCGGGTAGCGATCAGAGGTAAGGATCATTTGCTGGCCACCTTCCAAAAGCGCATTGAAGGTATGAAAAAACTCCTCCTGTGAACGCTCTTTTCCCGCAAAAAACTGAATGTCATCAATCAGTAATGCATCAACACTGCGATAAAAGCGCTTGAAGTCGTTAATCGCATTGAGCTGTAACGCCTTGACCATATCGGCGACAAAACGCTCTGAGTGCAGATAAACCACGCGGGCATTTTCGCGCCGCGTTGCCAGTGCATTACCCACGGCGTGCATCAAGTGGGTTTTACCGAGGCCCACGCCGCCATATAAAAACAGCGGGTTATAAGCGCCGCCGGGGTTTTCAGACACCTGACGGGAGGCAGCACGAGCCAATTGGTTCGATTTACCTTCAACAAAGGTATCAAAGGTAAAATTTGGGTTTAGCCCGCTACCATGCTTCAGGCTGCCTTCTACCTGTACCTGGCGCTCATTATTACGCCGACTGGGCGCTTCATCACGCAGCCGATCTATTTCACGCTCATCGGCAATATCTCCGCGCGGAGGCGTATGCACAGCCGGTGCCGACGGACGCGATGGAGAAGCCGATACGGGGTTGCCCAAGTCGCGATGCTGAGGTGCCTGCGTTGCCGGGCGGCGGCTACCTACCGTCAAACTCACTTTCGGCGGCTTGGCCGGCGCGAGCTCACGCATCAGCTCACTAATCCGCTTGGCATACTTATCGCTCACCCAATCGCGCACAAAGCGATTCGGCGCCAATAAGCGCAGCTCGTTGGACTCTCCTTCTTCTGCCTGCAGCGGGCGTATCCAGGTATTGAACTGCTGTGAATTCAGCTCATCCTGCAGGTTGTCCAGGCACTGTTGCCAAAGCGTCAGTGACACTCATCTCACCATCGGTTGAAAACGGGCGACCATTGTAGCGCCCAAAGCTTCGGTTATCCACACGGGTTTAAGCTTGAATATTGCCCTGTGGACAACTTGCAGTGAGCCTACGGGAAAAGCGTGTGGAGGAACGGGGATAATTAACAAAAAAGCGACTTACGGTCAGGTTAAACACATCTATTTAACACCTTGTAGACTGCTTATACGGCACTTACACACAGATTTTTTATGATTATAGGCAATTGATAAATAATAATTAAAAACACTTATCCACAAATAGTATCCCCACTATTAATAACAACAGGTTTAGAACTACCTATTAGTAATAATAGCCAGAGCGTTGATGGCTATATTCATCACTGCCTGCATGAACGCACTGACGCCACAACGCTTTTTATGCAAGGAAAAATTGCACCCAGCAAAGGAAGTCTCTACAATTTCCGGTCTTGAATTGAATCTCCCCGGCTAGTTCCTCACTGGACCGGGCTTTTTGGAATTCACTTTCCGTCCTAAACCACGTGGGAATAACGAGTTATGAAACGCACTTTTCAACCTAGCGTTCTCAAGCGCAAGCGCGCGCATGGCTTCCGTGCTCGTATGGCAACCAAAAACGGTCGCGCCGTCCTCGCACGCCGCCGTGCCAAGGGCCGCAAGCGTCTGAGCGCCTGATCTCGGATTGCGTGTGCCGCAGAAAGGCTTTCCCCGGCAGTTACGGTTACTAAATGCTGGGGATTTCAGTCACGTGTTTGAGCAAGCCGACCTGAAAGTGCATGGCAAAGGTATGATGGCGTTAGTGCGCTTGAGTACTCGGGGGCACCCCCGCCTTGGACTGGTAGTCAGCAAAAAAAATGTCAAACGCGCCGTAGATCGCAACCGTTTCAAGCGTCTCGTTCGAGAATCTGTCCGTCTTCGTCAAGATCACTTACCCTCTGTGGATATCGTGGTGCTTGCTCGACGCGGCGTTCAGGATATCGATAACGACACCTTGCATCGCCAGTTACACGGCATGTGGAAGCGACTTCAGCGTGACGCACAGGCGGTGATCGCAGCACCAACGCCAGAGCGTAACACGTGACCTTTGGTGCACTCCTCGCCGCTCGACCTCGGCCTGCCGCCTGGCAGGCTTTCGTGTGTCAAGGGTCGAGTAAATGACACTGCGCCATTAGCATGTTCACCACCCAGCGGGCAGAACCCTCATGGACGTAAAACGACTTTTATTACTGATTCCACTAGCCGTACTGGCGTACTTGCTAGTCGTCCAGTGGAATCAGGATTACGGGCAGCCGAATTACGATTCAGTGCCTGAAACGACCCAACGCAGTAATTCAGCACCACCCAACAATGTTGACGATGGCGAGGGTGGCCTAGCCGTTCCGAGTACCACATCGCAGTCAAATGCGGTGGGTGAAGGTATTCCTGACGATACTGAAAGCGAAACGTCTAGCCGTGATTTCATTGCCGTAACGACCGATGTTCTTGATGTACGCATTGATCCACACGGTGGCGATATTGTTTATGCCGCGTTACCGCAGCACAAACTTTCCCTCGACTCTGAGCGGAACTACGTGCTGTTGTCGGATAACAGCAGCCGCAGCTACGTGGCTCGTTCAGGCCTTCAGCTTGATGGCCAAGCAAGCCGCATCGCGTTCACGCCTGAGAACACCGAATATCGTTTAGGCGATAACGATGAAGAGCTGAGCGTCGACCTAACCGCCGACGTTAACGGCGTCGAGGTGATTAAGCGTCTCACGTTTGAACGCGGCAGTTATGCGGTCAACGTCAATTACTATCTAGCCAATAACACCGACGCACCGGTCAGTGCGCGCTTTATTGGTCAGTTGGCACGCGATAATAGCCCGGATCCTTCTAGCGGCGTTTCAATGGGTATGAACTCCTATCTGGGGGCCGCTTACTCCACGCCGGATGCACGCTACGAAAAGATCGACTTCGAGGATATTCAAGCCAGTAACTTTGAAAACCGCGAAGCACAAGGTGGCTGGATTGCGATTATTCAGCACTACTTTGTCTCGGCATGGGCACCGCAGCAGGATCAGCAGAACCTTTACTACGTCACCACTGACTCAAGTAGCCGTAACGTAGTAGCCTTTGCTGGCCCTACTAGCAGTATTGCCGCAGAAGGCGAAGCCACGTTAGGCGCCACCCTCTACATGGGGCCGAAGATTCAAGACTACCTAGAGCAGGTGGCGCCCAACCTTCGCCTAACCGTGGATTACGGCTGGCTTTGGTTTATCGCCAACCCACTTTTCTGGTTGCTGGATAAGATCCACGACATCGTCGGTAACTGGGGCTGGTCGATTGTATTGCTAACGGTACTGGTTAAGACCGTGCTATTCCCGCTTTCAGCCAAAGCGTACAAATCCATGGGCCGGATGCGTAAACTCGGCCCGGAAATGCAGCGCCTGAAAGAGATGTATGGCGACGATCGACAGAAGATGTCGCAAGAGATGATGAAGTTCTACCAGAAGGAGAAGATCAATCCGCTGGGGGGCTGTCTACCTATTGTGATTCAGATGCCGGTGTTCATCGCTCTCTACTGGATGTTGCTGGAATCGGTCGAACTGCGGCACGCACCGTTTATCTTCTGGATTCAGGATCTATCGGTGAAGGATCCGTACTTCATTCTGCCGATTCTGATGGGCATTTCGATGTTCGTTCAGCAGATGTTGAACCCGACACCCCCGGACCCGATGCAGGCGAAGATCATGAAGATGCTACCTATCATCTTCACCTTCTTCTTCCTGTGGTTCCCGGCGGGCCTGGTGATCTACTGGGTGGTCAACAACATCATTTCGGTGGCGCAGCAGTACTACATTACGCGCAAAATCGAAAATGACCCGACCATCGGCAAAGGCATGAAGACCAAATAGCCTGCCGTGGTAGTTGTGGTAGTTGAAGCCTTCAGACCCCCGCCCAGTGCGGGGGTCTGACGTTTTAAAGATGACAAATTCACACTGTACGCATCCATTAAAGAGGCCCGCCATGGTTGAACGACTTTATACTCAGGATACGATTACCGCATTGGCTACCCCTCCCGGACGCGGCGGTGTGGGTATTATTCGCGTCTCTGGGCCTGCCTGCCGCGCTATCGCTGAGGCTATGCTGGGTCAATGCCCCTCACCTCGTTACGCCTACTACGGCCCCTTCCAGGGCGCTGACAGCATTATTGATGAAGGCATCGCCTTACTCTTCAACGGGCCCCACTCGTTTACCGGTGAGGACGTCCTGGAATTACAGGGCCACGGTGGCCCCATTATTATGGATATGCTGCTGGAGCGCTGCGTGGCTCTTGGGGCACGTCTAGCGCGCCCTGGCGAGTTTTCCGAACGGGCTTTTCTCAACGACAAGCTTGATCTGGCCCAGGCAGAGGCTATCGCCGATCTGATCGATGCCACTTCCCGCTCAGCGGCCGAAAATGCCGTACGCTCGCTTCAGGGGGAGTTTTCGAAGCGTGTGTCAGCGCTGGTGCAGCGGCTGATCGAGCTACGTATTTACGTTGAGGCGGCGATTGATTTCCCCGAAGAGGAGATCGACTTTCTTGCCGACGGCCACGTGGCTGAGCACTTAAACAGCGTTCAGCAAGCGCTGAGCGACGTGCGCCAAGCAGCAGGCCAAGGCGCGCTTTTGCGTGAAGGCATGAGCGTGGTGATCGCAGGACGGCCCAATGCAGGCAAATCGAGCCTGCTAAATGCCCTCACTGAGCAGGATACCGCTATTGTGACAGATATTGCCGGCACGACCCGGGATGTGCTGCGCGAGCACATCCATATTGACGGCATGCCGCTGCATATCATCGACACCGCCGGACTGCGCGATACACCCGATGCTGTTGAGAAGATCGGTGTAGCACGCGCCTGGGCCGAGATAGAGAAAGCTGATCGCGTACTGCTGTTAGTGGATGCCAGCACGACCGCCTCGACCGACCCCATGGCCATCTGGCCCGAGTTTGTCGCTCGCCTGCCCGATCAGAAGCGCTTGACGTTAGTACGCAATAAGATTGATACCAGTGCTGAACCGCCTGGATTAGATTTATCCACAACGCCGCCCACCGTACGTTTATCCGCTAAAACGGGCGAGGGTGTGGATAACTTAAAAGCACATTTAAAAGATGTCATGGGCTTTGCCGCCACCACCGAGGGTCGCTTCTCCGCTCGTCGGCGGCATTTAGATGCCTTAGATCGTGCTATGGCAGCCCTTGATACAGGCCGCACTCAGCTTGATGGCTACGGCGCAGGCGAGCTGTTAGCGGAAGATCTGCGCGACGCCCAACAGGCATTGGGCGAAATCACCGGTGAATTCAGCGCCGATGATTTATTGGGCGAGATTTTCGGCAGTTTCTGCATCGGTAAATAGGAGAACTGCTCTTTACTCTCGTTACCAACACTACTCTCCCACCCACCAATCCGCCTGATAGCGACTAGAAGAACCTAGTAACGGGGTAATTTCAGCCATTGCTGCGGCTAATCGTTCATCCAAACCCCAGGGTGGGTTAATCACCAACATACCGCTGCCAAACATACCGTGAACCTGCTCACCGGGTTCACGCAGCAGCAGTTCGCTGCGCCATATTTTGCGCTGACCGCTCTCTTGCAAGGCATCTAATAGCGTGTGATGGTGGCCAGCAGGTAGCAGCGGATACCAGATCAATACTACGGCATGGCGCGCTTTCTCCAGCGTATAAGCGACGGTATCGGCTACTTCCAGGTATTCCACTTTGCGCTCATAGCTGGGGTCGATGAGCACAGATAGCCGTGGCGTTATCGCGGGCAACATAGCCTCCAGCCCCGCCAGTCCATCGCCAAACACACGCTGGGCGTTAGCTGGCAACTCCTGGGTAGAAAGTTGCTCGTGCTCGCCGGGGTGCAGCTCAAACAGCCGCAGTTGGTCCTGCTCACGCAACGAATGACTCAGCCACCAGGGAGAGCCTGGGTAGTGCGTCAGGGTTGCTGAGGAGCCTTGAGCAGAGGCTATCGCTGCTTGCCACTCTATCAGCAACGGATCGTTTAGCTCATTGCGGGCTTGCCACAGCGGCCCTATGCCTTCGCGATACTCTTGCAAGCGTTGTGTCTCTTGCGCATTAAGGGGATAGAGTCCTCGTCCCGCATGAGTATCGACATATGTAATAGCCGTTTTTTTACGTAATAAATAATCAATCACCGCGTAAAGTGTCAGATGTTTATGCACATCCGCAAAATTACCGGCATGGTAGGCATGTTGATAGGACAGCATGGAGACTCATCAGAAAGTGAATAAAAAAGCCCGCTATGTGAGCATAGCGGGCTTTAGTCGGCAACAGCTAGGTTAATTCAAGAACGTATTAACCTTGACCATTACCGGTAGGGGTTAGGGTAATTTCAACGCGACGGTTCTGGGCACGACCCTGCTCATTGTCATTACTGGCCACTGGCTGAGTAGCGCCATAGCCCGAGGTATTAAGACGCGTGGACGAAACGCCATTCTGGGTGAGGTAGCTCGATACGGCTTGAGCGCGACGCTCGGAGAGACGCTGGTTGTAGCTAGCATCGCCGGTGCTATCGGTGTGGCCTGCGATACTAACGCGGGTGTCTTGGTACTGAGTAAGAACATTAGCGACTTCATTAAGAGAGCCGCGCGCTTCGCTGGTCAGCTCAGCTGAGTCAAAACCAAAGGTAACGCCGCTAGGCATATTGAGCACGATATCGTCGCCACGGCGATCAATCTCAATGCGCGATCCTTGCAAGTTTTCACGCAGTTGCTGCTCTTGGCGATCCATGTAGACACCAATGCCAGCACCGGCTGCCGCACCGACGGCCGCACCAATCAGTGCACGGTCACGGCGGCTAGTACTACCGTCGCCAGACAGCGCACCGGCAGCGGCACCCACAGCAGCACCAATACCAGAGCCCATCGCGGTGCTAGAGCGCTGCGTTTGGCCACCGTAAGGATCCGATGTGGCGCAACCTGCTAATAAAATAGCGGCTGCCAGCGGTGTCAGTAGTCGAGAAATACGCATCACTCACTCCTTGTTTATGTTCGGGACATCTTTTTATCCATTACTGGTCAATCTTCACTAATTAAAGCCAGCAACTCGTTCAAGAATAATAGACCTTGAGGCGATGCACGCAGTTTTTCAGGCATTTGCATCAAAAGTCCTTTTTTCTCGGCGCTTTGTAAACGCGTAAGTAACATATCAGAAGAGAGCCCGGTATTGGCGTTCCATGTCTCTAGCGACACCCCGTCAGTGAGTCGTAGAGCATTCATAGCAAACTCCAACGGTAGCTCGTCCGCTGATATAACCTGCTTACCCGCTATAAAGCCACGCAGGTCATCCATGCGCTTTAAGTAAGCATCCGGCTGGCGGGTTTTCCAACGCCGCTCAATACGCCATTCACCATCTGGGTCAATATGGCTTAGCTTGCCATGGGCCCCGGCGCCAATCCCAAGGTAGTCGCCAAACTGCCAATAATTAAGGTTATGCAGACTCCGATAACCATCGGTGGCATAGGCCGAAATTTCGTAGCGCTTAAACCCGGCCTGCTCCAAAAGCCGATGACCGCTGTCTTGGATATCCCAGAGTGCTTCTTCCTCAGGCAACGTCGGTGGATGGGAGTGAAAGGCCGTATTCGGCTCGAGGGTAAGCTGGTACCAGGAGAGATGCTCCGGCGCTAACGACAGCGCTTGGGCAATATCATCCATCGCCAGTTGAGGCGTCTGACCAGGCAAGCCATGCATAAGATCAATGTTAATATTTGTAAAACCCGCTTGGCGCGCCTGCGTGACCGCAGTGACCGCTTCGTCACCGCTATGAATGCGTCCCAGGGCATGCAGTTGATCGGGCTGAAAACTTTGAATACCTAGCGATAAACGATTAATGCCTGCCTGTCGGTAACCGATAAATCGCGCCTGTTCCGTGGTGCCGGGATTTGCCTCCAAGGTAATCTCGATGTCATCAGCAAACGGCAAACGGTCTTCAATCGCGCTCAGTAAATGGTCATAAAACCAAGGCGACAGCAGGCTGGGTGTCCCGCCACCGATAAAGATTGTCTGAATTTCTCGCCCAGCCGCTAAGGCTAGATCGCTATCCAGGTCTTGTAACAATGCGTCAAGGTAAGCGGCTTCAGGTAAATCGCGAGGCGTAAAACCGTGTGTACCCGGCTCATGGGAGTTGAAATCACAATACGGGCATTTACGTACACACCAGGGTGTGTGGATATAAAGAGATAGCGGCGGCAACGTATCAACCATGCGCCACCTGCAGTAACTCCACCAAGCCTTGCAGCGCGCGTCCACGGTGACTAAGGCGATTTTTACTGTCACTCGGCAACTCGGCAACGCTCATGCCCTGGTCTGGTAGCCAGAAAAGCGGATCATAACCAAACCCCTCTTTCCCCCGTGGATGGGCGAGAATTTCGCCTTCCCAACTGCGTTGCACAATCACCGGCACTGGGTCTTTCGGGTGACGTAAATAAACAAGTACGCACCAATATCGACCACTACGCTGTCCTTCTGCGCAGTCGCTGAGTGCTGCTAATAGCGTTTCATTATTTTTCTCATCACTTTTGGGCTCGCCACCATATCGGGCCGAGTAGATACCTGGTGCGCCGTTCAGCGCGTCCACTTCCAGCCCTGAATCGTCCGCCAAGGCGGGTAACCCGCTAACTAAACTCGCTTCACGTGCCTTTAACAACGCATTTTCGACAAAGGTCAGTCCCGTCTCTTCGACTTCAATGACACCAAAATCGGCCTGAGGCCGTACATCGAAGCCTAAAGGGGAGAGTAGTTGATTGAATTCCTTTAACTTTCCTGCATTTCCACTGGCAAGAACAAGGGTATTAACAGCTGCCATGACACGTACTCCAAACGGTAGAGGATCAGTTTACGCCCTCATTGAACGTATCAAAAGCCAGCTAAATGTTACTCAACGTATCTGAAAAACACACGTTACAACTATCTCTAATGTAAATATAAGTTATTGAAAATAAAAAGAATAGATGCTTATATTGATAATCATTAACATATGTTAAATTTATTTTTACCATATTTTTAATAACAAAACTTTACGAAACATATCTTGTAGGCAACACTTAAAGGGTTACCTGCTCACTCTTTCTTTCCATGAGGGCCACCTAATGTCGCAGGAAAAGTCTACCGGTTCGGTGTACGTCGTTACCGAAAAAAGTCCCCAAGCTCAGCTATTCGCTGAATACTTGGAAAAACACACTGGCTGTCAGATCAGTATTCATTCACCACACGCGGCATTACCCATTTCTGCATCGGGAAATGTGCTGATTCTGATTGATAGCGATCATATCGGCATTGATGCTTTGCCGGAGTGGCAAGATAAGTTGCCTGACGCATTAACAAAAACGCCCTTAGCCGCTTTTAACATTCACGATATGGATCACGCTCTGGAAGCACTATCCTGCGCTCAGCTAAAAGGCGTGTTTTATCGTAATGAAAGCCTTGAGGTTATCTGTAAAGGCATACATGCGTTACTGGAAGGGGAGCTATGGATGTCGCGGGACTTAATGGCCCGACTCATCCTGTTTTATCGCAAATACCAAAGTAATGCTTTTCGCCCAGCCTGTGGGCTCACTAATCGTGAAATGGAGATCATCTCACTGCTTAGTGCAGGCTCCTCTAATCAACAAATTGCCGAAAAGCTGTTTGTTAGCGAACACACCGTTAAGTCTCACCTCTACAACATCTTTCGCAAAATCAATGTACATAACCGTATTCAAGCACTTAATTGGATACATCAAAATCTGGGCCCAATTCTTCCCAATATTGAAACCGCGCGAAGCCTGCAGCGCCATCGGCAGCGCTAACGCGCAAGGGTAATTCAGCATGTTATCGATACATCGTTTATCCATAGGCATTTCTCCACTGCTGGTGTGGATAACTATGTCTATAGCGCTAGCCAACGAGCCTGCCCCTACGGGCAATGCATTACCTGCCAACGAACAAGAAGCGATTGACGCCATTAATCAGCTCTCTAGCCCTGATGGTCCTGAAGTGCAAGGTAACGCCAACGGCGGAAGTGAGCTAACCGGCGTAATGGTAGACCGTACGATCACCATGGCCGGTAAAACCTTCTATCGCGCTTTTAGCCAGCGAGCAATGGATAACCTGATTATCGGCAATGCCACCATCACCATTAAAGAGCGTCCCGATGCACGTTGGGGTAGCCAAATATGGGTAATGGAAGGCAACCGTATGTATTTCCGTACACAGCTTTCCCCAAGGATCAATGAAGCTGACCGAGCCGCCGGGGAAGCCGTGCAAACCGTCGAAGAAGCGCTTATCCGGCAACAACTGGCCTCAGCGCTTAACTCAGACAAAGACTTGGGAAAAGAGGAGTTGAACTAATGAAAACAAGCCGTTTACGCCCATCAGTAAAGTTGCTGGCTGCAACATCACTGTTAAGCGCACTATCACTTTCGGCCTTTGCCGGAGACCTCGTCTACCAGCCAATTAACCCCTCATTTGGTGGTGATCCTTTCGTAGGCAGTTATCTACTGAGTAAGGCCCAGTCTCAGGATACCAATACCGATCCTAACGCTCGACGTTCCGAACCATTGTCTTCAACAGCACGTTTGGTTCAGAGCCTGGAAAGCCGACTTATTTCCCAACTTATTAGCGATGTCGGAAGTGGCGATGTAGGCGAAGGCAGTTTCGATAGCGACGAATTTGGTGTTGTGGTCAGGGATAACGGCGGCCAACTTTCCGTCCAGGTGGTGGATAAGCTAACTGGCGACGTTACCACTATTAATGTCGGTGGTTTATTCAATCCTTAAGTCAAAAAACGATGTACTCATGCTTAAAATTAAGACGCAAAAAGACAAGGGAACAAACATGAGAATCTTAATTGTTGGAATGATGGCAGTTTGGCTAAGTGGCTGTGCTGGCACCGTCGCTACCTCGGAAAATCTAGAAGGTGCTCCCCCTACGCTGACGCCTAGAGGTGCTGCCTACCAAGACCTTGTATCGCTGCCGCCTCCCGCCGGGCGTATCTTTGTTTCGGTATATGATTTCCGCGACCAGACAGGCCAATATCGTCCGGCACCGGCCAGTACTTTTTCCACGGCAGTGACACAAGGGGCAGCAGCGATGCTGACCGGAGCGCTTTCAGACTCGGGCTGGTTTATTCCTCTCGAGCGTGTTGGTTTGCAAAACCTGCTCACTGAACGGCGCATCATTCGAGCTGAATTTGAACGCTTTGGCCAACCTGATACGTTGCCGTCACTTAGAGCAGCCTCAGTGATGCTAGAGGGCGGTATTATCGCCTATGAATCCAATGTACGTACCGGTGGCGCTGGCGTGGAGTATTTCGGGATCGGTGCTTCAGGCCAATACCAAGTCGACCAGGTTACGGTCAATCTCAGAGCGGTAGAAATTTCCACCGGTGAAGTGCTGGCAAACGTTACCACTACCAAAACTATCTATTCCAAAGAACTAAGGGCCGGTGTCTACCGCTTCATCGACTTCAGTAGGCTACTTGAAGCAGAAGCAGGCATTACAACCAATGAGCCCGTACAAATGGCGGTAATGTCAGCCATTGAGTCTTCGGTCATTCATTTGATCGCACAGGGGGTAGAAAACAGACTGTGGAACCTGCCCAACAATATCAATTTCGATGAAACCATATTGGCGGACTACCTCAACGCGCCTATTCCACAGCTATAACTAATAAAATATAAATTTATATAAAGACTGCTGTATAACTCAGCTACATCAATCAAGGGAACCTTCAAGGTCATGCTAAAGCATGACCTTTTTTTTACAAAAAAATTTATCGCTATTTTAAATAACTGAATTATATGTAATTTTTTCATCCTACAAAAAATCAATCAACAACCCTTTCTATGTTCTAAGTAGATTTATTGATAATCTTGCTTGATATAAATAATCTTTCTGTTGTTAAAAAAAACTATTTTTAAAAAAACTTAAACCAGAAAATTTCTTATATCCAAAAAAATTTCAGAAGCCACAATAAGGTCATCTAAAAAGAAATAGATATCCCTTGAAAGGAGTGATAAGTGAATAACTGCTATGGCCATATCTTAATAAGGCGCGTTTTAAAATGTCTTTTATTGGCTTTGCCACTGTCACTTATATTAGTGATAACGATATCTTATGTCAGTGCAAATGAAACTTCTCTAATAGAAAAAGCAAGGATAACGCAGTACACCGAAGAAGCCAGAAATTTAATTAGCAGTGATATAGACACTATTAATGCAAGTGTTATCCAACAAACAGGCAACAATAATAACGCCAGTATCATGCAGTCTTATTCAGCTAGCTTTCAAACGGGAAACTTCGCGCTTATCCGCCAAAAAGGCAACGGCAACATTGGCACTATTTCCCAGCATGGCGGTAATAACGCAGCTGTTATCTGGCAAGTGGGCAGCAACCATATCGCTTCAGTTAATCAGCAAAATGAAAATGCGACATTAGCGCTTAACGCCGATATTCGCCAGTTCGGCATAGCAAGCGACATCCATATTACACAATCGGGGAGTGGCCCGCGGAGCATCAGTATCGAACACCAAGCGTATTCGGGCAATGCACTGCCGGTCATCGTCGAGAACCACTGAGCGGCATCCGGCTAGCTCAGTGATCACCAAAGCAAGATGATCGAAACCAAAGGGGAAATACCATGAAACTGCAACTTACCACAATTGCTGCTGCTGTTAGCCTCACACTAAGTGGTGCTGTTTTTGCACAGTCAACCATCCCAGCAACAACCAATTTGAATGGTAATGTTAATTGGGGGGTAGATAATGCAAATTATGGTGAAGATGGGGATGCTTGGCGCAATATTAATCCTTCATATGATTCAAGCACATCCTTTTCATCGGCTAGACAATCCCTAAACAGCATACCTTCTGCAACGTCTGGCACGGAGCAGAATTTAGAAACTACTACACAAGACGGCACTAATAACAGTGCGAGTACAGTGCAAAGCAATACTGATAATAGATCATTTATCGATCAAACTGGAAATGGACATTTTGCTGACACCGATCAATCTGGTGCACAAAACTATTCACGTGTAACCCAAAATCTAGGTAACGGTGGTGTTGTAAACACCTTACAAGAGGGTAGCTATAATAGTTCTGTAGTTGAACAATACGGTGGCGATTATAATGGTGCAGATGTATCACAATCAGGAAGCACTAACACATCGGTTATTCTTCAAGGTGGAATTGGTGGTGGAGCAGATAACAATTCAGCTTACGTAATACAAACCGGGGAAAATAACAAAAGCTACATTGGACAAACCTATGGAGATTCAAACGTAGCAACGGCCACTCAGTCTGGCGAATTCGGAACTAGTTATATCATTCAACGGGGTTACGATAACGAAGCAACTCTCACGCAAAATATGGATGCTTCCTATAATGAATCCTATATTCTGCAAGATAATGTTAGTTATAACCAAGCTGGACATTATGCAAAAGTTACACAAGGGGGAGGAAGCGAAAACATAACTACAGTGACTCAGCTTGGTCAGGCTCAAGCAACTGCACATTCAACTGTTACTCAAACAGGTGGCGGTGGAAACCAGGCCTCCGTCCTTCAATACTAATTTAATTTTTAAAACAAATATTTATTAATTTTAACCGCTCCATTTGGAGCGGTTTTTCTTTTTTATAACCTTTAAAAAATATTATAAGTATTAAAAAACTCATCCTTTCAATTCTCTAAAAAATGAATAATTTAACTGTTCGATTCAATTTAAGTAACTATGGTAACGCCATCGATTACATCCATACTGGATACAACAAAAGGTTACATGAATACACAAACAGAAACGGGGCATTACCATGCACACCAAACTATATAACCCAAGTGCTTCAATGCGCGCCAACAGTGCGACGGTTACCAAAGCTCTGTCACTTTTATCTATAGCTTGGTTAGCCATGGCATTTTCCGTTTCTACGACCGCGCAAGAAAACCAATTCAATTCTACTCAAGTAGACAAACAGACCGCGCAAACGATTATCACTGAAAACGAACTTCAACTAGATGCTCAAGAACAAGCGTTTGCCCAGAGCCGCGCTAACGTGGCACTGATCCGGCAAATTGGGGACGGAAACAGTAGCACTATTAATCAGAACCTTAATAGTCAAGGTCGCGCCAACCTGGCTTCGATTTATCAGAACGGTAATTTTAACGAAGCCATGATTAACCAGGAAGGTTCACATAATACTGGTCTTATACACCAAAACGGTAGTCAACACGAAGCCAGTATTACTCAGAGTGGTGATCGACTCGAGTCACAAATTAATCAGTCTGGACTTAATAGTAACGTCACAATTTCACATTCGGGGAGTGGCTACCAAGGCATTAGCGTTGAACAACAAGCGTTTTCAGGCAATGCACGCCCGGTCACCGTCGAAACCTACTGAACAACAACCGTTGTTTCAGTAATAACCAAAGCAAGTAAATCATAAAGGGGAAACACCATGAAAACTCAAATCACTACTATTGCTGCTGCCATTGCCTTCGCTATGAGCACAGCTGCTTCCGCACAGTACTGGGCAGGCAGTGACTCAACAATCGAGCAAAAAGGTGACAACAACACTAACAACATTACTCAGATGGGTACTCAAGAGTCACGTGTTCAACAAGAGGGTGACCATAACTCAACACTCGTATCACAATCGGGTAAATCGAATGATTCGTATGTATATCAAGAGCAAAATAATAACACATCGAACGTTAATCAAGACGGCTTCTTAAATAAAACTGTATCGTTGCAGATTGGTACACATAACACTTCTAGTGCTACCCAGAATGACAACTGGAACGACAATTATACATACCAAGAAGGTAGCAATAATACGGCCACTGTTAGCCAAGAAGGCTATTTTAACAAGTCTGTGACAGAGCAAAATGGTGATTACAATAATGCTCAAATCACTCAAAGTGGCGAATGGAATGATAGCTACACCTACTTAGAAGGTAATCATAATACGGTAGTCGTGGGTCAAGATGGCGCAGGGCTTGATAGCACTATTTTAGCAACGGGTGACTATAACGCTCATACTATCATGCAGTCTGGTAAGGGGCATGATTCTTATACCTCCACCACTGGCAGCCATAACCAGCAAAACGTTACACAAAGTGGCTACTGGGGCGGTGCTCACAACTCTACCATTGTCACTCATGGTGATGGAAACACCAACACTGTGGCACAAGGCCACTAAGCAAAGCGGTATTACATTAGATACCCTATGCTCATACAAACCGCCCCTAATCAGGGGCGGTTTCTTTGTTAGCGAATTGATACTGTCAATGTCCCCCCCGCTCCCTGAGTTGAGGAACGCGACCGGTTGCTGCCTTTTTGAATATCCACTTCTAATCGCTCGTCATCACTTAACAGCTTTACCGTGCCTTCAAGTTCCGTACCGGTAAACGTGTACTCGGCGGGTACCGTTCCGTGCTCTTCAACGTGCTCGGTGGTTTCGCCTTCGTGGGTAATCCGCCAGTGGGCGGAAAACTCGGCCCCCGGTGAACCGCTCATAGTGATGTGAATCTGGGTCATGTCCTGCTCCTGAGGCGTCTGTGCAGCGAGTGGGAAGCAAGCTGCCAATCCCACTACGCAAATCACGTGTCGCCAAGCCATTGGTCGTATCATGATTGTATGACTCACCTAACCTAAGAGCCGCTCATCATGAGCGGCTCTTGCAGTATAGCGGGCTTTTAGTTACGTGCCGTTACATTACCGCAAAGGCTTTTTCTGCCGCGTCCAGAGTGAACTGAATATCTTCTGGGGTATGGGCACTAGACATAAAGCCTGCTTCATAGGCGGAAGGCGCCAGATAAACGCCATGATCAAGCATGGCACCGAAGAAGCGGCGGAAGGCGTCTGGGTTACAGGCCGTGGCTTGGGCAAAGTTATCTACCCGGCTTTGCGAGGTGAAGAAGAGCCCAAACATACCACCCGCTGACTGCGTCATCATCGGCACTCGTGCAGCGTTGGCACGCTCCTGCAGGCCTGAACACAGTGTATTAACCCGCTGAGTTAATGCATCGTGAAAACCCGGTACCTGTAATTTGGTAAGCAGTGCCACACCTGCTGCCATGGCTAGGGGATTGCCCGACAAAGTACCCGCTTGATACACCGGCCCAAGCGGTGAAATGTTCTGCATGATCTCGCGCTTGCCGCCAAACGCGCCCACCGGCATGCCACCGCCAACAATTTTCCCCAAGCAGGTTAGATCAGGCACGATACCGTAGTGGGCTTGAGCACCGCCCAATGCCACACGAAAGCCGGTCATCACTTCGTCAAAGATTAGTACGCTACCGTGTTCGTTACATACCCGGCGCAGTGTTTCCAGGAACCCTGGCTGGGGGGGAATGCAATTCATATTGCCAGCAACGGGCTCGACGATAATGCAGGCAATCTGATCGCCAATCTCGTTAAAACACGCCTCTACCCCTTCAGGGTCGTTAAACGAGAGAGTAATGGTGTGTTCAGCCAGCGACGCGGGCACGCCCGGCGAGCTAGGCTCACCGTGGGTAAGTGCCCCAGAACCGGCTTTTACCAACAGCGAATCAGAGTGACCATGGTAGTTCCCTTCAAACTTTACGATCTTATCGCGGCCGGTGGTGCCGCGCGCCAGGCGTATCGCCGACATGGTGGCTTCGGTGCCCGAACTGGTCATGCGCACCATATCCATGGAGGGAATCATCTCGCAGATCAAATCTGCCATGGTGGTTTCAACCGAGGTAGGCGTACCGAATGACAGGCCGTTATCTAATCGCGCCCGCACGGCTGCCAATACATCTTGGTCAGCGTGCCCGGTAATCATTGGTCCCCAGGAACCTACATAATCCACGTACCGATTGCCTTCGACATCGAATAGAAACGCGCCCTGGGCACGCTCCATAAAGACCGGCGGGCGGTGGAGCCCTTTAAATGCCCGGACGGGAGAGTTTACGCCGCCTGGGATATGGCGACTGGCAAGATCAAACAATTCAGCTGATGTGGTCATGGCATCCTCTCGGTCAATGGCAGATAGAAGATAGGATTAAAAACGAACAGGCCGTGAAAAACGGCTGGGCAAACACTGGCCACTCGGCGGCTGAAAGCCTTGAGACAGGCTCTGCCAAGTAAAGTGCTGCGCTTGCTCACACGCGGTTGATAAGCGCTCACCAACAGCAAGGCGAGCCGCAATGGCTGAGGCTAGCGTGCAACCAGAGCCATGAAACATTTCAGGCAGACGTGGCCACTGCCACTGGCGAGTGGTATCGGGTGAGTGCAGGGTGTGCACTACTTGCTGTTCATTACCGGGCAACGGATCGTCAGTGGCAGTCACTAAAATTGCTTGGCAGCCCTGTGACATCAACGCCACCGCACGTGCCGTATCATCAAAAGGGGTCACGATGTCTGGCGTCAGTTGAGTCAATTCAGCACGATTGGGCGTTAAGATATCCACAAGCGGTAACAAGCGATCAATGTATAGCTGGCGTAAACCGGGTGTGGATAACTCAGTTCCACCACCAGCCTTAAACACCGGGTCCGCCACCACAGGAATGCCTGGAAAGCGGCGGATAATTTGTTCCGCTGCACGCAAGGTAGCTTCATCGGCGAGCAAGCCAATTTTAATCGCCGCCACTTGCATCTCGCCAAGTACCTCAGCCATTTGGCGCATCGCGGTAGGATCAGCGGGAATCACACGCGTCACATTGTGGCAATTTTGAACCGTCAGCGCAGTAGGGATCGTTACCGCCCAGCCACCACAAGCGGCAATGGCTTCGCTATCAGCCACTAACCCTGCGCCGCCGGTGGGGTCGTGTCCAGCTAATACCAATACGACAGGCGGAAGTGGTTGGCGCATCAAAAGGGCTTCACTACGGCGAGCAGAATAATTGCCACTAGCGCAATCACCGGCGCTTCGTTAAACCAGCGGAAAAACACATGGCCTTTGGTGCAACGATCCTGGGCAAACTGCTTTAAATAAATCAAACAAACATGATGATAGCCAATGAGCAAAACCACCAACGCCAACTTGACGTGCATCCAACCCTGGCTAAACCATTCGGGCACTAAATAGAGCATCCAGCCACCAAACAGCAGTACCGCAATCATCGATGGCGTCATGATTCCACGGTAAAGCTTGCGTTCCATGGTTTTGAAATACGCCATTGCTTGGCCATCACCGTTATCTCGCGCGGTGGCGTGATACACATACAAGCGGGGTAAATAGAACAGTGCGGCGAACCACGTCACCACTGCCATCAAGTGAATAGCCTTCACCCATAGGTACATTGTTGCTCCTTAAAATGGTCAATCCTTTTCGCGTGGCTCATTCGCTCGTAAATCATGCTCTCGTAGATAATTATCGCGAGTGTCAGCGCCACGGGGATCTGTATAGTGATAATAACGCTCAATGGCGCCACGGGTGATAATACCTGAAATACGCTGCTGTTTAGGGCGGTAACCGTGTACCACATAGAGTGCCCCCAGCGCGTTATCCTGCAGCTTCAAAAAAGCCTCGGAAAGCGTTGCTTGTAAGCCAATCGGTGCCAGTTCCAAACGCTGCCCAGGAATTTCCAGCAGATCAATCAATTCATCCTCGGGCGGTTCTTTACCCTGCAACGCTTCATCGTGTTCAAGTAACCAACGCGCCAGTTCAGCGGCTTTGAGTGCCAGTACCGGTTTTTCCTCACTGGAGCGCTCAATCACCAACCACACCGGATTTGTTTCCAGCAGGTGGCGCGCCTGGTCAGGGGTAATCATCCGCTCGGTACGCACCAATTGACGCTCCATCACCGCCGGCACCGAAACCCGTGAAAGCGCTTGCATCAACGGCTGCTGAAGCGGATGCAGCCCATAACGCACCGTGCTGATAAAGAACCCTTCACAGCCGGTTAACTGCCGTGACGTCAAACACGCAACCACCACTGCCAGCATTCCAGGAAGCATGATACTCGGCGTATGGGTTAACTCCAAAAGCGCCATCAGCGCAGCCAGGGGCGCTTGCAGAACGGCCCCCATCATTGCCGCCATACCTAGCATGGCGTAAATCCCCGGGTCAGCGGCTTTGTCTGGCCACATCCAGCCTCCCAGCATTCCAAACAGCGCGCCTGTAGCCGCTCCCACCACCAGCACCGGGCCAATAATGCCGATGGGTACACCGCCAGCAACGGTCAGCGCCGTTAGCAGTAGTTTGGCAATCATCAGCGCCAGCAGTACTTTAATTTCCAACTGATTATTGAGCGCTGCCGCCACGCTGTCATAACCGATGCCCTGCACTTGGGGGAACCACCAGGCAACGGCGCCAGTCGCCACGCCGACCAATCCAAGACGTACCCAAAGCGGCCAGTCCATAATTCGCTGACTGCGGGAAATATGGATAAAGAGACCCGCTAGCAAGCCAATCACCAACCCCGTCAGCACGATCCACGGAAGATTGATCAACGACCCCAGAGCCACTTCGGGAATGCGAAACGCTGGTTCATTACCGTAAGCCAACTGCGCCACCAGCGCACCCATGGTGGAGGCCAGGATGACGGGCATAAAGCTCATCAAGGTATACTCCATCATCACCACTTCCATGGCGAAGATCACCCCGGCAATCGGCGTATTAAAGGAAGCGGAAATGGCGGCTGCAGTGCCACAGGCCACCAGCACTCTTAGGCTGTTATTGGGTAAGCGAATCTGCTGGCCGAGACCACTGGCCGCTGCGGCTCCCAAGTGAATCGCCGGCCCCTCACGACCTGCAGAGAGGCCGCCTAACACTACCACCACCCCGACCCACCACTGATTTAACCAGTTACGCAGCGGAAAACGCCCTTGGTGATAGGTGAGCCGCTCAATCACATGACCCACGCCCAGTTTGCGCGCTGCCGGTTTTTGCCGATACAACAGCACGCCCACTAACGTCACCGCCAGCATGGGTAGCAGCGCACGTAACCAGGGCGTCATATTTTCAAACGCCTCTGGGTCGCCCTCCGTCATATAGAACGTGGCCCCTGCTTCCAACAGCAGCCGAAACGCCACCATCACCGCACCGGTAATAATCCCCGAGACAAGGCCCAGCAAGCAGAGTTGCGGCAAGGCGTCGACGTTGGCCAACTGACGACGAAAACTTTCTAACGTAAAATCCGATCGGGAAAAACGCGCCACAGCAATCTGCCTTGTTTTGGTCTTAGTGTTCTTATCTCTTTATCCTCTTGTGTATCATAGCCCGATACACTTCGACAGCCCGCAGCAATCCGCATAGGCTGATAACGCATAGCGTTTTGTCATAGGTTGCTGCGCAAACTGTCCTGAACAGTTGTTCTAAAAACTGTTCTAAAAAACGATTCTGGAAAACGTTCTGCGTAGCCCGCAAGGAGTTATTTGTGATTAAGGTCGGCATTGTTGGCGGTACCGGTTATACCGGCGTTGAATTACTGCGGCTACTTGCCCAGCATCCCCACGTCGAGGTAGCCGCGATTACTTCGCGCTCGGAAACAGGCGTCAAGGTGTGCGATATGTACCCCAACCTGCGCGGCCATTACGACACGCTAGCGTTTAGCGAGCCGGATGCCAAACAGCTGGGGGCCATGGATGCGGTATTTTTTGCCACACCGCACGGCGTTGCCCACGCCCTAGCGGGTGAGCTACTTGAAAATGGCACTCGGGTAATTGATCTGTCGGCCGACTTCCGGCTGCGCGATGCCGACGAGTGGAGCCGCTGGTACGATCAGGCCCACGGCGCGCCGGAATTGTTGCAAGAGGCGGTATACGGCCTACCGGAAATGCATCGTGAAAAAATCAAAACCGCACGCTTAATTGCCGTACCCGGCTGCTACCCCACGGCCGTTCAATTAGGCTATCTACCGCTGTTGGAAGCAGGCCTGATCGACCCAAGCCAACTGATTGCTGACTGTAAATCCGGTGTTACCGGGGCAGGCCGTGGCGCAAAAGTAGGGTCACTGCTCGCCGAAGCCAGCGAGTCGATGAAAGCCTACGGCGCCTCGGGCCACCGCCATCTACCCGAAATTAGCCAAGGGCTTAGGGATATTCAGCAATCCACGGTGGGTTTAACCTTTGTGCCCCACTTAACGCCGATGATCCGCGGCATTCACGCCACACTTTACGGCCAGCTAACCGCTGAGCCGGGCGACTTACAGGCGCTGTTTGAGCGGCGTTATGCCGATGAGCCGTTTGTCGATGTGATGCCTGCAGGGAGTCATCCTGAAACACGCAGTGTCAAAGGCATCAATACCTGCCGCCTAGCCGTCCACCGCCCCGGCAATGGCAATACGGTCGTGGTGCTATCGGTGATCGATAATTTGGTCAAAGGCGCCTCGGGCCAAGCGATACAAAACCTCAACCTGATGTTCGGCTTTGACGAGAACACTGGACTCACCGCACCAGCAGTGATGCCTTAAACACCTCACCAAAACCAGCATGCAGAGGGCAGCTCAGAGAGAGGGATCATGTGCCGAAGCCGATCACATGGTGCGAGGACAGGTTGAAGCGAGGGTCTTTCGACATGGATGTCGAAAGTAGCGCCCATGGAAGGGTTCACAGCGCCCTCGCGTAAACCTGTCCTCGCCACCGAGGGGAAAGAGGCCTTCCTAACTAATTCCCAGCAATAGTTGACCAATTTGCTGGGAATTACCCATAATCACCCCCCAATGCCGATTTATTCGTTCTTTAAGCTCGCGGGAGGTACCCATGAGCGGTGCAGAAGCCTTTGTTCCTACTCCATTACTGCTCTCTGATAGTGCACGCAAACGCATTAACGCACTGATTGCAGAAGAAAATAACCCATCACTCAAACTGCGGGTCTACGTGACCGGCGGCGGCTGTTCGGGTTTTCAGTACGGCTTCGACTTTGCTGACAATGTCGCCGACGATGACACTGTGATTGAGTTCGGTGAGGCCGCGCTGGTCGTCGACCCCCTCTCTTACCAGTATCTGGTGGGCTCCACGGTCGACTACGAGGAAGGCTTAGCGGGCGCGCGTTTTCGCGTTCAAAATCCCAATGCCACCACCACCTGCGGCTGCGGCGCGTCCTTTATGGTCTAAACAGCGTTGGCCCACGACGCTCCCCGTGACTTGACGCCCTGACGGTTTCTCGCCAAGGTTGATAGGTCAATAACGGCTAAAAGGGTATTCGAGCGCCATACATTGCTCGGAAACCCGCTACTAGCCACATAAAGCACGGGGAAACTTATGAAAGTTGCACTACCACTCAGCCTAACCAAAACAACGCTTGCACTTGCACTGGGATTGGGCAGCGCCACTGCCGCCATGGCTCAAACGCCATCGGTGAACGTGGCCACTGACCCAAGCTTTGTGCCGTTTGAAATGATGGATCAAGAGACCGGCGAAATGGTCGGCTTCGATATGGATATCATCAACGAAGTCGCCGAACGTGCAGGCTTTGAAGTCAACCTGACGACCATGGAATTCTCCGGCATCATTCCCGCCGTGCAAACGGGTAGTCAAGAGATAGCCATCGCCGGTACCACCATCACTGACGAGCGCTCTGAAGTCGTTGACTTCTCCGACCCCTACTACGATTCAGGTTTACGCATCATTGTCCGCGCCGATAACGACAGCGTCGAGACACTAGAAGATCTCCAAGACCTCGCCGTCGGTACCAAAATTGGTTCCACCAGTTACGACTACCTCCAGCAAGAACTCGGCGAAGATGCTGACATCACCCCCTTCCCAGGGACTGCCGACATGTACATGGCGCTGCTAGGCCGCAACGTCGACGCCGTGCTCTATGATGCCCCTAACGTCTCTTACTTCTCGCAAACTCGCGGTGAAGGCCGTACCAAGGTTGTTGGCCCTCTGTATGAAGGTCAGCAGTACGGCATCGTGTTCCACAAAGGCAGTGAGTGGGTAGAGCCGACTAACGAAGCGCTGGCCGCCATGCGCGAAGATGGCACCTACGATGAGATCTATACCAAGTGGTTTGGTGAAGCGCCTAGCGAAGAGTGAGTATAAAAGCTCTCTATTAGCGTAACGCTGTTACAGGGCCGGGTGGCCACAACCCCCGGCCCTGCTGCATTTCTCATGTGTTTTTCGTCATCTGCTTTTTTGTTTCAGGAGTCTACGCGTGGACGTCAATTTTCAGTTTGATTGGTCGGCAGCGTTTGGGTCTATCCCTTACCTGCTGCCGGGTATTCCCTGGACACTGCTTATCTCGTTTGGCGGTCTCGCCATTGGATTCTTTATCGGAATATTCTTTGGCCTATTACGTATTAGCCGCCTGCGTTGGCTACGCTGGCCGGCCATCGTTTACGTCGAAGTATTTCGCGGCACGCCCATCCTGGTACAAGTGCTGTTTATTTTTTACGGCTTGCCGCAACTATTAGGTAGCCCAATTAACGCGCTGGTCGCCGGTATTGCTGCGATCGCGGTTAACTCCGGTGCTTATATTTCAGAAATTGTGCGCGGCGGTGTGCAATCGATTGAACGCGGCCAGGGTGAAGCATCACTCTCCCTAGGACTCTCCCGCACTCAAGCATTTCGCTATGTTATCTGGCCCCAGGCGTTTCGGCGCATGATTCCTCCCCTCGGTAACCAGGGCATCATCAGCATCAAAGACACCTCACTGTTTTCAGTGATTGGCGTCAGTGAGCTGGTGCGTCAGGGGCAGATCTATATCGCCACCACTTTTACGGCGCTTGAGGTCTACTTCATGGTCGCCCTGATGTATCTGGCAATCACCTGGACCCTCTCCATCATCCTGCGTCAACTCGAGCGCAGAGGCCTGGCCGGACAATAAGGACACGCGCAATGAGCGAGACAACGAGCAACACAACGCAACCAATTGTGCGTATGCAGCAGCTCAATAAACACTTTGGCAGTCTGCACGTACTCAACGATATTGATCTGACGATTGTGCCTGGTGAAGTGGTGGTGATTATCGGTGCCAGTGGCTCAGGCAAATCCACACTAATTCGCTGTATTAACGGCCTGGAAGAGTTCCAGTCCGGCAGTCTGGTGGTCGACAGCAACGAACTACTACCGCATGGCAAGAGCACTAAAGCGCTGCAAACCATTCGTACCGAAGTGGGTATGGTGTTTCAGCAATTCAATCTCTTTCCCCATCTCAGCGTGATCGATAACGTCACTCTGGCGCCGATGAAAGTGCGAGGTTTAAGCCGTGACGACGCAGTCAGCAACGCCAAACGCTTGCTTGACCGGGTAGGTATCGCCGACCAGGCTGACAAGTACCCTAGCCAGCTCTCAGGCGGTCAACAGCAGCGTGTGGCGCTGGCTCGCGCCTTGGCAATGGAGCCACGGCTGATGCTGTTTGATGAGCCCACATCGGCGCTTGACCCGGAAATGATCGGTGAAGTGCTGGATGCCATGCGTGAGTTAGCCAAAGAAGGCATGACCATGGTGATTGTCACCCATGAAATGGGCTTTGCCCGCGAGGTAGCCGATCGCGTCATTTTTATCCATAAAGGCGAGATTACCGAGCAGGGCCAACCTGAAAAACTGTTCGATTCGCCACAACACGAACGTACTCAATCCTTCCTGGCGCGTGTGCTCAAACATTAAATTGAGCCCCTTTTCACGCGTTAACATAATCGCTATTTGGCACTGAATGACGCTTTTTTACCGGCCTGTCGACACGACAGGCCTTTTTTTTGCCTGTGGATAAACTTTTTTTAAAGTGATCGGTTTTATCTCGTTAAGGCCTGCCATGTACGTCGCTTAGCGTTAGCTCCACACCAATCGGTAGTTGTTCACAGGTGCGGTAACAACCCAGGTACTGGCCGGTGGATAAGCCGTGCTTAATTGACTCTGTGGATAAAGCGCTATTCCATCCACAGGCTTAGCACCCCTTCTACCCAGGCACTCCCGTCTTCAAACATGTAAAAGTCAACAATATAAGTCTATGAAAAAAATAAGAATGAATCGCTTATACACAGAAATTGTCCACACTAGTAATTACAACATTTACAGAACTTCTCTTATTTTATATTTATGTTGTTATTAATAGAGGTCGTTTGAAGATTTGGGGTGTGGAAAAACCTGACGGTTACCCACAGGGGGTTTATACTGCTCCGCTCATTGATCTACGGTGCTCATGTCTAGAACTGGCTGCACCGGTTCACATCATCCGTGCCGATAGGCACAAGACGAGGTGTCTCTTGAATTACCCCGACCGCTTTGACGTGATTGTCATCGGCGGTGGCCATGCGGGAACTGAAGCCGCATTGGCCTCTGCTCGTATGGGCTGTCAGACCCTGCTGCTCACCCACAACATCGAAACCCTCGGCCAAATGTCGTGTAATCCCGCCATTGGCGGCATTGGCAAAAGCCATTTGGTTAAAGAAATCGATGCCCTGGGTGGCGCTATGGGGCTTGCCACGGATTTAGGTGGCATCCAGTTTCGTGTGCTCAACGCCAGCAAAGGGCCCGCCGTTCGGGCAACCCGTGCCCAGGCAGACCGTATCCGTTACAAATCGGCTATTCGCGGAATACTGGAAAACCAGCCCAACTTGACGATTTTCCAGCAGGCCGCTGGCGATCTGATTGTGGATAACGACACTGTCCGCGGAGTCGTCACGGAAACCGGTATTCGCTTTCATGCCGAAAGCGTCGTGCTGTGTACCGGTACATTTTTGGGTGGCGTGATCCACATCGGTTTGGATCAAAGCAAAGGCGGTCGCGCCGGTGATCCGCCCTCCAACGCGCTGGCCGAACGGCTGCGTGCCCTGCCATTTCGCGTTGATCGCTTAAAAACCGGCACGCCGCCGCGCATTGATGCCAAAACGGTCGATTTTTCTCAGTTGGAAGAGCAGCCTGGCGATACCCCAACACCGGTAATGTCCTATCTGGGATCGCGGGACATGCACCCGCAGCAGGTGAGTTGCCACATTGCCCACACCAATCAGCAGACTCACGATCTGATTCTGGCGAACCTTGACCGCTCGCCGATGTATTCCGGCGTCATCGAAGGCATTGGGCCGCGTTACTGCCCGTCGATTGAAGACAAAGTGCATCGCTTTGCCGATAAATCGAGCCATCAGGTATTTATTGAACCTGAAGGGCTGGATACTCACGAGCTTTACCCCAACGGCATTTCGACCTCACTGCCCTTTGATGTGCAGATTCAGGTCGTGCGTTCGATCAAAGGCTTGGAAAACGCCCATATCACCCGGCCTGGCTACGCGATTGAGTACGACTTTTTTGATCCGCGGGATTTGAAACACTCGCTGGAAACTAAATTTATCCACAACCTGTTTTTCGCGGGTCAAATCAACGGCACCACTGGCTACGAAGAAGCCGGTGCCCAAGGCTTGCTAGCAGGGCTAAATGCTGCCCGCCGTGCACAAGCGCTAGAGGCCTGGTATCCGCGCCGCGATGAAGCCTATCTCGGCGTACTGGTCGACGACTTGATCACCATGGGTACCAAAGAGCCGTACCGCATGTTCACTTCCCGTGCGGAATACCGCTTGCTGCTGCGTGAAGATAATGCCGATCTACGCCTAACGGAAACTGGCCGCAAGCTGGGGTTGGTTGACGACGCCCGCTGGACTGCGTTTAGTCAAAAACGCGAAGCCATCGAGCAGGAAACGGCACGCTTGAGCACCCTCTGGATTCAGCCGGGCACTCCGGCGGCTAAACAGGTAGCCGAAAAAACCGGTTCACCGCTTACTCGCGAATATTGCCTGAGTGATCTACTTAAACGGCCTGAACTGACCTACAGCGATTTAACCAACCTGCCCGGTATCGAGGGCACGCTGGTGACTGATCCCGCGGTGGCCGAGCAGGTGCAAATTCAGGCCAAATATCAAGGCTATATTAACCGTCAGCAGGATGAGATCGACAAACTCAAACGCCATGAAGCGATGCCGCTACCTGCAGAGTTGGACTATTTAAAAGTGGAAGGCTTGTCTAACGAAATTCGCCAGAAGCTTGCCGAAGCGCGGCCGGAAACTCTCGCCCATGCGGCGCGAATTTCAGGTGTCACCCCGGCGGCTGTGTCTATTTTGTTAGTGCATCTGAAAAAGCGCCGCTTGGTAGCAGCGGCAGAGGTCGTTAACGGATGAGTTCGTTGACCCCACTGTTGAAAACGCTTCCAGCAAGCGTTGCACCACGTCTCGATCAAGGGCTTAGTCAGTTGGCTATCAGCGTTGACGACCATCAGCGTGAACAGCTGCTAGGCTTATTGGCACTGTTGCACAAGTGGAACCGGGCTTATAACCTCACAGCGGTGCGCGACATTGACGAAATGGTGTCGCGCCATGTGCTCGATAGCGCCGTCGTTATGCCTTATGTACACGGGCCCCGGCTGCTGGATGTAGGCGCTGGCCCAGGGCTACCCGGTATCGTGCTGGCTATTTTAGCGCCCGAGCTTGAGGTGACGCTGCTGGACAGTAATGGCAAAAAGGTGCGTTTTCAGCGCCAGGCGGTAATGGAGCTTGGTCTTAAAAACGTGACGCCTGTGCAGGCACGGGTAGAGCAGTTTGAGGCCGCCGCTTTTGATCAGGTGATTTCGAGAGCGTTTGCCAGCTTGGTCGATTTTGTCACCTTGACCCGCCAGCTACCCAGCGCGGATGGCCAGTGGCTAGCGATGAAAGGGCCGGGGGCGGACGATGAACTGCGCGATCTGCCCACCGATATACGTTTACACAAGCGTTATCTGCTGGAAGTACCCTTTGAAGCGGCCCAGCGGCAGCTGTTGGTTCTAAATAGTGAAAGCTGAATGTTAAAAGCTGAACGTTGATTCTGACCCCAAGAAGGAGTTGAGTAAGTGAGCCAGATCATTGCCCTGACCAACCAAAAAGGCGGCGTGGGCAAGACCACTTCAGCCGTTAATCTGGCAGCCAGTCTCGCAGCGCTCGACCGTCGCGTACTGTTGGTGGATCTTGACCCCCAAGGTCATGCCAGCATGGGCAGCGGCATTGATAAATATGAGCTCGATAAAAGCGTGCTCGACGTCCTGCTGGGTGAAGCAACGGCAGCTGAAACCATCGTCAAAAAACTAGCGGTAAAATACGACGTTCTGCCGGGTAACGGTGATCTCACCGCCGCCGAAGTCGAGCTATTGGATCGTGACAAAAGCGAAAGCTGCCTGACCACAGCGCTTGGGTCAGTCGCGGATGAGTACGATGTGGTGCTGATTGACTGCCCACCGTCTTTGAATATGCTCACCGTCAATGCGCTAACGGCTTCCGATAGCGTATTGATCCCACTGCAGTGTGAGTTCTATGCGCTAGAAGGGTTATCGGCACTGCTTGATACCGTTGAGCAGATTAAGCAAAACGTGAATCCCGATTTAGCGATTGCAGGTATTCTGCGCACCATGTACGACAAGCGCACCAGCTTAACGCGGGAAGTGGATAAGCAGCTGCGTGACTACTTTGGCGATATGCTGTTAAAAACCACCATACCGCGCAACGTTAAAGTTGCCGAAGCGCCGAGCCACGGGCTACCCGTGACGCAATATGCCCGGTTTTCCCGGGGCAGTCAGGCCTATCGTGTATTGGCGAAAGAGATCATTCGTCGCCTTGCACTGTAAACACGATTTGCACTCTAAAAGCTACGCGCTGTAAAAAAATGAGGGAAAGCGAATGACGCGTAAACCCGCGCTGGGACGTGGCCTGGATGCCCTGATTGGTGCCGGTGCCCGTCGCCGTGACAGTTTAGAGCTTGCCGGTAGCGGCACACCGTTGGAGCTTGCGGACGCAACGAAAAGCACCGCAACCGACGAAGTGATCGAAGATCGTCTGGAACGGCTACCGTTAGGCCAATTAACCCGCGGTAAATATCAGCCGCGGCGCGATATTCAGCCTGAAGCGTTAGAAGAGCTGGCCGATTCTATTCGTGCCCAGGGCGTGATGCAGCCGATCGTGGTGCGCCCAATGGGCGAAGATCGCTACGAAATCATTGCCGGTGAGCGTCGTTGGCGGGCAGCCCAACTTGCAGAGCTGGACGTTATTCCGGCAGTGATCCGCGAAGTCAGCGACGAAGTCGCCTTGGCGCTGGCGCTGATTGAAAACATCCAGCGTGAAAATCTTAACGCTATTGAAGAAGCCATGGCACTTAAGCGCCTTGGTGAAGAGTTTGAGCTTACCCAGCAGCAGATTGCCGACGCAGTGGGTAAATCGCGCACTCAGGTGGCTAATCTGTTGCGCCTGCTGGCGCTAGACCCGGAAGTACAAACCCTGCTCGAACGGGGCGATTTGGATATGGGCCATGCGCGGGCGTTGCTAACGTTAAATAGCGCCCAGCAACGCCAAGTAGCTCATGAAGTGGTCAATAACGATATGACCGTTCGGGCAACCGAAGCGCTGGTGAAAAAAGTGCAGACCAGCCAAGCCCCTATTAACACGCCTAGCCGTCCAAACAAACAGCCCGATGTGGCAAAACTGGAAACCCACCTTGGCGAGTTACTGGGCGCGCCGGTCTCGATTGATCATGGTCAAAAAGGCAAAGGTAAGTTAACGATTCGCTACACCAGCCTGGAAGAACTGGATGGAATCTTAAACCATATTAAATAGCAGGCTATTCAATATCGCGTAAGAAGCGGACACGTTTTCCCCCTTTGGTCGCAAATCAGCCCTTAAGCGGGCAAAATCGATGCGACTTCGGTTGAAGGTGTGATAGCGCTTCCCTATAATCGCGCAAGATTTGTGCAGGTTGGCTGCGATTGTCTAGGAATACGCTTGTCGAGATATAACGATTTTTATGTAAAAGCTGGGTGTTATTTCAGAACGCTATGTCAGAGAGCTATTTAGAAAGCTATGCAGCGATACGAAACCCGGCGGCGAAGAGCCTATATCGTTCGACTTACCATCGCGCAGTTGATTGTTACAGTAGTGGGCATGGTGCTTGGCTACATGCTTGGGCAAACGGAAGGTTTGTTATCTGTATTGCTAGGAGCCTTAGTCGCGCTGTTGCCCCAGGCGTTTTTTATTCAGCGAATGGGGTTTTTTCACGCCAAGCGCCGAACACGAGGAGCAATTCACTTATTTCGCGCTGAAGCAGGCAAGTTTGGTTTGACGGTGGCACTGTTTGTCGCAGTGTTTGTAGTAGCGCCCCCCTCAAACCCCGCTTTATTTTTTTACGCTTACGTCGCGGTTGTTCTAACGCATTGGCTGACGCCTTGGTTAATCCCAAAAAATGCTAATGCCTAGAGATCGCGCAACTAATTGAGGTGACACATCCATGGCCGCAGGAAACGAAGTCTCTTCGACTTACTATATCCAGCACCACTTGCAGAACCTGACCTTTGGTAACCACCCCGTTAATGGTTGGTCGCTGGCACACTCTGCTGAAGAAGCCCGTGAAATGGGCTTTTGGGCCATTCACCTAGACACCATGGGCTGGTCCATCGCCATGGGGTTGCTGTTTATCTGGGTTTTCCGTAAAGCCGGTAAAATGGCGACTACCGGAGTACCCGGCGGGCTACAAAATGCGGTAGAGATGGTGGTCGAGTTCATCGAAAACTTGGTTAAGGCCACTTTCCATGGGCGTAACGCAAACATTGCACCGCTGGCGCTAACGCTGTTTGTCTGGATTTTGCTGATGAACACGCTGAAGATCATTCCAGTGGACTATTTTCCAGTGTTGTTCGCCAAGCTCGGCGTCGACTATATGAAAATCGTCCCAACGACTGACCCCAATGCCACACTCGGCATGGCGTTAGGCGTGTTTGGCCTGATTATTTATTACAGTCTTAAGGTGAAAGGCGTCGGTGGTTTCGCCAAAGAGTTGTCACTTACTCCGTTCAACCACTGGGCGCTGATTCCTTTCAACCTAGTGCTCGAAATTATTGGCTTGCTGGTGAAGCCGCTTGGTCTCGGTTTACGTCTTTTCGGCAACATGTTTGCCGGTGAAGTGATCTTTATTTTGATCGCCCTGCTGCCGTTTTGGGCTATCTGGCTATTGGATGTGCCGTGGGCCATCTTCCACATCTTGGTGGTCACTCTGCAGGCCTTCATTTTTACAACCCTATCGGTTGTCTATCTGAGCGCTGCACACGAACACCATTAACCTAGCAATAACGTTTTCATTAACCCTCAACCTTAACCAAAACTTAAACTCAGGAGCTTTATCATGGAAATGGTTTATCTATCAGCTGCCATCATCATCGGTCTGGGCGCACTGGCTACCGGCATCGGCTTCGCTCTGTTGGGCGGCAAACTGCTTGAGTCAACTGCGCGTCAGCCTGAATTGGGCGACCAACTGCAAACCAAAACCTTCATCATGGCCGGCCTGCTGGATGCTGTTCCGATGATCGGTGTTGGTATTGCGATGTACCTGATTTTCGTTGTTGCCGGTTAATGACAGCTCAGCCGAGCGCTAAGCGCTCGGTTTTGTTTCACTCCGGTCGCCACGAACTTGTCAGAGGTACATTCCTGTGAATATCAACATGACGCTAATCGGGCAAACGATCGCCTTCGCGATCTTTGTCTGGTTTTGCATAAAGTATGTGTGGCCTCCGATCAGCAACGCGCTTCATGAGCGTCAGAAAAAAATTGCTGATGGCTTGGACGCAGCTAGCCGTGCTAACCGTGATCTTGAGCTTGCTCAAGAACGCGCTGAGCAGACGCTGCGTGAAAGCAAGGAGCAAGCTTCTCAGATTCTAGAGCAGGCCAACAAACGCTCTGCCCAGATGATTGAAGAGGCCCGCGAGCAAGCCCGTGCCGAAGGTGAACGCCTTGTAGCCAGCGCACGTTCAGAGATTGAGCAAGAAGTGAACCGTGCAAAAGACGAGCTTCGCGCCCAGGTCTCTTATCTCGCTGTTATGGGTGCCGAGCGTGTTCTTGAAGCGTCGGTCGACGAACAAGCACATCGCAAGTTACTCGATGAGCTTGCTGCTGAACTGTAAGGAGGTGAATCATGGCGGAACTACTGACCGTCGCTCGTCCTTACGCTAAGGCAGCGTTTGAATACGCGCGTGATCATGATGCGCTTGATAGCTGGTCACAGTCGCTGAGCTTTTTAAGCTTTGCGGTAGCTGACAGCGATGTTCGTCGTTTGCTAGGCAGTCCAAAGCTTGAGAACGAGCAAAAAGTATCTCTGCTGGCCGATATGACACCAGGCGAGCAAGACGACGCTTTACGTCGTTTTTTAGATGTTTTGGCAGACCAAGGTCGTTTGATGTCACTGAAATCAATCGCTGAGCAGTTTGAGCACCTACGTGCCGAACATGAGCAGCGTGTTGAAGTGAACGTCACCTCTGCTTACAAATTAGATAGTAAGCAGAAGACCAAGCTCGCGAACGCGCTCAAGAAACGTCTGAATCGCGAAATCTCCATTACTACTCAGGTGGACAAGTCGCTTATCGGCGGTGTCATCCTGCGTGCTGGCGACACCGTTATTGACGGGTCGGTACGTGGTCGATTGAACCGCCTTTCCGAAGCGCTAACCGCTTGAGTCTGAGGGACATGGCATGCAGCAACTGAATCCTTCCGAGATCAGCGACATCATCAAGCAGCGAATTGAAAAGCTTGACGTCGCATCCGAAGCCCGTAATCAGGGCACCATCGTCACTGTTTCCGACGGTATCGTGAAAATCCACGGCCTCGAAGACGCGATGTTTGGTGAAATGATTGAATTTCCCAACAGCATTTTTGGCATGGTACTGAACCTGGAGCGAGACTCCGTAGGTGCCGTCGTGCTGGGTGACTATCTGCAGCTTGAAGAGGGCATGACCGCCAAGTGTACCGGTCGTATTCTCGAAGTGCCGGTAGGCCCTGAGCTGATTGGTCGCGTGGTCGATGCGCTGGGTAACCCCATCGATGGTAAAGGCGATATCGACGCCAAAATGACCGACGCCGTTGAGAAAGTGGCGCCGGGCGTTATTACCCGTCAATCCGTTGATGAGCCGATTCAAACCGGTCTGAAGTCAATCGACGCCATGGTGCCGATTGGCCGTGGTCAGCGTGAGCTGATCATCGGTGACCGCCAGATTGGTAAGTCCGCCATTGCCATTGATGCGATCATCAACCAGAAAGGCAAAGGCGTGACCTGTGTTTACGTTGCCATTGGTCAGAAGCAGTCGACCATTGCCAACGTGGTGCGCAAGCTCGAAGAGCACGGCGCCATGGAGCACACTATCGTTGTCGCCGCTGGCGCTGCCGATCCGGCTCCCATGCAGTTCCTGGCTGCTTACTCTGGCTGCACCATGGGCGAATACTTCCGCGACCGCGGCGAGAACTCGCTGATTGTGTATGACGACCTTTCCAAGCAGGCCGTTGCGTACCGTCAGGTATCGCTGCTGCTGCGTCGTCCGCCCGGCCGTGAAGCTTATCCTGGTGACGTTTTCTATCTCCACTCGCGTCTACTTGAGCGGGCTGCGCGTGTTAACGCCGACTACGTTGAAAAGTTCACCAACGGTGAAGTGAAAGGCAAAACCGGTTCCTTAACCGCGCTGCCGATCATCGAAACCCAGGGTGGTGACGTTTCTGCGTTCGTTCCGACCAACGTAATCTCGATTACCGATGGTCAGATCTTCCTGGAAACCAACCTGTTTAACTCCGGTATTCGTCCGGCGATTAACGCAGGTCTGTCGGTTTCTCGTGTGGGTGGTTCGGCGCAGACCAAGATCATCAAAAAGCTCGGCGGTAGTGTCCGTCTAGCGTTGGCTCAGTACCGTGAGCTGGCGGCGTTCTCGCAGTTCGCGTCTGATCTTGATGAAGCCACGCGTAAGCAGCTTGAGCACGGTCAGCGTGTCACTGAGCTGATGAAGCAGAATCAGTACTCGCCGATGTCGATCGCTGAAATGGCGCTGTCTCTGTATGCCGCCAACGAAGGCTTCCTGGATGATGTCGAAGTGAACAAAGTGTTGGACTTTGAGCGTGCTCTGCACGACTACATGAAGTCTGAGCACGGTGATTTGCTCGACAAAATCAACCAGAGCGGTGACTACAACGGTGAGATTCAAGACAGCTTGAAGTCGGGTCTCGAGAAGTTCAAGGCGACTCAGAGCTGGTAATGTCTAGCCCGCCTGCGGGCGGGTTTGCATGCTTTCTGAGAGCCACGAACGAAGGGTAGATCGCTATGGCAGCTGCAAAAGAGATACGCACCCAGATCGGGAGCATTAAAAATACGCAAAAGATTACCAGCGCCATGGAAATGGTGGCTGCATCTAAAATGCGTAAAGCGCAAGATCTGATGAGAGCTAGTCAGCCTTACGCTAAGCAGATCCGCAACGTGGTCGGCCACATTGCCGACGCGAACCCCGAGTACACGCACGACTATATGGTCGAGCGTAGCGAGGTGAAACGCGTTGGTTACATTGTGGTCTCCACCGACCGTGGTCTGTGCGGTGGCTTGAACCATAATCTTTTCAAAGCCTTACTCAAACAGGCCAGCGAATGGAAAAAGCAGGGCGCAGAGCAGGATTTTTGTGCCCTGGGTGCTAAAGCCAGCACCTTTTTCCGTAACTACGGTGGCAATTTGGTAGCGGCGAAGAGCGGTTTAGGCGAAGCCCCGACCGTTGAAGGGTTGATTGGCAGTATTAAGGTCATGCTCGAAGCGTACGATGAAGGACGTCTCGACCGGCTGTACGTGGTGCACAACGAGTTTGTGAACACCATGACGCAAAGGCCAGTTGTGCGTCAGCTTCTTCCCTTGTCGCCTGATCTAGGCGCAGACGCTGAGCAAGACGACGAAAACGCCCGTCCCGGAAGCTGGGACTACCTGTATGAACCGGATGCCAAGGCGTTGCTCGATAGCCTGCTGGTTCGTTTCATCGAATCGCAGGTGTATCAGGCGGTAGTGGAAAACGGCGCTTGTGAGCAAGCCGCCCGGATGATCGCTATGAAAAGTGCCACTGACAACGCAGGCGGCCTGATCGACGATCTGGAGATGGTGTACAACAAGGCCCGTCAGGCCGCCATCACCCAGGAAATTTCTGAGATCGTCGGCGGCGCTGCTGCCGTATAACGCCTAGGGAGCCGACGCTTTTAGCGGCTCCCGGCAGACAGGTTTCATTTGCAGGTTTTAGAGAGGAACCAAGATGAGCGGACGTATCGTACAAATCATCGGCGCGGTGATTGACGTAGAGTTTCCGCGGGACTCTGTGCCCAAGGTCTACGACGCGCTGAAGGTCTCCGATGTTGAGACTATCCTCGAAGTCCAGCAGCAGCTGGGCGACGGCGTGGTGCGCACCATCGCCATGGGCTCCACTGAGGGCTTAAAGCGTGGCATGGAAACGACCAGCACAGGTGCCGCGATTTCCGTACCGGTAGGTAAGGAAACGCTGGGCCGTATTATGAACGTACTCGGCGAGCCGATCGACGAAGCGGGACCGATCGGTGAGCAAGAGCGTATGCCGATTCACCGTAAAGCACCGAGCTATGCCGATCAGGCAGCCTCTAACGAGCTGCTGGAAACCGGTATCAAGGTTATCGACTTGGTCTGCCCATTCGCTAAGGGCGGTAAAGTTGGCCTGTTTGGCGGCGCTGGTGTGGGTAAAACCGTTAACATGATGGAGCTTATCCGCAACATCGCCACCGAGCACAGCGGCTACTCAGTATTCGCCGGTGTGGGTGAGCGTACGCGTGAGGGTAACGACTTCTATCACGAAATGACCGAGTCCAACGTTATCGATAAGGTATCGCTGGTTTACGGTCAGATGAACGAGCCGCCGGGCAACCGTTTGCGCGTTGCGTTGACGGGCCTAACCATCGCTGAGAAATTCCGTGATGAAGGCCGCGACGTACTGCTGTTCGTCGATAACATCTACCGTTACACCCTGGCCGGTACCGAAGTATCTGCCCTGTTGGGTCGTATGCCGTCAGCGGTAGGTTATCAGCCAACGCTAGCCGAAGAGATGGGCGTGCTGCAGGAACGTATTACCTCGACGAAAACCGGTTCAATCACGTCTGTGCAGGCCGTATACGTACCTGCGGATGACTTGACCGATCCGTCTCCGGCAACCACCTTCTCGCACCTGGACGCCACCGTGGTACTGGCGCGTTCTATCGCCGAACTGGGTATCTACCCGGCGATCGATCCGCTTGACTCCACATCGCGCCAGTTGGATCCGTTGGTCGTCGGTGAAGAACATTACGCCACCGCTCGCGGTGTGCAGAACGTGCTTCAGCGCTACAAAGAGCTTAAGGATATCATCGCAATCCTAGGTATGGATGAGCTGTCGGATGAAGACAAGCTGGCCGTATCGCGGGCGCGTAAAATCCAGCGCTTCTTGTCGCAGCCGTTCTTCGTGGCTGAGGTATTTACCGGTTCACCAGGTAAGTATGTGTCGCTGAAAGACACCATTAGTGGCTTCCAGGGCATCCTTGCTGGCGAATACGACGATATGCCGGAACAGGCCTTCTACATGGTCGGCTCCATCGACGAAGCCGTCGAGAAAGCCAACCAGATGAAGAAGTAATCCCGTCCATTAGGGGGATTCGCTATGGCGAATAGCTTTACTTGCAATATCGTCAGCGCTGAAGCATCCATCTTCTCAGGTACCGTTGAGCAGGTGATTGCTTCCGGGATGATGGGTGACCTGGGCATTTTGCCGGGTCACGCTCCGCTGCTGACCGAGCTTCAGCCGGGCCCGATCCGCGTGATCTATGACGGTGGCGCAGAAGAGAACTTCTACGTCACCGGCGGATTCATGGAAGTTCAGCCGGATATGGTAACGATACTGGCTGATGCTGCCTCACGGGCCAGCGACCTCAATGAGGCTGCTGCCGAAGAAGCGCGTCAGCAAGCGCTGAAAGCCTTTAACGAGAAGTCATCGGAGCTTGATTACACCCGAGCGGCCGCTGAACTTGCCGAAGCCGTTGCACAGCTGCGAACGATTCAGCAGCTGCGTAAAAAGGCGGGTAAAGGCTAACACCCACGCGTTTGGCGTGTGTCTAACGCCCCTTAAACCTGTCAGCAAAGGTTTAAGGGGCGTTTTTTGTTTGTCAGTACCTTACGTCAATATGCTGGTTAGCAGCACGACGTTGTTTCGTGAAGGGGAGCGCCATGGCACTGAATGAAGAAAGCCTGCAGGAATTAAAAGCCGAACTACTTGAGGAGTTGGCCAAGGAAGTGCCGAGTAAATCGGTGCTCTCTTTGCGCTTGGCCGAAACCCGCTCGGCGGATATCGGTGAAGTGCTCGAAGAGATGATTGAGGATGACGAAGAGCTGCCTGCGGCGCTCGCTCTGCTGGATATACTTTCTGCCGAACGGGCCGCCAATGTACTGGGCTATCTGCCCGGTGAGAGCCAGCTTGAGGTTGTTAGAGAACTTGATGACAGTCAGGTACTCAAGCTACTGGAAGAGATGGGTTCGGACGAACGTGCCGACCTATTTAATCTACTCAGTGAAGACCGACGCGAAGCGCTGCTGCGTCGTATGGCCCACCGCGAGCGGGAAGACCTAAAGCGGCTAGCAAGCTACGAAGAGGGTACCGCCGGCGCCATCATGACCTCTGACTATGTCTCCATAGCCAGTGGCATGACGGTGTCGCAAGCGATGATGCGGGTACGTCAGACTGCCCCGGATGCAGAAACGGTTTATCAGCTGTATATCCTGGATAGTGATGGTGAGCTGATTGGCACTATGTCACTGCGCCAACTGATGGTAGCGCGCCCCGGCGCTATTGTTGATGACATCATGATCAAAGATGTTATCAGCACACGAGTCGATAACGCCCAGGAAGATGTCGCGCGTATTGTGGCGAAGTACGATCTGTTAGCCCTACCGGTGATTGATGCCGATAATCGTATGGTAGGCATAGTGACCCACGATGACGCCATGGATGTCGCTGAATCTGAGGCCACTGAAGATTTCCACAAGGGCATGTCGATCGGCCAGTTGGAAGACGGCGTTAGTCGAGTACCGCTCTGGAGCCTTTACCGGAAGCGGGTGTTTTGGCTGGTACTGCTGGTCTTTGCCAACCTATTTTCAGGCGCCGGGATTGCCTATTTTGAAGAGACCATTGCCGCCCAGGTGGCGTTGGTGTTCTTTTTACCGCTGTTGATCGGCAGTGGCGGTAATGCCGGGGCCCAGGCCGCCACGCTGATGGTGCGCGGGATGGCAACCGGTGATGTAGGCGTAAAAGATTGGGGTAAATTACTCGGGCGCGAGCTACTTGTCGCCGGGTCACTCGGTATCACCATGGCCATCGCGGTAACGCCGATTGGCATTATGCGCGGGGGCGAAGCATTGGCGATGGTGGTGGCCTTTAGCATGGTCACCATCGTGCTGTTCGGCAGCCTGCTGGGGATGTGTTTGCCCTTTGTTCTTGAGCGCTTCAAGGTCGACCCAGCCACGGCCTCGGCACCGCTGGTCACCACGCTGATTGATGCCTCTGGGGTGGTGATTTACTTCAGTATTGCCACGCTGTTGCTGTCTTAACCGGTGTGAAAGGATCAAAGGGTTAGCGCATGGAACTGCTGGCCGCCCGGGTAATAAACAGCACTTCTACATGACCGAGCCACTCAATATCGCTGGCCAGTGCCTTCAACTGGCTAGCGAGGCACTGAGGCGGTTGATGAACCGCATCAGCAATAATCAGCGATACCGAGACCTTGTCGTCCAGGTAGTGCAACTGCAGCTCGTTCAGGGTGCGCCACACAGGGTGCTTATACCAGCGGGCATCGAGTGCTGCCTCTACTTCAGGGCGCAGTGGAAGCCCAGGCAAACGACTTGGGTCGCCCGCTCCGGCGTCATCTTCGGGGTCAACGTGGAAGATCACATCGGTCAACGCGGGGAATTCATGGCGTAGGCGGCGGCTGACTTCGTTACCGATTTCATGCGCTTCTGACACAGTAATTTTGGGCCCCACCACCACGTGCAGATCAACCATCACCCAGCCCGCCGACTGGCGCGTACGCAGGTCATGAACGCTATCCACACCCGGTACGCTGCAGGCCACATCGTGCATCTGATCCTGTACATCCACCGGTAGCGCGGTATCTACCAACTCGCGGGCCGATTCCCACAGCAAGTCCAACCCTACTTTTCCGACCAATAAGCCCACGATGATGGCAGCAACAGCATCCAACCAGCCCAAGCCAAATTGGGCGCCTACCAGGGCTACCAGCACCACGGCGGTGGAGAGTGCGTCACTGCGCGAGTGCCAAGCGTTGGCTTCAAGTAATTTCGACTTTACTCGCTTGGCGACGCGCATGGTGTAGCGAAAAATCCACTCCTTACTGAGCAGCGCAATCACCGTGATAACAATCGCCAGCAGGCCAGGGGCGTTGACGTCGGTGCCGCTAAACAGGCGGTCCAGGCTTGACCAGGCAATACCGCCCGCGACGAAGATCAGCACGCTTCCCAGTAATAACGTGGTGAGGGTTTCGATACGGCCGTGGCCGTAATGGTGGTCTTTATCGGGCTCCTGGCGGCCATAATGAATCGCCGCGAGAACAAAGCCATCGGTGATTAAATCCGATAAAGAGTGAATGCCGTCGGCGATCAACGCCGCTGAGCCGACCATAAAACCAATCGTGACTTTAACGACACTCAATAGGGCATCCAACCACGCACCGATGTAGGTGACACGCTTGGCTTCTTGGCTAAGTCGCGCTTGATCGTGAACCACTGGCGTTTCAACGGTCTGAGTCATGGGTACCTTGCAAGGACGCACGCTTTCAATAGACGCCTATTGTAGCGCACTCCTTATATCCTCTATAGCATCCACTGCCTTTGGAGGGTGAAACAGCGCCTTTAAGCGGCGGTAGCGGGCAATCTCAGTAAGGCAATGGCGGACAAAGAATGGGCGGATGTGTATGCTTTAGCGCCATTGAAAACCATCAAATTATGACGACACACGGGATTATTTATGGATTGGCTCCAGGTGGTGGTGTTAGCGGTTGTTCAGGGAATTTCTGAATTTTTACCCGTTTCGAGCTCTGCCCACCTGATTTTGGTGCCTGTGCTGACAGAGTGGCAAGATCAAGGCTTAGCCTTTGATGTGGCGCTGCATTTGGGCAGCCTCTCCGCCGTAATACTCTATTTTCGCCAAGAAATTTGGCAGATGGTGACCAGCAGCCTAGCGGCTATACGCGGTAAAGGCGTTAATGATGATGCACGGCTCGCCTTTTGGGTGACATTAGCCACCATCCCTGTCGGTATTATTGGTTTAGTACTGCACGATGTTATTTCTCATTTTATGCGCTCTACGCTGATAATAGGCTTCAGTTTAATTGGTTTCGGGCTATTGTTGGGGTATGCCGATTGGCGTAAAGGGGGAGCACGCAGCGAGTACCAACTGGGTTTGAAGGATGTGCTGATTATTGGCGGCGCCCAGGCGCTGGCGCTCATTCCAGGCACTTCGCGCTCGGGCATCACCATCACGGCGGCTTTAATGGTGGGGATGAGCCGGGAAGGTGCCTCGCGGTTCTCGTTTTTGTTGTCGATTCCGGTGATTGTGTTGGCCGGTGGCTTGGAAGCCATAGGCCTGTTTAACGCGCCTCAGTCGATTGATTGGTTAGCGATGCTAGTGGGTACGTTATTGTCCGGGGTCAGCGCGTACCTATGTATCCACTATTTCCTAGTCATCATCAAACAATTGGGAATGCAGCCGTTTGTTATTTATCGCGTACTGTTTGGCGCTTGGCTGCTATGGTTCTTTTATTTTTAACTGTTTGTTTTTTAACTATTTGTTTTTAAAAACTAATTTTTAGAGTTTATTTCCAGGGCAAGGCAGCTATGAATAGGTCTGTTAAGAAAAAGTCTGGCAAAAAAGCAGCTGGCAAAAATGAGTTTGTAGCGCGGTCGGGTAGGTGGGGAAGGGAGTTAGTCGTGCTAGGCATAGTGCTGGGTGCTTTGCTGGTATTGCCCGGCTGTTCCGAGAGTGATCGTCCGCTGGACCCTCCGGTCCGTTTTGACGGCAATATTTTTGGCACCTTTTATCAGGTCACCATTATGGACCCACTCACTCAAGGCGAGTCTCTTGAACTGGAAGAGGGTTTCAAAGCAGAGCTTGAAAGCGTTGATCAGGCGATGTCCACCTACCGTGACGATTCCGAATTGATCGCCTTTAACGAAGCGCCTTTAGAAGAGTGGCAGCCACTCTCCAATGAATTGATTGAAGTGTTGGCCATCAGCCAGTCGGTGGCTGAAGCGAGCCACGGTGCCTTTGATATTACGGTGGGTGACTTGGTTAATTTATGGAGCTTCGGCCCTGGCGCACGGCCTGAGACAGTACCGGCTGATGAGGTACTGGCCGAGCAGCTTGCCCAAGTGGGTTTTGATGCCATAGAGCTCGATAGTCAAACTATGCAGGCAAGGCGTACGCGCGATGTGTTTGTCGATCTTTCCGGGGTGGCCAAAGGTCATGCCACGAATCGAGTGGCCACGTACCTGGATCAACAGGGTATTGAGCACTACTTAGTCAACTTAGGCGGTGACCTGATTGCCCGCGGCGTGCGCGATGAAGATGAACAGACGCCGTGGCGAATTGGCATTGAAGTCCCCGAAGATGGCCAGCAGCGAGCCCAGCATATTATTCCGCTAGAAAGCATGTCAGTGGCTACCTCGGGCGACTATCGCAACTATTTTGAAGTAGAGGGTGAACGCTTCTCCCATACTATTGATCCGCGCACAGGCCGACCTGTCACTCACCAATTGGCCTCGGTGTCAGTCTTTCATCCCTCTAACGCTTGGGCGGATGCTTGGGCGACGGCACTATTAGTCGTCGGTGAACAAGACGCTATGCAGATGGCCATCGAGAATAACCTAAAAGGACTTCTGCTCGTTCGCGAGGGAGAGCAGTGGCGCAGCCTTGCTACGCCTGAATTTGTTAATTATTTCGGTGAATCACTGGTTGATGAGCTGGGTATTGAACAACTCCCTACCCCAGCGCCCACCAACCCACCCGTAACAGGTGAATAACATGCATGAACTGGATATCGTCATTCTCGCCGCAGGGAAAGGCACGCGTATGCGTTCTCAAACCCCTAAAGTACTGCATACCTTGGCGGGCAAGCCCATGGTGCAGCATGTATTGGATACAGCCTCAGGACTGCAGCCTGATCGTACCCATGTCGTTATCGGCCATGGTGCGGAGCAGCTGCGCGAGGCGCTGGCCGACACTGCGGTGCAGTTTGCCGTGCAGGCCGAACAAAAAGGCACCGGTCACGCGGTGGCTCAAGCGCTTGAGCAGCTCGGTAGCGGCAAGGTGCTTATCCTCTATGGCGATGTCCCCCTGTTACAGCGTGATTCACTGAGGGAATTATTGGCCCAAGTGGATGAACAGCACATTGGCCTGTTGACGGTGACGCTGGATGACCCAACGGGCTATGGCCGGATTGTGCGCAACGATGCAGGCCATGCGGTGGCGATTGTTGAACAAAAAGATGCTAGCAGCGCGCAGCTTGCGATTAGCGAATGCAATACCGGCATTATGGCCATGACCAGCGCACAGCTAAAACGCTGGTTACCGCAGCTTTCCGCTGAGAATGCCCAGGGCGAGTACTACCTCACCGATGTGATCGCCATGGCTGCTGATGAAGGCATCAAGGTATGCACCGCCCAGCCAGCCACTGCCGTTGAGGTAGAAGGCGTTAATAATCGCGCGCAAATGGCTCGCCTGGAGCGCGCTTATCAGCAGCAGCTAGCTGAAAAACTGATGGCGCAGGGCGTGGCGCTTGCCGACCCCGCACGCTTGGATGTGCGCGGGCGCTTAACCTGCGGTCATGATGTGTTTATTGATGTGGGCTGCGTGTTTGAAGGCGACGTTGAACTGGGTGAAGGCGTACGTATCGGCCCTTACTGCGTGATTAAAAATAGCACCATTGGTGCCGAAAGCGTGGTAGACAACCATAGTGTGATAGAGGGCACCGTGGCAGCGGGCTTGAACCAGATCGGCCCCTTTGCGCGGCTACGCCCCGGGACACGGTTGGCGGTCAAAGCCAAGGTGGGCAATTTTGTTGAAACTAAAAATGCCGATGTGGGTGAGGGTAGTAAGATTAATCACCTAAGCTATGTAGGTGATGCACGCTTAGGCCGGGATGTGAACGTTGGTGCTGGCACGATTACCTGCAACTACGACGGTGCTAACAAACACCACACAGAGATTGGTGACAATGCCTTTATTGGTTCAAACACCGCCCTGGTCGCGCCGGTCTCGGTAGGCAAAGGCGCTACCGTCGGGGCAGGGTCGACGATTGCTAAAGACGTTACCGATTACGCTTTAGCTGTCACACGTGGTCGGCAGTTAGAAAAAATCGACTGGCTGCGCCCCAGCAAGCGTACAGAGCCATAGTCCTTAAAAATAGTGCTAAGAATCATTAAAAAGCCGTATTCATAATGAATGGCCGTCGTTTTACCGTTCTGCGGATTGGTTGAGTAATGTTTGTAACGTGCTCTGGTTAATGACCTAGGAGAGTGATTATGTGTGGCATTGTTGCCGCCGTTGCCCAGCGCAACGTCCAAGAAATTTTATTAGAAGGACTCAAACGCCTGGAGTACCGCGGCTACGATTCGGCCGGTATGACGGTGTTTAGCGATGGCGTACTGACCCGCCGCCGGGCGCTGGGTAAAGTGGCGGCGCTTGCCGCGCAATTGGATGCTGACGCATTGCCCGGGTTTTCAGGCATAGCGCACACTCGCTGGGCCACCCACGGCAAACCCTCTGAAGCCAATGCCCACCCGCATCATAGCGGCTCCCATGTTGATGAAAACCAAGTAGCGGTGGTGCATAACGGGATTATTGAAAACTACGAGCATATAAAAGATAACTTGCAGCGCAACGGCTACGCGTTTAACTCCGAAACCGATACCGAAGTGATTGCCCACTTACTCTCCGAAAAGCTGAACGATGGCCTCACCCTGTTTGACGCGACGCAACAGATCGTTAACGGCTTAGGTGGCGCTTATGCCTTGGGCGTGATGAGCGCTAAAGAACCCGGTGTGGTGGTCGGTGCCCGCCAGGGCAGCCCGCTGGTCGTTGGCGTGGGCATTAATGAAGCCTTTTTAGCCTCTGACCCGCTGGCACTACTGCCAGTGACGGATCGCTTTATTTATCTTGAAGAGGGCGATCTGGTTGAGCTACGCGAGCAGGGCGTTATACGCATTGTGGATCGCCATGGTAACCACGTTGAGCGTCCTATTCAGACCTTTGAGCACGGCGATGGCGCTGCCAGCAAAGGCGAATACCGCCACTACATGCTCAAGGAAATTTTTGAACAGCCGAAGGTCATCGAAGCAGCATTAGAAGGGCGTTTGAGTGCTCAAAGCGTGTTAGTGGAAAGCTTTGGCCCTGATGCGCTGGCGCTTTTCCAGCGTACCCGTCAAGTGCATATCATCGCCTGCGGCACCAGCTACCACGCCGGGCTGGTGGCGCGTTACTGGCTAGAGCGTTACGCCGGTGTACCGGTTCAGGTTGAAGTGGCCTCAGAGTACCGTTACCGCCACCCAGTCGTGCCCGAAGGTACGTTGTTTGTCAGCCTCTCCCAATCGGGTGAAACCGCGGATACGCTGGCGGCGCTGCGTTTTTCGAAAACGCTCAACTATGTCGGGTCGTTGGCAATTTGTAACGTGCCCGGCAGCTCATTGGTGCGTGAGTCAGACATTACCCTGATGACACGCGCAGGCCCTGAAATTGGCGTCGCCTCCACCAAAGCCTTTACGACTCAGCTGGTGGCGCTAATGCTACTCACGCTTTCCGTGAGCAAAGCAAAAGGGCAGGCCGAATACCCAGATATCATCGCCGCTCTACGCACGCTGCCAGAGGTGTGCCAGCGAGTGTTGTCGCTAGACAACCAGATCGAAGCGCTTTCCCAGGCATTTGCTGAAAAACACCATGCGCTCTTTTTAGGGCGCGGCGCCCACTACCCAATTGCCCTGGAAGGGGCTCTTAAGCTCAAAGAGATCTCTTATATTCATGCCGAAGCGTATCCGGCAGGCGAACTTAAGCACGGCCCGCTGGCGCTGGTGGACAGCGAAATGCCGGTGATCTCGGTCGCCCCCAACGACGACCTGCTTGAAAAGCTAAAATCTAACTTGCAGGAAGTCCGCGCCCGCGGTGGCCAACTGTTCGTATTTGCCGATGAAAGCGTGGGCATTGATGCCCAGGAAGATATTCGTGTGCTAACGCTTCCTCACGTGCACGAAGCGCTGGCGCCGCTACTGTATACGCTGCCGTTACAACTGCTGAGTTATCACGTGGCCGTGCTAAAAGGTACTGACGTTGACCAGCCGCGCAACTTGGCTAAAAGCGTGACCGTCGAATAAGTGTCGAATAAAAGCCCCGCTCCGCCGTTAAGCACCCGCCTCACTGACAGTGCTTAACGGCTTCTCGCCTGTTTTTACCAAACGTTACAACTTTTTTTACTATCCCACCTAAAGATTCTCCTCGCGGTGCCGTTAATTAATATAACGGCACAAACAGTGGCCGAAAGCAAGGAGAATCACACCATGTCAGTGATCAATACCAACATCACATCGATGATCGGCCAACAAAACCTGAGCAAGTCTCAGAATGATCTACAGACTTCTATGGAACGCTTAAGCTCTGGCTTGCGCATCAACAGTGCCAAGCCAACGACGGTATCTCCGTTGCTCAGACCGCTGAAGGCGCGCTAAACCAAGTTAACGACAACTTGCAGCGTGTTCGTGAACTAACTGTTCAAGCCCAGAACGGTACCAACTCTGCAGATGATCTGACCTCCATTCAGAACGAAATCGGTCAGCGCCTTAATGAGATCAACCGCATCTCTGAAGAAACCAGCTTTAACGGTGTTAAGGTACTGGCTAGCGATCAAGGCTTACAAATTCAAGTGGGTGCCAACGATGGTGAAGCCATCAGTGTAAACTTGAATGAAATCACTGCTGGAACACTTGGACTGGAAGGTCAGGCTAATTCGCTCGCTGGAGCCAACGATGTTACTGCTCAAGGTTTTGTAGAAAGTACATCAGTAGCAGGGCAGTACACAAATAATTCCTTCAATGCTGAAGCAGTGATACGGATAACATTGAATACACATATAATGCTGACACAGATTCATTTGCTTATGATGAAACAACTGCCACTACTGACGGTACTGGTTTAGCAGCAGACCTAACCTGGATTTCTCATAGTACCTCAGCCAGTACCGCACACAGGCTGTAACACCGCTAAACACCTACTGGCTCGACTTACATCGGCTACTTTTTAACCACTTTCCGCCGTTCAGACACACTTCCCCCTTTCCCCCATTGCGTCGGGCCGGGGGCGCCCGAGCATTCAGTTCGGCACCAACCGCCTGATGAGATCGGATAGTTCCGCTTTATAGGGGTAGCTGTCACTCATCAGCACCCGGATTCGCCGGGTGTTGCGGATAATGACGGCTCCCACCTTGATCAGCTTGAGCCGCAGATTACTCGGGCTCATACGCGCGAAGGGCGTCTTTTTCAGGTGTGTTCGTAATCGCTCGAACAGCGTATAGGCAAAGCCCGACAACATCAGACGCCACTGATTGGCCCACCAGTGCGTGCTGGAGGTACGATCAGCAAACAGGCTCAGCTGTTGATCTTTAATCCGGTTCTCCATGTCGCCCCGAGCGCAGTACTGCTCGTAGTAGAGCTTGAAGCCGTCGTCATAACGGGAACTAATGATAAACCGAGGATTAGAGCCCAGTTCGCCTTCTTCCAGACGGGCCACCGCCCAGCGTGGATACTTCCAGGAGTGTGCTTGATATT